>Ga0154610_1081_pt12 | contig 14517 bp, 15 predicted proteins | sample Rifle2008BG13ft_FD_116039 | JGI IMG/M metagenome (GOLD analysis project Ga0154610, IMG submission 116039) | Deltaproteobacteria bacterium RBG_13_61_14 | reverse complement strand
CGGGATAGAGGCTGAAGTGCGGGTCGAGGGTGCGCTCCTGAAACAGGCGGAGGGCCAAAGCGGTGGTGCGGAATTCGTCCAGGTAATAGAAATAGGGGATGAAAAACTGGAAGTGCGCGAGCCGGAGCGCCAGGCCCAGAAGCAGCACCAGGAGCAGGGCCAGGCGTTCCAGCCGGCGCGAAGGTTGGGAAAAGGTCGCGGTCATGGCTCACACGAACTTCAGCCGGTAATGGCGCCGGGCCAGGCGAAAGAGGTCCGAGCGGCGGGGCATGGCCCGGAGGATGCGCCCGAGCTGCCCCGGCCGGAAGTAGAAGCGGCGGTGCGCCTCCCGGTGCAGGCGGAGCAAGGCGGCGTCGTCCACCGCGCTCAGGTTTGCACTCAATTGTGCATAAGAGGTGTCCTCGGGACGGTAAGCGATCGCGATCCCCCTCTCTTCCGCCATCTGCCGGACCCGGGTGCCGGGAAAGGGCGAGAGCAGCGCAAACCCGGCGGTGTGCAGGCGCGAGCGGCAGGCCAAGGCGATGGTCTCACGCATCTCCGCCTCGGTCTCGCCGGGAAAGCCGAGCATGAAGAAGCCGTGGGTGAAGATCCCGGCCGCGGCGGTGCGGGCGATCGCGTCCTCGATCACCCCCAGGTCCAGGCCCTTCTGGATCAGCTTCTGGATGCGCCGGGAACCGCTCTCGATCCCGAAGTTGATCTTATAGGTCCCCGCCCGCTTCATCAAGTCCAGCAGTTCATCGTCCAGGCGGTCGCCGCGGATGCCGTTGGGAAAGGCGAGCTTGAGGTCGAGCCCCCGGTCCAGGATCCCTTGCAGGATGGCCTTGGCCCGCTCCGGCTGGAAGTTGAAACAGTCATCAATGAAATGGAACTCGCGGATGCCGTGCTCCGCCGCCAGCAACTCGATCTCGGCCAGCACATTGCCGGGCGAGCGCGGGCGGAAGCGCTTGCCGAACATGTTGTGACAGTAGATGCAGCCGTAAGGACAGGCGCGGGAAGTGAAGAGGGTGGCCACCTCGCGTCGCCAGCGCAGATCGTTCTGGTTGAGGACCCGGTCGGCGAAGTAGCGGGAGGGATCAATCAGGTCCCAGGCCGGGAAGGGAAGCTGGTCGAGGTTTTCCAGGAAGGGGCGCTCCGGGCCCCGGACCAGCTCGCGGTTTCGCCGCACCACCGTGCCCGGGACTTCGGCCAGGTCTTGCCCCTGCGCCAGGCGGGAGACAATATCGGCAAAGGTCGCCTCGCCCTCGCCCAGGACGACAGCGTCCACATCGCCCGGCAGGAGCACCGAGGCCGGGTCAATGGTCGGGTGCGGCCCGCCGGCGATGACCTCGGCCTCGGGCCGGGCGGCCTTGGCGACCCGGGCCAGGCGGAGCAAGTGGCTGGCCTGGAAGCTCATGGCGTGGATGCCGATCAGGTCGGGCCGGAAGCTCTGGACCTCATCGGCCAGGGCTGGGGCCGGCCGGCGCTCGATCAGGAAGTCGCGGAGCCGGAGCTGGTGGCCGGGATCCTTCTGGCGCAAGTAAGCCGCCAGGTACATCAGCCCGGTGGGCGGATAGACCTGATAGACGAAGCTCCCGGGTCTCTCCACCCCGGACTCCACTAGCAGAATCCGCGCCATCAGGCCGCGGCCTCCTTGACGGCCAGGACCATCACGTGTCCGCCGTGAACATTGAAAGTGGCCACCAGAAACTTGAGCAGACGAAACCCCCGGAGCACGAGCTTCTCGCTCCAGCCCTTGGGGTGGCGGGAGAGAAATTCGGGGATCAAGAGCGAGTTCTGGCGCGCCACGATCTTTAAGCCCGCCCGGCGACAGAGCCGGGCCAGAGTCCTGGGCGAGAACTCGAAAAGGTGATAAGGCGGCAACCGGACCTCGTCTTGATGGATCTTGAGGGCCTGGAGCAGGCGATGATCGAGCTTGCCCAGCGTCCATTGCCAGGGCAGGCGCCGGAAGAGCAGGTAGTAAAAGGAGTTGACATAGACCGGCACCTTGATCACCACCAGGCCGTCGTCCGTGAGCATCCGGAAGACCTCCTGAAGAAAGGTGACCGGCTCGGGCTCGTGTTCCAGGAGGTCGCCCAGGAAGACCACGTCGAACCGGCGGTCCGGGAGCTTGACTTCCTGGAGCCGGCCGGCGCGGATGTCGAGGCTGAACTGTTCCTGCCCGGTCCGGGCGGCCCAGGTGGAGATGTCCACCCCGGTCACCTCGAAGCCCGCGCGCCGGGCGTAATTGAGGAAGCTGCCCGCGGCGCAACCCACTTCCAGGAGCCGGCCCCGGGGCTTGCGCCGCTGGATCTCCTGGAGGATCTCCCGGTATTCCTCCACCCGCGAGCGCTCGGTTTCCAGGTAGCTGCCGGCGCGGATGCCGCAGGCAAAATCGGAATGGAAATAGTTTTCGGAATAGAGGCCGCGCAGGGTTTCCACTTGGGGGAACGGGTGGACAAAGACCAGCCGGCAGTCCCGGCACTGGCGCAGGTCGTAGCTCTGCCCGCCGATGGCATAGACCCGGGCCAGGTAGAGCCGGGAGGCGGTGCCGCCGCACAGCCGGCAGGCGGGGGCCGGGTCATTCATATTTGACTTCCAGGTATTCATCCGGCGGGATCGCGCCGGTGCCGGCGGGGCGGGCGCCGAGCAGGTTTTGCGCGGCCTGGATCCCGGTCTCGATCGAGTGGTCAATGTTGTTGTAGATGAAGGTGCCGTAGCGGCCGATCAGGGTGAGGTTCCCGAAGCGGTTCACGAATTCCTGGAGGATCTGGAGCGGCTGCTCGTGGCCGATCTCGTGCATGGGGTAGGCCTTCTTGGCGCGGACCACGCAGCCGCCGATGATCCGGTCCGCGGCGCCGGGCGCCAGCCCGATCCGGCGGAAGCTCTCCCGGGTCATCTCGATCAGCCGGCCGTCCGGCTCTTTCCAGATCGGGTCGGTCTCGAAGCAGAAGTATTCGAAGACCAGCGCGGTCTTGCCGGGCGGGCTCATGGCCGGGGACCAGTTGGTGGGTTCGTGGAGCCGGCCGAAGGGGATCTCCGGGTCCGGGATGTAGATCCAGGTGTCCTGGGTGATGCGCTCGGCGTCAAAGAGCAGGACCACGATCAGCAGGTCCCGGTAGCGGAGCGCTTGGCTGGCCTCGAGCACCTCGGGCGGGGCCGGCGGGTCGAAGTTCTGGACCAGCTCGGTGACCGGGATGCTGGAGAAGAAGCGCCCGCCGGGGAAATCATAGCTCTGACGGTCACGGGTCTGGACCCGGACGCCGGTCACCCGCCGGCCGTCGTGGAGGATCTGGGCCGCCCGGGAGTTGAGCCGGACCTCTCCGTGTTTGCGGATCTCCTGGGCCAGGCGCTCGGAGATGCGGCCGATGCCGTGGGCGGGGTATTTGAAACTCCCGATCAGGCTCACCGGCCGGTCCTTGGTTCCGGGCCAGACCGCCTCCTTGAGGGTGGCCAGGAGCGACAGCCCCTTGATCCGCTGGGCGGCCCAGATCGCGGAGCCTTGCGAGCAGGGGATGCCCCAGACCTTCTCGGTGTAAGTCTTGAAGAAAATCTCGTACATGGCGCGGCCGAACTGGGAAACCATCCAGTCTTCCAGGGTGACGATGGCCGGCTTCTGGTAGCGGAGCTTTTCCCGCAGGAAAGTGAGCAGGATCTGGGCCGAGGTGATCGGGCCCAGGCCGAAGAAAGCGTTGAGCAGGGTGGGCGGGTAATTGAAGTACCGGTGGCGGAAGTAGATCTTGCTCGAGCGGGCGACGTCAATCAGCTCGTCGGCCAGGAGGGCGCGGAGGAATTGGTCGAGCTCGTTCTTCTTGGTGAAGAAGCGGTGGCCGCCGAGGTCGAAGAGGAAGCCCTGGTAGGAGTGGGTGCGGGACAGTCCGCCCACGGCCTCGTCCTGCTCGAACACGGTGCAGGGCCGGCCATGGTCCGCCAACACCTTGCCCGCGGCCAGCCCGGCCGGGCCGCCGCCCAGGATCACCACGCGTTCCGGCTCATGCTTTTCCATCATGCCGTCCAATAGCCGTTGATGAACATGGTCGCGAACACGCCGAACAGGCCGGCGCTGAGCGCGATCATGCCCGCTTCCAGGGCCGGGTGCCGGCGCCCGATCTCGGCGAGGCCGATGAACAGGGGCAGGCACTGGATCTGGTAGCGGAGGTAGGAGTGATTGGCGTTCGCGGTCTGGATGAGGAAGAAGAGGATCATCCAGAGCAGGTAGGACTTGCGGAGATGGCGGAGCGACGCCAGGATGACCAGGAGGAGCGCGGCGTGGAGCGGAATTTCCTTAAGCCAGACGTGAGCGCCCTTGCGATAGGTTTCCATCAGCATGAGCCAGGGCCAGTTGATATGGCCGTGGACGTTGGCCTCGTGCGCGCCGAAAAAGACCCAGGCACTGCCCGCGGTCTGTTGGAAGGTGAGGAGCACTACGCCGGTGCCGGCCGGGATGAGGAGCAGCCAGAGCAAGGCCGGCCGGGTTCGGAAGCGCTGCCAGGCGCGGCGCAGGTTCTCGGGGCCGAGCACGGCGCTGAGCGGGGCGGGCCCGGCTTCCGGGTTGCAGGTGCGGCGGAGATACTCGTAGAGCAGCGGGACCAGGATGATCTCGCCCAGGATGCGGGTGGTGCAGGCCAGGCCGGCCAGCAGCCCGGCCCAGAGCCAGCGGTCTTTGCGGCCGGCGAGGAAAGCGCCGGCGGTGAGAGCCATGAAGAGGCTTTCGTTGAAGCCGGCGGTCAGGCTGTAGGCGCCGGGATGGATGGAGGCGAAGAGCAGGGCCTTGAGGGCGGCGGCGTGGTCAAAGTCGAGGCGGACGAGCGCGTAGAAGAGGAGCGCGAAGGCGAGGTAGCCGAGGTTGGCGAGCAGCGCCGCGGCGGTGACGTAGTCGCGGACGATGAGGGCGGTGGCTCGGACCAGCCAAGGGAAGAGCGGCCAGTGGCGGAAGCCGTAGCCGCGGTCCAGGCGCGCCGGGTCGCCGGGGTAGAGCCCTTGCTGGTAGCCGAGGGAATCGAGCACGCGCAGGCGTTTGGTCTCCGCGGCCAGGTCGTAGTCGCCGGCGGCGAGGCGGCGGTAGCCGAGGGCGGCCAGACGCACGAACCAGGCGCCGTCGAAGTTGACCAGGTTATCGCCAAAGGAGGTGGCGGGCCGGGTCATCCAGAGGTCGGCCGGGTAAAGGGGCTTGGGGATGAATTGCCAGCCGCAGTAGAGGACGGCGAGCGCGGCCAGCTTGAGCACGATCGCGGCGAGCAGGGCCTGGCGCCATTCGCGGTGGAGGATGGGGGTGGCCATCGGCTTAGCGGAGGTTCCGTTTCCAGACCCGGATCAGCAGACCCAGGGTGTAGCGGGGCCGGCGGAGGAGCAGGTCCACGATTGCCTTCTTGAACAGGATCCAGGGGTGGCGGAAGAAGGCGCGGAGGTTGTATTTTACGAACTCCCGGCCGGCCAGGCGCTCCAACTCCCGAGGCCGGAACAGTCCGGGCTTGAACACCGAGCGGGTGAAGGTCAGGTTCTCGAAGTTGAAGTCGTCGGGCAGGATGCCTTGTTCCCGGGCCAGGCGGTGAAGCTCGGTGCCGGGCAGGGGGTTGGCGATAAAGAAGTAGGCCATGTGGGTCTTCATCTCCCGGGCGAAGCGGAAGGTCTCCTGCATCTGCTCGCGGGTCTCGCCGGGGAAGCCGAAGATGTAGAAGGCGTTGGTGCGGATTTTCTTCTGGTGGATGAGCCGGGTGATCCGGCGGGCGCGCTCGAGGTTGAGCGGCTTCTTGATGATGTGGTCCTGCACGAACTGGCTGCCGGACTCGAAAGCCAGCGTCATCTCGTAGCAGCCGGCTGCCTTCATCAGCTCCACCAACTCCTCGTCCAGCGTCCACAGCGCCACCCCGTTCGGGAAATTGAACGAGACCTGGTAGCCCCGGTCGAGGATGCCTTGGAGGATGGCCTTGGCCCGCTTCGGGTTGGCGGTAAAGTTGTCGTCCTCAAACTGGAGCTCGCGGATACTAAAGCGCTCGATCAGCTCGCCGATCTCGTCGAGCACGTTCTCCGGCGAGCGCGCCCGGAAGCGGTGGCCCCAGTAGCGGGAGCTCGAGCAGTAGATGCACCGCGCCGGGCAGCCGCGGGAGGTGATGAGCGGGGTGTTGAGCTTTTCCTTGGCGCTGAGGCTGTGGGGCACGTTGATCCGGGCGTAAACCTCCATGGGCAAAAGGTCGCGGGCCGGAAAGGGGATGGTGTCCAGGTCGGCGATCCAGCGGGTCTTGGGCTGGACCACCACCTTGCCGTCCACCCGAAAGGCGAGACCGTCCACCTCGCCGAGCGGCCGGCCCTCGCGCAGCCGGAGAATTAGGTCGCGGAAGCTGTCCTCCCCTTCGCCCAGCACGATCAGGTCCAGGCTCTCCTCCCCCAGGCAATGCTCGGGGAGAAAAGAGGGGTAGGTTCCGCCGATGACGGTGAGGATGTTGGGGTCCACCTGCTTGACCATGCGGCAGAGCTGGCGGATGACCGGAAAGACCGAGGAGAAGAGACAGGTGATGCCCACCACTTGTGGCCGAAAAGCCTCGATCCGTTTGCGGATCTCGGAAAGCGGCGAGCCGTAGGAAATGAAGTCCTCGTCCAGCTCCACCTCGTGGTCAAAGCCTTCGGCCACCGCGTCCATGATGGCGACGTCCACGTCCTGGCGGATGAACGACGCCAGGTAGCTGACACCGAGAGGCGAGAAGACGAGCTTCATCGTCTCGCGGTATAAACGGATAGGCGGGAAAAGGAGAAAGACCCTTTCGATGTGGCGGGGATCTGACATTCCCTATGGTTTCAGACAACTAACCCCTTGGAAAAGTGCGCATTCCGCGATGCGCCGCGCACCGGAAACGCCTGAAGACATCTGAAAAAATTCTATCTGATTTCCCCCAGGGAATCAAACCCGTGCTTCCCGGCGGGTGCCAGGGCAAGTGCCGGGGATAGTGAAGCCAAGACGAGAGGCGAGAGAGGATGATTTCAGGGATAGGGATTGTATCCATCGAACCGAAGGCTTGAAAGGTAGAGAGAAAGTTGCTAACTTACATAGAACCTGTAATAAAACGAGGATGGAAGGGAGCCAAAGCGATGGCGCAACATGACCGCCAGGCGGCGCTTTTAGAGGCGATTGAGATCGAGTTGAAAGGCAAGGCCTTTTACGTCCAGGCGCGGGACCAGGCCAAGCACCAACTGGGCAAGCAGATCTTCGCCCATCTGGTCAAGGAGGAGGACGGCCACTTGGAGCGGATCCGGGACGTGTTTCAGGCCTTGCAGGAAAAGCGTCCCTGGCCCGAGACCAAGGGAGTTGCGGCCCCCATCGAAGCGCCGGGCAAGGTTTTCGCGCGACTGGTCCAGGAGCAGGCCAAGCACCTCAAGGGCGACAGCGATGATATCCAGGCGCTTGAGACCGCCCTGGTGCTGGAAGAGAAGAACGAGAAGTTTTACCGGGACCTGATCCCGAAATCGCGGGACGCCTTTGCGCAAGAGTTTTTCGAGCGGCTGGCCGGCGAGGAGCGCGGCCACTATCAGTTGGTCAGCGACACCGTCCAATACCTGAGCGATCCGGAAACCTGGTTCCAGGAGAAACAGAGAAGCCAATTAGATGGGGCTTGAGTCGGACCGCCCGGTTTATCTTCTCGGCCTCTCCTCCCCGCCGCGGCGGAACCGCAACCGCGACATCCTGCTCCAGGAGCTCTTGCGCGGGGCCGAGGAGGCCGGGACGAAGACTGAAAGAGAAGGAGGGAAGGATGCAGAAGTATGAATGTCAGGTGTGCGGTTATATTTATGATCCCGCCGCGGGCGACCCGGACAACGGGGTGCCGGCGGGGACACCCTTTGCCAAACTGCCGGACGACTGGACCTGCCCTCAGTGCGGGGCGGAAAAGGACCAGTTCGAGCCGCTGAATTAAGCGCGGGCGGAAAGTTTGGCCCGGCACCGGACGAGGAGAAGCCATGGACGGAATGACCGAAACGGAAAAGAACTTGTTCGAGGCGTTTGTGGGCGAGGCCAAGGCCACCGTCCGCCTGCGCAGCTTTGCCGAAAAGGCGGAGCAGGACGGGTATCCGCAGATCGCCAAACTGTTTCGGGCGGTGAGTGCGGCCGAGTTTGTCCACGCCACCCGCGCGCTCCGCTTGATGGGGATTATCCGGAACACCGAGGAAAACCTGCAGCGGAGCTTCGAGAGCGAGACCATTGTCAGCGAGAACCACTACCCCCAATTCATCAAGCAGGCGGAGGCCGACGACGACAACGCCGCTCGCCTGGCCTTCACCCAGGCCAAGGACGCGGAGGAATACCACAAGACGCTTTACAAGCAGGCGATGAGCGACCTGGCCGCGGAGCGGGAGTCCCACTTCCACGTCTGCTCGGTGTGCGGCTACGTGGTGGACGGAATTCCGCCGGAGACCTGCCCGGTCTGCGGGGCCAAGCGCGATAAGTTCATACAAGTGGAGTAAAAGAGAGGCTTTAGACTTTAGGCCTTAGGCTCCAAGGGGGACTTATTCAATAATGAATAGTATCTTTGCTCCGGCCTGAAGCCTAAAGTCTAATGCCTAACGCCTAAAGCCTCTCCAGGAGTTCCGCATGGATCAGCCCTTTCGCCTGCCCGGATTCAAAGAGCTTGAACTCGGCGACCGTGAAGTCATCACCGACTTCCTGCGGCGGTTTCCGCCCGAGATCTCCGAGCTTACTTTTACCAATCTCTTCATGTGGAACCATAAGAACCGCTTTTCCTGGCGGGTTGCGGCAGAGGTGCTTTATCTGATGGCCGCGCCGATCGAGGGGACCCTGCCTTACCTCTTTCCGCCGAAGGGGCCGAAGCTGGATTTCAGAGAGGTCAAGCGCCTGTTCCAGGCGATGGCGCAGGCGGGTCATCCTGGCCGGATGGAGCGGGTGCCCGCGGCCGTGGCCAAGGCGCTGGCCCCGGAACTGCCCGAGCTGGTGATCACCCCGGACCGGGACAACTTTGATTACGTGTATTCGCGGGAAGCGCTGGCCACGTTGGCCGGCCGGCGCTACTCGCGCAAGCGCAACCACATCAAGCGCTTTACTGGCAGCCACGACTGGGCTTACCTCCCGTTCACCCCGGAGCTGGTGCAGCAGTGCCTGGAGCTGCAGGAATACTGGTGCAACCTCAAGCACTGCGAGGAAGACCCGGGCCTGCGGCTGGAACACCGCTCGATCGCCATCGCCCTGCGCCATGCCGATCGGCTCAGCTTTGCCGGCGCCTGCATCGCGGTAGCCGGCAAGATCCAGGCTTTCTCCCTGGGCGAGAGTTTGAACCCGGACACCGCGGTCATCCACGTGGAAAAGGCCAACCCCGAGCTCGAGGGCCTTTACCCCACCCTGACCCACGAATACGTGAAAAACGCCTGGCCGGACGTCGCCTGGATCAACCGCGAGCAGGATCTGGGCGAGCCGGGCCTTCGCCAGGCCAAAGAGTCCTTTTTCCCGGACCACCTGATCGAGAAATACCGGGTTGAGCTACCGGCTTGAATCAACCTGCGCCTGCTCGAATCTTTTTCTCGGGTGGCCGGCCGGAAAAGAGGGAGAAGAAGTCTTACGTGCGTTACGCCCCGGAGAGGGCGAGGAAATTTTTCAGGAGGTGTTTGCCCTCGGCCGTTAAGAAGATGGGGGTCAGAGCTTCACATGAAACTTAACTCAGTTATCTTCCAAGTGAAGCTCTGACCCTAAACGACACTACTACCAATTATACTTGTCTTGGTCAAGAAACGAATGCCTGGATAAACTCCTCAAGCCTCTAGCGTGCGCGGGAAGAGAGGGCGAGGAAGTTTTTCAGGAGGTGTTTGCCCTCGGCGGTTAAGATAGATTCTGGGTGGAACTGGATGGCCTCGACCAGGAACTTTTTATGGCGGACGCCCATGATCTCGCCTTCCCGGGTCCAGGCGGAGATAGCCAGGCATTCGGGCAGGGACTTGCGCTCAATCAAAAGGGAATGGTAGCGGGTGGCGGAGAAGGGGTCGGGCAGGTTTTTAAAGATGGTCTGGCCGTCGTGGCGGATGGGCGAAGTCTTGCCGTGCATCAGGCGCTTGGCGAGCACGATCTTGGCGCCGAAGGCCGCGCCGATGCTCTGGTGACCCAGGCAGACGCCAAGGATGGGCACCTGGCCGGCGAAGTGCTTGACCACCTCCACCGAGATCCCGGCCTTTTTCGGCGTGCAGGGCCCGGGCGAGATCACGATCTGCCGGGGCCGCATCCGGGCGATCTCGGCGATCGTAATCTTGTCGTTGCGGAAGGTCTTGACCGCGGCCCCCAGCTCGCCCAGGTATTGGACCAGGTTGTAGGTGAAGGAGTCGTAGTTATCTATCATGAGCAACATCAATTTGTCCCTAGCACAAATTTTGGATTGGGGATTGCGGATTTTGGATTGCCTGCCGACCGCTAATCCAAAATCCAAAATCTAAAATCCAAAATGGAAAGTGCGGTTAGCTGACTTTCAATCCGCTTCGCGCCATGGCCACCGCCTTGATCAGGGCCTTGGCCTTGTTCACGGTCTCCTGGTATTCGCGCGCGGGTTTCGAGTCGGCCACGATCCCGCCGCCGGCCTGGAGGTTGAGCATGCCGTCCTTGATCAGGATGGTGCGGATGGCAATGCACATGTCCATGTTGCCGGTGAAACTGAAATAGCCGACCGCCCCGCCGTAACAACCCCGCTTCTCCGACTCCATCTCCTCGATGATCTCCATCGCCCGGATCTTGGGCGCGCCGGTCAAGGTCCCGGCCGGAAAGGACGAGCGGAGCACGTCGTAGCAATCCCGGCCCTTGGCCACCTCGCCTTGCACGTTGGAAACGATGTGCATGACGTGGCTGTAGCGCTCGACCACCGCCAGCTCGGTCACCTTCACGCTCCCGGTCTTGCACACCCGGCCCAGGTCGTTCCGCCCCAGGTCCACCAGCATGATATGCTCGGCCATCTCCTTGGGATCGGAAAGCAAATCGTGTTCCAATTTGCGGTCCTCTTCCGGCGTCCTTCCCCGGGGCCGCGTCCCGGCAATCGGCCGCAGCTCCGCCTGTCTTCCCTCGACCCGGATCAGCACCTCGGGCGAGGATCCAACCAGGGTTTCTCCGCCCAGCCGCAAATAAAAAAGATAGGGCGAAGGGTTGACGTGCCGGAGCGCCCGGTAAAGCTCGAACGAGTCCACTTTGGCCGGCGCCCGGAAGCGCTGGCTGGGCACCACCTGGATGATGTCGCCCTGCCGGATATATTTTTTGCACCTGCGAACCACCTCATAATATTGGGCCCGGGTAAAGTTGCTCTGGAACTTGAGCTCGCCCGGGTAAGGCCGGGGCGGGGGCGGGGCCACGGGCGCTTGCAACCGGGCGATGATCCCCTCGATCCGGGTGCAGGCCTTGGCGTAAGTTTTTTCAGGCGATTGGCCCTGGCCCAGGTGGGCGTTGACCACCACTTTCAGGGTATGGCGCACGTTATCGAAGATCACCAGGGTGTCGGTGATGAAGAAATGCGAATCCCAGACCCCCAGTTCGTCCACCGTGGCATCCGGCAGCTTTTCAAAATAGCGGACCATGTCGTAGGCCAGGTAGCCGACCGCGCCGCCGAAGAAGCGGGGCAGGCCAGGCACCGGCACGGGTTTGTATTCGGCCAGGAGCGCTTTCAGGGGTTCGAGCGCGTCGCGGAAGCCGTTGAGGCGCTGGGCCACGGCGCCGCGGATGATTTCGGCGCGGTTGCCCTTGCTCCGGAAGATGACCTGCGGGTCAGCGCCCAGGAAGGAATAGCGGGCCCATTTCTCTCCGCCCTCGACACTTTCGAGCAGAAAAGCATAGTCCGAGCCGGCCAGGCGCTGAAAGGCGCTGACCGGGGTCTCCAGGTCGGAAAGGATCTCGGCATAGACCGGGATCAGGTTGCCCCGCCGCGCCAGGCGCTCGAATTCGCGGCGAGAGGGGTGAAAAGTAATGACGCCGTCCATGGAAAATATTCCTGAAAGGCAGAGGTTATCATGGAGGGATCAAAAGCGCAAGATTTGTAAATGGGGTCAGGTCTTTAGTTTTTAGTTTTCAAAAATGCATAGAGACAGCGAGCGGCTTGGAAATACCCCTGTTTTCCAATCTGGTCAGCCGCCGGCCACGGGCAGGAGGAAAACGACCTCGTCTCCGTCAGCGAGCTTGGTGTTCGAGCCGTGGAGCGTGGCGATGCTCGATCCGTTGACAAAGATCTTGTAGTGCTCCGACCAATGGCGGAAGGAATCGCCGTGGCGGTGTTCCAGTTCGGCCAGGAGTTCCGCAATGCTGTCGGCCCGGACGTGTTCCTGATCGCGGCCGAGATCAAAGCGGAGGCGGGAGGTGAATTTCACCGTGACCAGGCGGGGGTAAGGCCTTCTGGTATCGGGCATGGACTCTTTACCCCGGCTCATTCCGAGACCAAGGGCTCGCTGAATTCCCGCTCCCGCTCCTGGGGCGGAATTCCGTTCTGATCCCAGCCGCGCTTGCGGTAGTAAAGCTCGAGCAGTTCCTCAAAATCCTCGCGCCGCACCACCTTGCCTTTTTGCGGGCCGGAGAGCACCGGCTGGTCAAAGGTGCGGTCCGGCGGCTGGTCGTCCTGGCGGGAGATGCCCAGCTTGACGCCGATCAGCCGGGTCAAGTCATAGAGCAGCGCCGACTTGGCCAGGAGATCCTGAAGCGAATATTTGACGCCGGTCACCGCCTGGTAGGCCTGCTCATAATAGTCCTCCGGGAAGCCCAGCTCGATCCAGGGCAGCCGGCAGACCCCGAGCATGTCAAACAGCGGCCGCACGGTCTGGTGATACATGACCAGGTCCACCTTTTTCTCCGGCGACCAGTTCAGGCCCTGCTCCATCTCGTGGGCCAGGGTCCAGGCGCGGGTGTGGTGGGCGCCGATGTCCGAGGTGGCATAGGCGAGCGCCATGGAGACCGCGGTGCGCGCGTCGTAGGCCGACTGCTCCAGTCCCTTGACCTGGCTGATGATCGGCTTGAGCCGGGGCCAGCGGGCGATCACCGCCTTGCTTCCGCCGGCCAGGGTGTCGCCCACGCCCTCCCGGTTCGCGATCTTGTGCATGAGCGTAATCACGCCTTCTTCATCGCCCCATTCCAGCGCCAGGCCGTCCACTTCTTCCACCGGCACCAGGTCGCTGGTCACCGCCTCGATCATCACCCCGATCAGGTTGGCCGTGCTGATGGTGTCAATCCCCAGTTCGTCGCAAAGCTGGTTGGCGCGCACAATGAAAGCGAAGTTGTCAATCCCCAGGTTGGAGCCGAACATGCAGGCGGTCTCATACTCCGGCCCCTCGCAGACCGCGCCCGAATATTTGCCCTCCTTGACCAGGCAGGCGTTGCCGCAGCTCATGGGGCAGCAGAAGCAGGCGGTGTCTCCGATCTTGTAGCGCTCTTCCATCACGAAGCCGTTGATCTGGTCAGCCCGGTCAAAGTGGGCGTCCTTGAAGTTGTAGGTGGGCATCACGCCGATGCCGTTGACGTAATCCACCACGCTCATCAGCCCCTGCTCCTGCCAGAAGCTGAAGAGCTTGTGCGACTTGAGCCGGGCAAAGCCGGCGTTGGTGATCTCCATCAACTGGCCCACCTCGGCCACCGGCAGGTCGCAGGCGCCCCGGACCGCGATGGCCTTCAGGTTCTTGGAGCCCAGCACCGCGCCGATCCCGACCCGGCCCGCGTTCCGCGACCAGTCGGAGTTGACGCAGGCGAAGACGACCCGGTTCTCGCCAGCCGGGCCGATCACGGCAATCTTCAGATCCTGGTCGCCGGTCTGCTGCCGGATCATGCCTTCGGCCTCCAGCGCGCTCTTGCCCTTGAGCTCGGGGAAGGGGACGATCCGCACCTTGGCGCCGTCAATCAGCAAATAGGAAAGCTCGGGCGCGCGGCCGGAGAGGATGAGCGCGTCGTGGCCGGTCTGGCGGAACTCGGGGCCGAACACTCCGCCCATGGAGGAATCGCCGTAGATGCCGGTGGCGGGCGAGATGGTGGCGAAGCTGGTCTTGCCGGCGGCCACGGTGTAGGTGCCGCCGAGCGGACCCGGCGACATACAAATCACGTTTTCCGGGCCGAAGGGGTTGATCTTGAATTTATGTCGGCGCAGGTTGTCCCACAGGAACTTGATGTTGAATCCCCGGCCGCCGATATATTTCTTGGCGAATTCCTCGTCAAAGGGCAGGCCGAAGGCCTGGCCCGCGCTCAGGTCCACGAAGAGCGCCTTCCAGAAATAACCGCCTTTCACTTTCATTTCAATCTCCGGTCTGGGGGTTGCCGCGGTCGGGGATGGGCGCCTGGACGTAGCGCAGCACCTTTTTCTCGCCCGCCTCCACGTATTCGACCTGGCGCATGTTGGCGTAATTGAGCACGTGGCGCATGCGCTGGGTCTGGCCGATGATGTGCTTGGGCACATACTGGATCGCCTGTTTGGGACAGGCCTTGACGCACTGCGGGTCGCCCTGGCAAAGGTCGCACTTGAAGGGCACGTCGAAATCGTCGTGGGTGAAGATGGCGCCGAAGGGGCAGGAGAGGACGCAGTTGTGGCAGGTCACGCACTCGTCCTGGTC
>Ga0154610_1077_pt6 | contig 14544 bp, 10 predicted proteins | sample Rifle2008BG13ft_FD_116039 | JGI IMG/M metagenome (GOLD analysis project Ga0154610, IMG submission 116039) | Deltaproteobacteria bacterium RBG_13_61_14 | reverse complement strand
GGACCTGCCCCCGAACGAGAAAAGCGGGCTGGTCCATGCCCGGGAGATCCTGGCCGGAATTCCGGGTTTGCATTTTTCTTATTTTTCCGAGCGCGACGTGGTGCGCCATCCTCTGGTCCAAGATATCCTCCGGGCCTATGACCGGGAGGAACTGGTGGCGGGGCCGGAGCCTTCACCCAAAAAAGGAGAGGCCTGATGGCATTGCGCGAGACCGATCGGGCGCCCAAGGTTTCCCTGGGCGTGCCCAAGAGCGGGAAGAAGCTCACCTGGGACAAACGCCTGCACCAGAAATACCTGGCCCATCCCGGGGCCACCAAGTGGGCGATCAACCTGGCCTTGAGCCTGGCGGTGGTGGCGGTGGTTTACTATCCACACGAACAGTTGCCCGAGGACGAGTTTGTGGTGGGCGAGGTGGCGGTCAAGACGGTCAAGGTGCCCCGCGACCTGGATGTGGAAGACACCGCGGCCACGGCGAAGCGGAGGGAAGAGGCGGCGGCCGCGGTGCAATCGGTCTATGATTTGGACACCAAGGCCGGGGCCGTGGCCGAGGAGCGGCTCAAGAAATTTTTCCAGGGGTTCCGGGAATTGAACATGACCCGCCCCGCGGACCGCGGCGGGGGCGGGCAAGTGATCGGGGTGCCTTCCGCCTTCCGGGAAGAGCGGGAGCAGGAACTGCTTAAGGGGCTGGGGGTGCCCCTGGACCAGGATCTGCTCAAGGCGCTCGCGCACCAGAACTATTCCCTGGAGCTGGAGTCCGCGGTGCAGAGCCTGCTCCGGGTGGCCTACGGCAAGCCGATCGTGGTGAGCAGGGAGCTGCTGCTCAAGGACAAGGACAAGGGCATCGTGGTCCGCAAGCTGCCGCAGGACGAGCGGAGCGCGCTGGCCGACTTCTCTTCTATCCAGGACCTGGCTGAGGCCCAGGCCGCGGTGGAAGCGGCGGCGCAGAACCAGTTCAAGGACAAGTCCGCGAGCTTCCGCGCCGCCGCCGGCCGGCTGGCCGCCAAGCTTTTAGCTCCCCCCCTGACCTTTAACAAGGACGAAACCGAGAAAGTGCGGAGCCAGGCCGTGGCCCAGGTGAAGCCGGTCTTCTCCAAGCTCAAGCGGGGCGAGATCATCGTGCGCAGGGGCGACCGCATCACCGAGCCGCAGGTGAAAAAGATCAAGGCGCTGGCCTCGATCCGAGTGCCCTGGGAACTCCCGTTCATCTACGCCGGGCTTTTGTTCCTGGGGCTGATCAGCCTGGCCACCGTGGTCCATTTTGCCAGCCGCAACATCCGCAAGTTCTCCTTCCAGCCGCGCGACCTGATCTTCCTCTCCCTGGTCCTGGTGATCAGCCTGGCCTCGCTTAAGCTGGTGGACCAGTTGTCCGGCCCGGTGCGGGAGGCCTTTACCGGTCTGCCCGAGGAGGTGGATTTCCGTTACCTGATCGCCCTGGCCGGCGGCGCCATGCTGGTGCGGCTGGTGGTCAATTCCGAGGTGGCGCTGGTTTATTCCTTGTTCGCCGGTCTTTTCGGCGGCCTGGTGGCCGGCCGGAGCCTGACCTTTGCCTTCTACACCCTGGTGGGAAGCGTGGTGGCCGCGGCGGAAGTGGGCCAGTGCCGGACCCGGGCCGCCATCTTGCGCGGGGGCCTGGTGCTGGGCCTGGCCAACGTGGCTCTGGTCCTGATGGTGGCTTTAGCGGAAAACCAGTTTCTGGAAGTTCAGGCGCTTCTCTTAAATGGGTTCTTCGCTTTTGCCGGCGGGCTGTTCGCCGCGGTCATCATCACCGGGGTGGTGCCCTTCGTCGAGTCGGTCTTCGGCTACGCCACCGACATCAAGCTCCTGGAACTTTTGAACCAGGACCACCCCCTGCTCAAGGAAATGACGCTGCGGGCGCCGGGCACCCACCAGCACAGCCTGGCGGTGGCCAACCTGGCCGAGGGAGCGGCCGAGGCCATTCATGCCAACCCCCTGATGGCCCGGGTGCTGGCCATGTACCACGACATCGGCAAGATGCAGAAGCCGCACTATTTCGGGGAGAACCAATGGGACGGCAAGAACCCGCACCTGAAGCTGCGGCCCACCATGTCGGCCCTGATCCTGACCAACCACGTCAAGGAAGGAGTGGAGCTGGCGGAGAAGCACCGGCTGCCCAGGGAGGCGATTGACTGCATCGCCCAGCACCACGGCTCCAGCCTGATCAAATTTTTCTACGAGAAGGCCAAGGAGCTGGAGAACCCGGAGGTGGACCCGGTGGATGAGCTGGACTTCCGCTACCCCGGGCCCAAGCCGCAGACCCGGGAAGCCGGGATCATGATGCTGGCCGACGCGGTGGAGTCCGCGGCCCGCACCATGCGCGAGCCCAGCCACGCCCGCATCCAGGGCATGGTCCAGAAGATCATCAGCCGCATCTTCACCGACGGCCAGTTGGATGAGTGCGAGCTCACCCTCAAGGACTTGAACGCCATCGCCAAGTCGTTCAACAAGGTGCTGGGGGCCATGTATCACTCCCGGCCCGATTACCCGGAGCCGGTGGAGAAGGGCGCGGTGCCCTTGAAGAAGAAAAGCGATGCCGATTCGGATAAACGACCGGACAAGAAGCCCAAAAACGGTGAGGGCCTGGATCTCGAGGACAGCGAAGAATATCTTAAGCGCCTTGGCATGTGAGCGGGCTGAGCTCAGCGTGGCGCTGGTGTCCGACCGGGAGATGCGGCGGCTCAACCGCCTCTGGCGCCGGAAAGACCGGACCACCGACGTGCTCGCCTTTGTCCAGGAAGGGCCGGCTAGAAACCTCCTGGGCGACGTGGTCATCTCTTTGCCCGCCGCCCGCCGCCAGGCCCGGGAGCGCGGCCATTCCCTCCAGGATGAGCTTGCGGTCCTCCTGATCCACGGCATCCTCCACTTGCGCGGCTACGACCACGAGCCGGGCGGCCGGAAAGCTCGTCGCATGCGCCGCCAGGAAGCCGCACTTTGGAAGGTGCTCCAGGAACGATGATGAAAACCTTGCGCCCATACCTCTTGGCCGCGGTCTCCGGCCTGATCCTGATCGTCATCTTCCCCAGCTTCCTGAAAACCGAGCTGGGGTGGCTGGCCTGGGTAGCCCTGGTCCCGCTGCTGCTCACCCTCCCGGAAACCAGCTACCCCCAAGCCTTTTGGCGCGGGACGGTCGCCGGCGCCGTGGCCTATCCCGGCATCCTCTACTGGATCGTGCACTGCATGGTCACCTATGCCAACATGTCCCGGCCGTTGGCCTGGCTCATCCTTTTCCTCTTGATCGCGCTCTTGGCTTCTTATTTCGGTCTGTTCATGGTCCTCAGCCGCCTCCTCATGCTTCGCGCCCGCTTCCACCTGATGCTGGCCGCGCCCCTGGCCTGGGTGGCGGTGGAACTGCTCCGGACCTATTTTCCTTTCGGCGGCTTCCCCTGGACCTTGCTCGGGCTTTCCCAGCACGCTTTTCTCCCGGTGATCCAGGTGGCCGAGTTCACCGGCATCTACGGAGTTTCATTCTTGATTGTGCTCGTCAACGCCGCGCTGGCCGCCGCCCTTCTTTCCACCGTGAACCGCCAACCGTCAACCGCCAACTTCCTCCACGCCTGGCGCGAGCTTTGCCTGGCCGGGCTGCTCCTGGCCGGCGACCTGGGCTTCGGCTACCTCCGCCTGCGCCAGGTGGACGAGGCTTTTGCGGATCGGCCCAAGCTGAAACTCGCGCTGGTCCAGGGCAACATTGACCAGGGCGTGAAGTGGGATGAAACGGAGTTCTGGGAAAACCTGGAGACCCATCTCGCGCTCAGCCGGCGGCTGATCCAGGACCAGCCCGACCTGCTCATCTGGCCGGAAGCGGCGCTCACCGTCTTCTTCAACGAGCACTTTCAGGTGGACTCCGACGTGGTCAAGGCGATCAACGGCTTCGACGTGGACTTCCTGGCCGGGAGCTTGAGCCGGGAGGTCTACAACTTCGAGCGGCACTATTTCAACAGCGCCTACCTGCTCTCGCCCCGCTCCCGGACGCTGTGGGGCCGCTACGACAAGATCCACCTGGTCCCCTTCGGCGAATACGTGCCGCTGCAACGCCTCTTTTTCTTCGCCGACGCCATCGCCAAAGGCAACACCGGCAACACCACCCCGGGCCGGGAAGTAGTGGTCTTCGAGCCGCCCGGCTATCGCTTCGGCTGCGTGATCTGCTACGAGGTGATCTACGGCAACCTGGACCGCAAGTTTGTGAAAAAGGGTGCCCAGTTTATGACCACCATCACCAACGACGCCTGGTTCGGCCGGACCTCCGCCCCTTTCCAGCACCACGCCAACCTGGCTTTCCGGGCGGTGGAGAACCGGGTCTATTTTGCCCGGGCCGCCAACACCGGCATCTCCTCCCTGGTCAACCCGGTGGGCCGGGTGGAGGTGGCATCCGAGATTTTTGAGCCGGCCGCGCTCTCGGTGGAGTTGCGCCTGGGTCCGGCCTGGACTACCTTTTATACTCGGGTGGGCGACCTCTTCGCCTACCTGTGCACCCTGGCGGTCCTGGCCGGGGCCGGTTTGCGCTTCCGGGCTCGCGGAAAGGAAGCCGGCTCCTGAGCGTAAACTCTTGATCGGAAACCGACATCGTAATTAAAGGAGAACGGGACCATGCTGGTAGAATCGCAAGAGAAGACCCGAACCCTGGAGCGCGAGCTCGCCCATTTCCGGAGGTTCCTTTGATCTCGAAGGCTGGCGCGCCCGCGTGGCCGAGTTGGAGCAGCCCATGGCCGCGGCCGGCTTTTGGAATAACCCGGAGCAGGCCAAGAAGGTAAACCAGGAAGCCACCCGGCTTCGGGCCCAGCTCGCGCGCTGGGAGAAAATGGAGAAGGACCTGGAGGACGCGCGGGTGCTGCTGGAGCTGGCCGAGGAAGAAGGCGACGAGGCGGCGCTTAAGGAAGTGGACCAGAGCCTGGCCGACTTGGAGGAGCGGCTGGGTAAGTTCAAGTTGGAACGGATGCTCTCGGGCGAGCACGACGCCAAGAGCTGCATCCTCTCCATCAACGCCGGGGCCGGCGGCACCGAGGCCCAGGACTGGGCCCAGATGCTGCTGCGCATGTATCTCCGCTACTGCGAGCGGGCCGGCCTCGCCGCGGAGCTGATTGACGAGCTGCCCGGCGAGGAGGCCGGGATCAAGAGCGCCACCCTGACCGTGAGCGGGGAGTATGCCTACGGCTATCTCAAGGCCGAGTCGGGCGTGCACCGGCTGGTCCGCATCTCGCCCTTTGACGCGAACAAGCGCCGGCATACTTCCTTTGCCGCGGTCTTCGTGCTCCCGGACATCGAGGAGGACATCGAGGTGGAGATCAACCCCGACGACCTCCGGATTGACACCTTCCGCTCGTCCGGCGCCGGCGGCCAGCACGTGAACAAGACCTCGTCCGCGGTCCGCATCACCCACTTCCCCACCGGGATCGTAGTCACCTGCCAGAACGAGCGCTCTCAGCACAAGAACAAGGCCATGGCCATGAAGGTGCTCAAGGCCAAGCTCTACGAGCACGAGCGGGCCAAGCGCGACGAGAGGATGCAAGCCTTCCACTCCACCAAAAAAGATATCGAGTGGGGCAGCCAGATCCGGAGCTACGTGCTCCAGCCCTACCAAATGGTCAAGGACACCCGCACCGGCCACGAGACCGGCAACGTTCAGGCCGTGCTCGACGGCGAGCTGCAGTCCTTCATCGAGGCCTATTTGGCCGAGCAGGCCCAATCGGCCGGCGGCAAAAGCTCCGGGGAGAAAAAGGCCTCATGAGCGATCCAGTGGCCTGGCCCTTCCAGGAAGCCAAAAAGATCAAGCCCGGATCCGCCGGTGAGGCTTTCGGCCGTGAGCTCAGCCGAACGGGCGCCGGCGCCCCTCCGGTGATCTTCCAGGCCGGCTTCGGCCCCTCCGGGCTGCCGCACATCGGCACCTTTGCCGAAGTGGTCCGCACCACTTTCGTGCTCCAGGCCTTCGAGCACCTGACTGGCCGGCAAGGCGTGCTCTATGCCTTTTGCGACGACATGGACGGCTTGCGCCGGGTGCCCAAGAACCTGCCCCGGCCGGATTTGCTGGAGCAGCACCTGGGCCGGCCGATCTCCCAGATCCCGGACCCCTTTGGCTGCTGCGACTCTTACGCCGGCCACATGGAAAAGAAGCTCCAGGAAATGCTGGACGCCTATCAACTCCCCTACCAGTTGAAAAGCTCCACCGAAGAATACCGGCGCGGCGTTTTCAACGAGGGCTTGCGCCTGATCCTGCAAAAGGTGGAACAGGTCAAGGCCGTCATTCTGCCCACGCTAAAGGAGGAGAACCGGGAGGACTGGTCGCCCTTCTTCCCGGTCTGCCCCAAATGCGGCCGGCTTTACACCACCCGCGTCACCGCTTACCACCCGGAGCGGGATTCGCTCAGTTACGTTTGCGACGGCGTCTTCGGCGAGCCGCCGGTAAAGGGTTGCGGTCATCAAGCCGAAGTCTCGGTGCTCTTCGGCAACGCCAAGGTGGGCTGGAAGATGGACTGGGCGCTCCGGTGGCTCTCCTACGGCGTCGGCTACGAGATGTTCGGCAAGGACCTGATTGACTCGGCCAAGCTTTCCGGCAAGCTGGTGCGGCTCTTGGGCGGCGAGGCGCCGGCCGGGATGTCCTACGAGATGTTCCTGAGCGAGGACGGCAAAAAGATCAGCAAGAGCGTGGGCGAGGGCCTGGCGGTGGAGGACTGGCTGCGCTACGCGCCGCTCGAGTCCATGCTCTACTACCTTTACCAGAACCCGAAGAAGCAGCGCCGGCTTTACTTCGACGTGATCCCCAAGAGCGTGGACGACTACCTGGTCGAGCTGGCCCGCTACCCTTCGCTGGAAGAGGGCCCGTCGCAAAGCTCGGTGATCTGGCACTTAGCCAAACTCAAGGGCGAAACCCCGGCCTACACCGGCGCGATCAACTACAGCCTGGTCCTGAACCTGATCCAAGGCATTGGCGCAGATGACGCCAAGTTGCTTTATGGCTATTTGCTCCGCTACGACCCCCAGGCCGCCGAGAACCGCGAGCTGGTCGAGAGCCTGATCTCGGCCGGGCTCCACTACTTCCGCGACTTCATCGAGCCCGACAAAAAGTACCGACAACCCCAAGGAAATGAAGCCTTGCTTCTGGCAACTCTTTTTCAATTATTAAAAAATTACTCCGGGGATAATGCCGAGGTCATGCAGGCAATGGTTTTTCTTATAGCCCAGGTGTTTAAGATCAAACCGTCCGAACTTTTCAAAGTAATTTATCAAGTCCTTTTGGGCCAGGACCAAGGACCACGATTTGGGACATTTGCCAAACTTATCGGGAAAGATCGTTTGGCTGAAATGATTATCCGGGTCCCAAAAGTAAGAGAAGAAGTTGCCAGGGTGCCTTTGGTAATTGAAGAAATAAAAAAGTTTATCGAGGAATCTCCTCCTGAAAAGATGCTGGACTTGCAAAAAATTAAAGTGTAATTTAAAATAACAATTTTTTGGGCCCTAAAAGTAAGGGTAAGGCGCGCAGCGGCTAATTCTTTAAGGTGCCTGTTTGCCACCTTAACCGCAGGACCGGATTCAGGGTCACAAATTGTGCCCTTGAACAAAGGCAAGAAGATCGAGGGCGTAAGAGATGTTTTTGCCGAACCAGGGATGCAGATTAAGAGAGGTAGAGGGGAAGCATGGGTCAGATTATCCCTGTCGAACAGATTGAAAAGCGCATCTATTTGATCCGAGGACAAAAGGTTATGCTGAGCATGCACCTGGCCGAGCTCTACGAAGTGGAACCCAGGGTTCTGGTGCAGGCCGTGAAGAGAAACCTTTCCCGTTTTCCCGAGGATTTCATGTTCCAACTGACTTGGGAAGAATATTCTCTCTTGAAATCACAAATTGTGGTTTCAAGTGCCAAACTATACACTTCTTCAAGATCACAAATTGTGATCTTGAAGAAAGGCAAGAATATCAAATACTTGCCCTATGCCTTCACCGAACAGGGCGTGGCCATGCTCTCCAGTGTCCTCAAGAGCGAGCGGGCCGTTCAGGTCAATATCGCCATCATGCGCGCCTTCGTCAAACTCCGGGAAATGCTGGCCGGAAACCGGGAGCTGGCCCGGAAACTGGAGGCCCTGGAGAAGAAATACGACGCCCAGTTCAAAGTGGTCTTCGACGCCCTCCGCCGGCTTACCACCCCATCCTCTCCCTCCCCTCGCCGGATCGGGTTTCACCGGGGAAACTCCAACTGATCCAACCGGGGATCGCTCCCGATTCCGCTTTACCTTTCACTCCCGCTGTGCTAAAAAGCTCCTCATGAAAAATTCCACTTCTTATCGTCTTGCCTTTTTCATGGACCCGCTCCCGGGCATTCTCCCGGACAAAGACACTACTTTCGCGCTGATGCTGGAGGCGCAAAAGCGCGGCCACCAGGTCCTCTACTTTACCCCGGCCGAGATGCGCATCCAGGCCGGGAGGCCTTGGGCCGCTCTCCAGGAGGTCGAGGTCTTCCGGCCCAAGCGCCCGGGCCAGCCTCACTTCCGGCCGGCCGGCCAGTCCGAAGAGCCGCTGGCCAAGGCCGATATGGTGCTGATGCGGGTGGACCCGCCGGTCACTATCGAATACGTGCTGCTCACCCAGTTCCTGGACCTGATCCCGCCGCCCACGGTGGTGGTCAACCGGCCGGTGGGACTCCGCACCGCGGGGGAGAAGCTTTTCACCCTGCATTCCCCGGACTTGATCCCGCCCACGATCATCTCCCGCCGCATCGCCGAGCTCAAGGACTTCCTGAAAGAAGTGGGCGGCAAGATGGTGGTGAAGCCGATCAACGCGCGGGGCGGCGACGAGGTCTTTATCGTGGAGGCGCGAGACCCCAACTTGAACGTGATCCTGGAGGCCGCCACCCGCTACCAGACCCGCTTCACCCTCGCCCAGAAGTATCTGCCTGCGGCGAAGAAGGGCGACAAGCGAATCATCGTGCTCTCGGGCGAGCCGATCGGCGCCACCCTGCGGGTGCCCCAAGCCGGCGAGCACCGGGCCAACATCCACGTCGGCGGCACCTGCCGGAAGGCCGAGATCACCAGGCGCGACCGCGAGATCTGCGCCCGGCTCGCGCCCTCGCTCCGGAGCCTCGGCCTGCACTTGGTCGGGCTCGACGTGATCGGCGGATTCCTCACCGAGGTCAACGTCACCAGCCCCACCGGCGTTCAGGAGATTGACCGGCTGGACCACGTCTGCCTGGAGGAAAGAATCTGGGACTACTTCGAGTGGCTGGTCCAGACCGCGAAGCAGGCCTCCAAACCCGCATCGGCCTGATTGCCAAGCAGGGGCAAATCTTTAAGGTTTGGGCAAAATCTGCCAGGTGATCTTTTGGTTTTTACTGGCGGGCAAGTCGAATGAAATCCAGTCATTTTGGGTAACGGATTCCACCGGCTTCTCGTCAACCATAACTGTATAAGCTGATCGCGGCTCCCGCAGGGTTACGCACAGGCGGCCTTCCCCGCGCAGCCGGAAGCTTCCCCTCAGCCAACCGCCCTGGCTTTCGATTTTGGCGATCTCCGAGACAAAAGCGAAATCACCCGGGATGACGGGGTCAATCACGTAGCCCTGGGCCGTGGGATTTAATCCCGCGATTCGGGCCGCGGCCCAGAGCCACTCGCTGTGGGCATGGGTGTTCATTACCGGCCACTCCTGGGCGGCCAGCGCGAGGAGCGGGTTCTGCACGAACCATGTCTCGCCCGGCCGGGCCGAGGCCGCCGAGTTCCAGGCGTCCGGTCCGCCCCAGATCCCGAACCATATCTTCGGATACAAATCCGCATGCCAGGCGAGCGCGTTCTGCTTGAGCTGCTGCCAGGCCCAGTCCGGCCGATAGCGGGCCAGCGCCACCATCGCCGGCCCGTTCATGGCCGGCCAGATGCCGCCCTCTTCCTGCTCGCCCGGCTTGGTGAACATCTGGCCGGCGAGGGTCGAGCTGATAGTCATGCCCAGGACCGACGGATCCATCAGCTTGGTCTTGATCTCCTCGAGCAAGATCCGGGTCTGCTCCTCGGTCAGGACATTTCCGGCGAGCAGCGGCCAGATCTGGGACTCCAGGTGAATGTAATCCGCGCCATATTCCTTGCCGAAAGCAGAGTAAGCCCGGTTGAAATAGCGGCCCCGCCATTGCGCCTGGAGCGCCGGCAGCAACTGCTCCACCCAGACCCGGGCGCGGGCGGCGCTCTCCGCGTCGCCATGCATTTCCGCGAGCTCGGCGAAGCGGGGCAGGATCTCGGCGGCCATGCCGCTGTTCATGGTCGAGCCGCCGTCCCGAGCGGTGAGCAGAATGTCAACCGGGTTGGGCCCGCAGACCAGGAAAACCATCTCGTCGTTCCAATCATGAAACTTGAGCTTGACCAGGCCGTGTTTTCCGATCCCCACGTTCTCCTTAAGGTGAATGAAGGAGCGGCGGAGGTGCTCGTAAACCGTGCCGCTCTCCCTTTTCTCTTTTGGATAAAAGGGGACCTCCAGGTCGAGGAAGTCAAAGTCGCGGGTGGCGAAGACGTATTCGACCACGGCATTGAGCAGCCACAGGTCCAGGTCCGAGGGCCGGTAGGGGACCAGGTAGCGGTGGCCGTAGCCTTCCAGGTCGTAGAAGAGCCGGCCGGAAGGCTCCTGCGAGCGCATGATGAATTCCAGGATCTCGCGCGCCTGCTCCGGCCGGTAATAGATCAGGCTCTGGGCAAAGGCGGCCACGTCGCGGGTAGCGCCGTTGGTCCCGGCCACGTAGAGGTAATGGCCGCCCTGGGGCACGTAATGGCGCTGGTAATAGCCGTCGTAGAGCGAGGCGGAGGAAGTGGCGTAATAGTCCCATTTCAGCTCCCGGTCCATCCAGGGAGATCCCGGGACCGAGAGCGCGGGCAGCTCCTCCCGCCAAAGCGCAGCGGTGGCCGCGATCTGATCCGCGCCCGCGGCCCGCATCGCCGCCACCATCGCCTCCGGCTGCTTTCCTTTGGCGTAGCCGAAGAGGAAGCGCAGGGTTTTGGCTTCACCGGGTTTGAGCTTGGCCGGCGAGCGCAGGACCAGGCAAAGCGCCTCGGCGCTCCATCGCCGGTTATTCGGTTCTGAAAGTTCCAGGCCCCGAAGCCCGGCGCCGTCTCCGATCCAGCCGTCGGCGCCGGAGAAGATCCGGGCTTGGTCGTAGCCGATGCCCGCGACCTCGCCCTCGACCTGCGCCAGGAAATAGGAGGGCAGCTCCGGATCCCGGAGCCGCGGCCCGGGCGGAAAGCCGCCTTCCGGGCCCCAGATCTTTTTGCTTTCGGCCGCGAGCAGGCGCTGCGCTGCGTGGAAGCGCATTTGGAATGCTTTGCGCTCCGCCGCCTGGGAGAGGAGCGCCGGCGGCACAAAGCCTAAAAGTTCTTTTGGGTTCAGGTCCCAGTATTCGAACCAGTCCAGGTCGCGCTCCCGCTCCGAGAGGTTTTCAATCGTGACTTCCGCCACCAAAGCCGGCCAATCGCCTCGCGGCGCAAACACCAGCTCGCGCACCCGCAGCTCCCCGGTTTCCAGTTCTTTCTCAAAATAGCCCATGCCGAAAACCCGGCGAAGGATCTTCGCGTCGGGGTTGTGAGTGAGCAAGGTGGAGAAGAAGCGCCCGTCCTCCTCGATCCAACCGAAGCCGCCGGCAAAAGCGCACTCTCCCGGCTCATAGTCATTGAGCCAGTAGGTGCCGGCCTCGGAATAGAAAAGCTCCACGAACCCGGCATTAAAGGCCGCGGCGTTGATCCGCTCGTTGCCGATTTGCGTCCACATCAGGCGGGAGACGGGCTTCACTTTGGGGTCCCACTCGGCCCCGGGTTCGGTGCGCTCGTCCATGGTATAGAGGTAGGCCGGGAGACCGAAGCGGTCCGTGGTCCATTGCCCGAAAATGCCGGAGCCGAAAGCGGGGTCGGATTCCAAACCCTTCGGATGCAATCCGGCGGCACTGATTAAACAAAGGAATACGGCGGTAATCACTTTTTAGTCGCGACCAGGATGGGCGAGTCGCGGTCGGTCATCAGCTCGTGCGGTTCCCCGAACCCGGCTTCTTTCAGCCAGGCGCGGTATTCAGCCCGGGTAAAGGTATCGCCCTGGTCGGTGTTGACCAGCATGTTGACCGCGAAGAGGAGCGGGAAGGGCGGCCCGGTGCGCTGGTCGTTGGGGATCATATCCGCGATCACGATCTGGCCGCCGGGCTTGAGGGCCTTGCCGACTTTCTGGATCAGGGCGGGCGCGTGCCCGGCGCCTTCGGAATGGCAGATGTGGCCGAGGACAGCGAGATCGAACTCGGCGGTGCCGAAGTCCAGCTCGCGCACGTTGCCGGGCCGGAACTGGTAGCGCGCGGCCAAGCCGTGCCGTGCCACGAACTCCTGGGTGGTGGGGATCACCGGCGGCAGGTCCACCGCGGTCACCCGGGCCGAGGCGTCGGCCTCGGCCAAAGGGATACTCCAGGCGCCGGAGCCGGCGCCCACGTCCAGGATGCGCAAACCCTTGAGATTGTCGCCGGCGCCCAGGCGGCGGGCCAGCTCCCGCGCGGTCTGGTAGTTGCGCAGGTAAAGGCCCTTGACCAGGTGGCCGAGGTGCTTGCCCAGGTCCTTGGCGCGCTCGGGGTTGCGCCAGGGCTGGCCGGTTTTCACCACCTCGGTCAGGTGCGACCAGGACTCGCGGACGGCTTTGTTGTGCAGGAGCGAGTCGCCCAGGTAGGCGGGCGCGCCGGGGACGAGGTAGGTTTCGGACACCGGGGTGCAGCCGTAGCGGTCGCCGACTTTCTCGAGCAGCTCGATCCCGACCAAAGCGTTGAGCAGGATGCGGACGCCGCGCGGGTCGGCGCCGAGGTGCCGGGCCAGGTCGTCGCTGGTAGGGTGTCCCTGGTGGATGCCTTCGAACACGCCGAGCTCGACCGCGCTGAGGATCACCTGGCCGGGCGCAAAGGCAAAACCGTGGACCATGATCTTGTCCGGAGATACCGCGGCGTCGTGACTCATGATTGACTCCTGGAGTTGAGGATGGAATGCATCCTGGGGGTTATCTTAGCCGAGGCCGGCGAAAAGTAAAGAGGGGTTGGAGGCAAGTCCCTATGCGCTGTTGAAATTCAGCGGGAAGGTCAGGCGCCGGGGATCTGGGACTGGAGGAGCGCCACCGCTTTTTCCGCGGCCTCGTTCAAGGTCTCGGCCATGGTGAAAGCCAGGCCCGAGTCTCGGAGCATCTGCCGGCCTTTCTCGTAGTTGGTGCCGGAGAGACGGATGACCATGGGCACCTTCAGGCTCATCTGTTTGACCGCGGCGATGATGCCCTCCGCGATCATGTCGCAGCGGATGATCCCGGCGAAGATGTTGATGAGAATGACCTTGACCTTGGGGTCGGCCATGATCAGCGACAGGGCCTGGGCCACTGCCTCGGTGTCGGCGCGGCCGCCGAGATCCAGGAAGTTGGCCGGCGACCCTCCCCGCGCCTTGATCACGTCCATGGTGGTCATGGCCAGGCCGGCGCCGTTGACCAGGCAGCCGATCGAGCCGTCCAGGTGCACGTAACTGACCCCTAACTTGCGCGCCTGCGCCTCGATCGGGTCTTCTTCCGCCTCGTCCCGCCAGGCCTCGAGCTCGGGGTGGCGATACAGCGCCGAGTCGTCGAAATTGACCTTGGCATCGAGCGCGAGCAGCTTTCCCGGTTTGGTCACCACCAGGGGGTTGATCTCGATCAGCGAGCAATCGAGCTCCAGGAAGGCACGATACAGGCCGCGGACCAAAGCGCCGAGCTCTTTGCTCTGCTCGCCCGAAAGCTCCAGGGCAAAGGCAAGCTTGCGCACCTGAAAGGGCATCAACCCCGCGGCCGGATCAATCCGCTCGGTGAAAATCTTCTCCGGGGAGTGCTTGACCACGGCCTCGATCTCCATGCCCCCGGCCGCGCTCGCCATCACCGCCACCTGGGCCGTGGCCCGGTCCACCAAGAGGCCCAGGTAAAGCTCGCGGCTGATCTCGGTCGCCGGCTCCACCCAGACCCGGCGCACCTTTTTCCCGGCCGGACCGGTCTGCGGCGTTACCAGCACCTTTCCCAAAATTTCCGCGGCCGCCCGCTTCACCTCCGCCGGGCTTTTCGCCAGCTTGATCCCCCCGGCCTTGCCCCGGCCGCCGGCATGGATCTGCGCCTTGACCGCAAAAGCCGCGCCGCCGATCTCCCGCGCGGCCGCCTCCGCCTCTTCCGGCGTTGTTACCACTTTGCCCTTGGGCACCGGCACTTCATACCGGGCTAACAACTGCTTGGCCTGGTATTCGTGAATGTTCACTGCACTACCTCTTTTACTTCCGTTTTCAAATTAACCGGCGCTAGATTAGCATTTCACGCCAAGGTTCGCAACTTTCCGTTCCTTGACTCCTCGGCCGGATTTGTTAGGGTGAGGGAGCCTGCCCTTCGAAGAAGGGCGGGCGGCGGCGATGATCGAAACCTACGGATTCGAGCGCCAAGGCCGCGACCTGGTCAAGCCCTTCCACGGCCGGGTGCTCACCCTCACCCGGCTCGACACCGCGCCGGAGATCGAGCCTTACATGGACCTCTACCAGGAGATCTGGGGCTTGGACGAGCGCG
>Ga0154610_1047_pt1 | contig 14735 bp, 15 predicted proteins | sample Rifle2008BG13ft_FD_116039 | JGI IMG/M metagenome (GOLD analysis project Ga0154610, IMG submission 116039) | Deltaproteobacteria bacterium RBG_13_61_14 | reverse complement strand
GCCAGGGGGACCCCCAGGTATTCGGCGATCTTCCGGGACAGTTCCGGATGGGCCGTGCCCGAGAGCAACACTAAGTGGCGGTCCATGTTCCACTACCTCTTTCGCGAATGGCTGGGGCGGCAGGATTCGAACCTGCGGATACGGGATCCAAAGTCCCGCGCCTTACCGCTTGGCGACGCCCCAATCCTTGCTTTGGTTCCAGGCCTTAAACCAAGGGAGATTCCAATCTCTTGGTCCGGGCATCCGCGGCCGGACGGCTGACCTCTCTTGCCGTCCAGTTTAACCCCTTAGGGCGCTCTCCATCTCCGCGTGACCACCGCTCGGCACGCGGGGAAGTGCTGCCGGATGCTTTTACTGGCCTTGCCCGCCTGATGCGGATTTTTGAAGACGCCCACGACACTGGGGCCCGAGCCGGTCATCACCGCGGCCAAAGCGCCCAAAGACACCAAGGCTTGCCTCACCTCTCCCACTACAGGGTAACGCTGGACCACCACGGGTTCCAGGTCATTCCTAAGCCCGCGGGAAAGTTCGAGGTGTCCCGAATTTTTAAGATTTTTTATTATATGGAGTTTGGGTCGTTTTGTCAATGAAGCCCGCCACCGGCCATAGGCCCAGGCCGTCGAGACCCCGAAGGGCGGGGTGACCAGGAGGTAAGTCCAGTCCGGAATCGGCGGTAAGGGCTTCAGCCGCTCGCCAATGCCTTCCACCAACGCGGGCCGGCCGAAAAGAAAAAAAGGCACATCGGCCCCTACCGCCAGGGCAAGGCGCCGGAGCCGGGCTTCGGAAAAGGAAAGCCGCCAGAGCCTGACCAGCCCGCGCAGCGTGGCCGCGGCATCGCTGGAGCCGCCGCCCAGGCCGGCGGCCACCGGGATCCGCTTGCGGATGGAGATGCGCGCTCCCGGCCGGGGTTCCGGAATTTGCTGCAGCAGGAGTTCGGCGGCCTTGGCGGCCAGGTTGGTCCGGTCGCTGGGAACCTGGGGATGGCGGCAGAGGATGCGGAGCCCGGAGGGCTTAAGTTGCAGGTGGACGGTATCGCAGAGGTCCAGGAGCAGGTTGATCATGCGGAGGTTGTGAAAGCCGTCGGGCCGGCGGCCGAGGATTTCCAGGTGGAGGTTGACCTTGGCCGGAGCCGGGAGAGTCAGGGAAGGCCGGGACTGGACCATGCGGGTATAGTGCCAGAGCCGGGCCGTGAAATCAAGGATGGCAGGGGCACCGGATTTAATCCGGTGGCACTTCCTTCAAAGCTGGATAAAAAGCCGGGTGAGAGTCTGCATCTGGTCCGCGCCCTCGAACATGAAAAGGTCGGACTGGTTAAACAGCGCCTGCAAAGTCAGCCGGTATTGCGAAAAGGTGATGAGGTCCGGCTTGGGGATATAGAGCACCATGGCCTCGGCGTTATCGAAAAAGCTCGGGCTCGAAAGCGGCTCGCGGCTGAAGACGAAAATGAGGGCTCCGCCCTTAATGCCCGGATCCGGGATCATGGAAAGCTCCTTGGCTAACGCTTCCAGCGCCGGCTTGCCGTAGCGGTCCATGACCGCGGCCACCCGTCCCGGCTGGTCGTTGCGGAAAGGGGTATTGCCGGGGACCACGACCTTGGCAAAGACGCCCAGGTAGCGGTCCGGGTTGCCGAACTGGGCCGGGTTCATCCAGAAGCCCACGCCGCCGACCGAGGACTCGGCCGTGGTGAGCAGGCGGAAGCTGTCCGGGGGAAACTGTTCCGCGGCCTTGACCACGTGTTCCTGGTTCAGCCGGTAAAGCGCGGCCACGCTCTTCATGCGCACGTTGGAATACAGGCTGACCGGAGTGATCACTTCCGGCACGGAGGTAGTGGAGTAGGCTTGCGGGTAAATAATAATCGCCAGGGCTTGCGGGCCCAGTCCCAAGAGGCCGGGGAAAACACTGGCCCACAAGCCCAAGGCCAGCACGGCATGGAGGGTTTTTATTTTGCTCATTCGCTTAATCCGGTTACCTTCCTCGGGAAAATGGCCTCAGTATAGCGGATTCTCTTAAAAAGACAATACTTTCGGCTCCGCTCTCGGTAGAGACCGCGACTCTCTCTATTCTTGAGATGAGCTGGAGCAGGGTAGTGGTGCAAAAAAACAACCGCCAAGATAAATTTTGGACTCGGTTTCGGAAAAAAACCGCTGCCTTAAGCTCTAATCCCTTTGGCGGGGAAGCTTGACACTCTGCAACCTTCCCCGGATAATGGATTTATGCACCACGGCCATGGTCAGGCAGCAGAGGAGGAGCTGGCCGAGGAACATTATTCGCGCGGTCGGGAGTTGTTTGCGCAGGACAAACTCCTCGCCGCCAAAGGCCACCTGGAACGCGCCCTTGAACTCGACCCGGATTTTGATCTGGCCCGGAAATTACTCGCACGCCTCGAGGCACAACTGAAAAACTAAACCCTCACGGAGGATCCATGTGCCAGTTTTGTGAACAATACGGCGACGGGGGCAAATGGTATTTGAACCCGAAAAACTACGCGCGCCGGCTTTACAAGGTGCGCAAGCTCGAGACCGAGGTCAAGGGCAAGGAGGCGGACCCGCAGGCCGCGGGCATGGGCGGGGGCGTGATCAACGCGATCATCGCGGCGCGGGTCCGGGGCGACGCGGCGGCCGAGGCCAAGCTCAAGGAGGACGCGGTCAAGTTTGCCTATGCCATGCACTTCGGCCAGGTGGTGACCCTGGAAGAGACGCTAGAGATCCTGGACCTGGCCTACCCCATCGCCAAGATGACCTGCGCCTGCCGGCGGGTGCAGTGGGGCCTGGCCGATGCCAGGAACTTCACCTGCCTGGGCATCGGCCCGGGCATGTATAAGTGGGAGCGCTGGCCCGAGACTTATCGGGGCGGGGTGGAGTTCCTGAGCGCGGCCGAGGCCAAGGAATGGGTGATGCTGACCGACCAGATGGGCCTGGTCCACACCCTGGACGCTTTCGGGACCCCCTATATCGGCGGGCTGTGCCAGTGCGATTACCCCGGGTGCGTGGCCATCCGCAACCGCCTGGACTACGAATTCAAGTTTTTGGTCAAGGGCGAGTGGTTCGCCAAGGTGAATTGGGAGAGATGCACCGGCTGCGAGAAGTGCATCGCGCGCTGCCACTTCCGGGCCATGGGCATGAACGTCAACACCCAGAAGGCCTTGGTGGACCCGCTGGCCTGCTTCGGCTGCGGGCTGTGCCGGTCGGTGTGCGCGGCGGACGCGATCACGCTCTCTGACCGGAACTTGAACCCGCGGTTGAAGGATATGTGGTAGTGCGCGGAGAATGCGCGGGTGCCCTCGCCCGCGCCCCGACCAAGAGAGGAAACAAAGATGGCGGTGCCGAAAATCACGGTGGACTATGGCAAGTGCACGGACCCGCTCTCCTGCACCTTCTGCATGAACCATTGCCCTTACAGTGTCTTTATCGTGGGCGAGACCAGGGTTTACAAGTTCCGGGAGACGCCCCTGGAAGAGTTCCGGGTTTACGGCCGCTATTACGACCGCTGCGACGGCTGCAACGTGTGCGTGCAAGGGTGTCCGAAGCAGGCGATCAGTGTGACTTTTTGAATGTTGACAGACAAGAATGTCTGTCCCCCTCGAGGAGAGGAAGAGATGGAAATTGTCCGCAAGTTCAAGAAGAATAAGAAGCGGCTGGGCGACTGGAAGGTGCCGACCGATGAGGTCAAGCCCGGCCGGCGCCTGAAGCTGGAAGAAGGAGTGGCGCGGGAGTTCGACCTGCCGCCGGGGATGATCGCCGCAGTCCAGGCCCAGCTCGACCTCGACCGGCTCGCGGCCGACCTGCAAGGCCGGAACCCGGACGCCGGCCGCAAGGTCTTCGATGAGTTCGGCACCCGCTGGATGCAGGCGGTGATGGCCGCCGGCGACGGCGAGTTCAAGGACCGCACCGGCGAGATGGTGGAAATCGTGGCCGGGCAGACTGGACTCCGCTTCCCCCACGTATTCAGCCGCTACCTGGAGCTGAGCCTGCTCTCGCTCCGGCCCCAGGACAAATGGAATATCCTCCAGTCCACCACCCATCGGCTCGTTTTCCAGGAATACTCCTGTGCCATCTTCGAAAAACTGAAAGCCGCGGGGCTCGACTTGCGCGGCACGCCCTGCGGGGCCATTTGCTTCGCCCGCTTCGGCCAGGCCATGCGCAAGGCCCAGATCGGCTGCGCCATCTCCCATACCAAGCGGATGGACCCGGACGGGCTCTGCGAGTTCCAGTTCCTGAACCGCTGACCTTTTCCCCGGCCCCTTCGGTCGCGGGGTGGTCGAATCCAGAAGGAGGTAAAATATGAGCAAGCCAAAACAAGGCAGCGTCCTCTGGGCCATGATCTGGATGGTCGTCCTCTCGGCCCTGCTGTTCTGGCTGCCGGTGGCGGGACCCCTGATCGCCGGCGTAGTGGGAGGCAAAAAAGCCGGCGGGATAGGCCCGGCCATCCTGGCGGTGCTTCTGCCCGGGATCCTCCTGGGGGTGATCCTCTTCTTCCTGGCGTCCTCCCTTACCGGCATCCCTCTCCTCGGCTTCTTCGCCGGGCTCGGCGGCTTTGTCTTCGCCCTGATGCACTCCGGCCTGCTCCTGCTCGGCGCTGTGATCGGCGGGATCCGGGCATAAAAAAAGCGGGAGGGGTTGCCTCCCGCTGGAGAAAGGAGAAAGAGGGAAGGGTTAGGGCTGCTTCGCGTGAGCTTTTGCCACAGACCGCTTACGAGGTAAGAATCGGAATCTTGCGTCCGCCACTACTCGGCCCGGCCGGCATGAAAAGGAAGAGCAGGCCGTCACGATACTCGGCCTTGATGTCGTCTTCCTTGACGCCTTCCGGCAGGTGAAAATGGCGGTGGAAACTGCCGTAAACCCGCTCGAGCCGGCGGATGCTCTCGCCATTACTCCCCTCCGCGAGGCGGCGGCTGCCGGTCAGGTAGAGAATGCCGTCCCGCACTTCCAGGGTCACGTCCTCTTTGCGCACCCCCGGGATCTCCACCACCAGGTTGAGCGTGCCGTCTTTCTCAAAGATGTCCACCGGGGGATGGAAGGTATGCTCGTGGTATTCATCCACGCCGGACTCGGGCACCACCCAGGTGGGGCTGAGGATGTCGTCCCACCAGGAGCGGCTGAGCAGGCTGCCAAACGGGTTGTAAAGGTTCAGGTTCATGGTCGTTACCTCCTTCAAAGGCTAAAGATCGGTTAAAAGTTTTTCCAACAGTTGCTTATATGTTCAAATGTCGTTGCTATGAACATAACCATCCCCTGCCTCCTTGTCAAGGGGGCGACCCCCTGCCTCAGGATTTTTTTTGCCGCGGCCGCGGCTTTCCCGCGAAGCTTAGATCGCAATCGGTCAAAGTCAGCTCGCTCATCTCTTGGATCCAGAGAATAGGGCAATGGATTTTTAAGTGAAATTTGACTATAATAAAAAAGTAATCCCGGGATGGTATCGTCCGCGAAGGGTAGGGCCATCCGCGTGACTCGGGGGCATGGTGCCAACCGGACGAGGGGGCGGATTCCTTAAGGACCTTTCAAGATTGCGGGCCAGAAAAAGCCCGCCGGGAGGTTGACATGAACCTGTTTAAAAAATGGTTGCTGGTAAGCATGGTGATCGGACTGCTGGTGTTCGCCTATGCCTTGGCTCAGGAGGCCGGCGGCGGAGCCGCAGCCGAGCCCAGCACGCCGAGTTACGGTCCTGGGACCGTGCCCACCATTCCCGGCACCAACGTTCCGGTCCCGGCCGGTGAGGGAGCGGCGCCCCCTCCAGAAGCCGGGTCCGACGCGGCTGGCCCCGGTGAAGAAGGAGCCGGAGGCGACGCCCCCGGCACCTACGTGGAGCGGCGCAAGGACCAGTTGGTCTTCGAGTCCTCCTGCCTCAAGTGCCACCCCAAGGAAAAAATCCTCAAGCGCCGGACCGAGGCCCAGTGGAAGGAGATCGTCCTGAAAAAGCACTTGATGCTGGGCCGCATCTTCAGCTCCGACGCCGCGCCCGTGCTCCGCTATCTCAATGGGAACTACGGGATCAAACCCCAGCCCGCGGCGCCGGTTAGCGCCGCCCAGCCCCAGCCTCCGGCCCCCATGGCTCAACCCGGCGCTACCTCGGCCCCGCCTCCCGCGCCAACCCCGGAGCCGCCGCCCAAGCTGGATCAATAAGAGGCTTTGCGGATGCGCTGTCCCCAATGCGGCCTGGTCCATACCGACTCGGACCAGTTCTGTCGCCGGTGCCAGGTGGATCTTCGCACCGGCCAGCCCCGGCCCCAGGAGACGGCCGCGAGCGCGGCCGCGGCCCAGCCCGCCTGGCAACAACTCTTCAGCCTGGTCCGGCCCCTGCTCGCCAGGGTGCAAATTCCCCGCCGCGCTCCCTCGCGAACCCTGGTCGCTCCGCTCATGTCCATGCCGACTCCGGCTCCGGCCGCGGCGCCGGTCCGGCACAAAGAAGCCGCCGCCCCCTCCGCGCTGAGCAAGCGCGCAACCGCCCTCCGGCAAATCCGCAACCCCTTCGCCGGTCTGGTCGGTCGGATGCAAGCGGCGCGGAGCGGGCCCAAGACCCTCACCTGCATCCAATGCTCCGGCGCCATGCACATTGAGCGGGCCGGAAGCTACGGCGCCGGCGGGCCTATTGCCCTCATCCTCGCCGGCGTGGTCGTGCTCGGGCTCGGCCGCTGGGCCTGGCCTTTGTATCTGCTCGGACCCGCGGGCGTCGGGCTCGGCGTCTTCTACCGCCGCCGCGGCGCGAGCTTCTGGCACTGCCGCGGCTGCGGTTACCGGATTCCCCGCGAAGGGTAAAGGATGGAGCAAGAGCCATACCCCCTGGTCATCCTGGGCGGCGGTCCGGCCGGACTCACCGCCGCCATCTACGCCATGCGCGCCGGCCTCACCTGCCTGGTCATCGAGAAAGCCGTGGCCGGCGGCGCCGTGTTCCTCACCGACAAAATCGAAAACTACCCCGGCTTCCCCGGCGGCATCCTCGGCCCCGAGCTTTCCCAGCGCATGGAAGAGCAAGCCAAGTCCCTGGGCGCCGAGTTCCTTCAGGACGAGGTCACCCGCGTCGAGCTTGAAGGCAACCTCAAGCTGGTCAAACTCGCCGGCGGCAAGACGGTCACAAGCCGGGCCCTGGTCGTGGCATCAGGCTGCCAGCCGAACAGGCTCGGCATCCCCGGCGAGGACAAGTTTTACGGCCGGGGCGTGAGTTACTGCGCCGCCTGCGACGGCGCCTTTTTCCGCGGCGCCGAGGTGGCGGTCATCGGCGGCGGCGACAGCGCGGTGCAGGAGGCGCTGCTCCTCTCCAAGCTCGCCAAGCACGTCCACCTCATCCACCGCCGCGACCAGCTCCGCGCCATCCAGGTCTTGCAGGACGCGGCCCAGCAGGCCAAGAACATCTCCTTGATCTGGGACACCCTGGCCCAGGAGGTGGAGGGGGAGGACCAGGTCAAGGCGGTCAAGCTCTTGCACAAGCCCACCGGCCAGAAGCGCTCGCTGCCGGTGGAGGGGGTGTTCATCTACGTGGGGGGCAAGCCCATCACCGGCTTTATCCGGCACCTGGTGGAGATGACCCCGGAAGGCTATATCCAGGCCGGCGAAGATTGCAAGACCTCGGTCCCCGGCATCTTCGCCGCCGGCGACGTGCGCAAGAAACCCACCCGCCAGATCGCCTCCGCGGTGGGCGACGGCTGCAACGCCCTCAAGGCGGTGGAAGACTACCTCCTCGGCCTCTAACCTCTCAGAGAGGCGTTAGGCTTTAGGCGTTAGACCAAAGACAAAGGCCGCTAATGCCCAAAGCCTCTTGAATCACTGCTTACTGTTTACTGTGCACCGTGCACTGGCCTCAGAACTGCAACATTCATACATATATAGGGGGGAGTGAAAAAAGAAGGCTGAAGAGCGAAGGATGAAGGCTGAAATCAAACAACTGTTCGAGATGATAACCTTGCAATTTTTCAAGCTTTTTTGGCCCCAGCGCCCCCAAGATGCACCCCCATTCCCGGCCCCGGCCCTTCCGAACCCTCCAATCCTCCTCTCCGACTGCCCGGGAACTAACTTAACTTTGCGAAATTTCTCTTTGTTTCTTCCTCTTCTCTTCCCCGACCTACTACCTACGACCTGCTACCTACTCTCTTCGCAAGTCTCCCCCATTCTGCACAGCAACCACCCCATTCTGCGCGGCAGTCACCCCATTCTGTCCAGCAGCCACCCCATTCTGTGCGGCAACTACCCCAGGTTTTCCGGGTGGGGACCACTGCTTAACACACTGTGCACTGTGCACTATTCACTGTCCACTATTATCCGCAGGAGGCAGGAGGCTTCAGACCTCAGACCTCGGGCCTCAGAAACTTGAATCACTGTTCACTGTCCACGATTATCCGCAGAAGGCAAGAGGCTTGAGGCTGGAGGCTGAAGACAAAGAAAAAGATCATCCGCAGATTTCGCAGATTTCACAGATTTTTTATTCAAAGTCTGGGGTCTGAAGCATGAAAAACCTGTCCTTAGCAAATCTACTGTTGATTGAAATTTCAATAACCCTCTAAATTTAAAGGCTTTTTTACCCTAAGTATTATCTTGACAAAATTAAACTGTTGTGTAACGATTGAATACAAATCAGCTTTTTGCGAAGAAGAACGCAAATGTTTAAGAATCGCATGGTTGAGATCATCGAGCCATCTTCAGGGGCAGACCGCTACGCCAGGTGTTTCAATCTTTTCATTGTCACCTTAATCCTGCTAAATGTCTTAGCCGTCATTTCGGAAACCGTTAAGAGCATTGAAACTGAATATTCCGGCATTTTACATATTTTCGAGGTTTTTTCGGTTGCTGTTTTCACGGTCGAGTATTTGCTTCGTGTCTGGCTCGCAACTTGCGATAAACGCTATCAAGGAAAGATAATTGGTAGACTAAAGTTCTTGGTCTCTCCCTTGGCCTTAATAGACCTTCTTGCGATTCTTCCTTTCTACTTGCCCATGGTCATTCCATTGGATTTGAGATTTATCAGAACCCTTCGGCTCGCCCGGATGTCGCGAATCTTTAAAATTGGCCGCTACTCGGGTTCTCTCAAGTCGCTAGCAAACGTGCTGAAAGATAAAAAAGAAGAGATGCTTATTACCATTTTCGCCGTCGTGATCTTGCTGGTGATTGCTTCCAGCCTTATGTATTACGTCGAAAATGAAATTCAGCCCGAAGCTTTTTCGAGTATTCCCGCGGCAATGTGGTGGGGAGTCGCTACACTGACAACAGTTGGTTACGGCGACATTTATCCCATTACACCATTGGGTAAGTTACTTGGATCTTTGATTGCATTTCTCGGTATCGGTCTTTTTGCTTTGCCCGCTGGGGTTTTAAGTTCTGGCTTTATCAAAGAAATTCAATCCAAGAGGCAAGAGATTAATGTTTGCCCGCATTGCGGGAAAGAGATTGTGCTGAAAGAATAAACTGAGGGAGGAGAATCCAATGAAAAAAACCAAGTTGAATAGAGAGACCAAGAAGAAGATACTCGAAGCTCGCGAATTGATTGAAGTGGTTAAAAAAACCGATGGCAACGAAGCGGAAACCAGGAGTCGGATTGAAAGAATCTTCGAAATGCTTTTGGGTTATGACGTCTTTAAGCACATATCCCGAGAAACGGCAGTTAGGGCTTATGGTGGAACGGATGAACATTGCGATTTCGCAATTCGGCTTGGAGATGGGAAAAGGGCAAAACCCGATGTTATTTTGGAAATAAAAGCGGTGAATGTAGATTTAGCCGAAAAGCATCTTAAACAGGTTACCCATTACGCCATCGAAAGTGGATGTGCCTGGGTGCTTTTAACCAACGGGAGAGAATGGCAATTGCATCTTGTATCAGGAGATCCTCCGCAAACCACCTTGGTGGAAAACTGGGATCTTCTAAAAGATTCTTTGGAGGATTTGGGAAGAAAATTTCAGTTGATTAGCTATAAAAACCTTAAGAAAAAAGGCCTTGATAAGCTTTCCAAGTCAATGAAAGCATTGACTCCTCACAACCTTCTTGCAACCTTGATTTCTGAAAAGTTGATCAAAGCTTTGCGTCGTGAATTGAGGAAATCATCTGGTGTTCAAGTGTCTCCCCCCGAATTACTCAAGGCAATCGAGTGTCTTTTAAACGCTGAGGCTCTCGAAGAAATGGATACAATCAAATTTTCTCTGCCAAAAAGAAAAGCCAAGAGAATAGTGAGGGAACCTTCCTCGCTGGATACTTCAATGAAATCTGAAGTTGGTGTCAAGGTTCCGCCTTCTGGAACGCCACAATCTGGCGTAAAACCATAAGAAGGTTCACAAGGGATGGGGGTCAGGGGATGAGGGTCAGAGCTTTACATGATACTTAACGAGCAGCCTATACACCTGACAAGACCGCCCTTTTGCGATGCTTTCGGCTTTGCTCATCCATTCTCTCTCACTCGACGCCGGCAAGAAGAACGTCTCTCTCGCCTCCTTCCTCGCCCTTCTCCGCGCTTTCTTGAACCATGCCGATGAGAAATTATCCAGCGATTGCCCTTAATCTCTTAAAGTTGAAATTGTTGCCAAAGTGGTCATGATTTTATCCCGAATCGTGCAGTTGAGAAAAAGATTTTTAACCACGAAGGCACAAAGTCACGAAGCATAAGCGGGTTGAGACCACTAATTACGGGCGCGAGGGATCAACTTTGATCGCAAAGAAAATCCCAGCCGAATCGGCAAGAAATCATCCTGCCTTAGAGCCTTTGTGTCTTGGTGGTTAAATCCTAATTGCATTTTCCGAGTTTATGCCGGAATATTAAAGAAGAGGTTTCACGCCAAGGCGCAAAGTCGCCAGGGTGAGGAGAAATCAAGAAGAAGCCGACGCCAAAAACCTGAAGCCGCCAAGAGTTGTTCCTTTGCGACTTTGTTTCTTGGCGCCGCGACCTTGGGAGGAGAGGAAAGATTGAAATGCGAACCATTCTCTCTCCCCCAATAGCTTGAACCCTTAGCGTCTTGGCGTCTTTGCGTGAAATCTTCCCCCTTTTCTTTGGTTCCGGCTCGGCCGGGTTAGGGTCTATTGGGGCTGGGGAGGATTGAGGAAGGTGAGGCGGTCGGGTCCGGAGGGGATGATCTTGTCGTTGACCAGGAGGTATTCGGACTCGGAGAAGAAGCGGGGGAGGTCAGGGATTTGGGCATAGGCTAAGGCTTCGGAAGGGCGCACGCCCCAGACAATTACCTCGGCGCCTTGCTTGGGCTGGACCTGGATGATCCAGAACTCGATGCCGGTGGTGAATTTGGGGTCGCGGGTCAAGGCGACAAAGGCCTCGGCCATGCGGCGGACGGCGTCGGGCAGGGAATACTCGGTGAAGTAGGCGACCAGGTTGACGGTGGGCGAGATCTCCCGGTAAACGTAAATGTTGTCGTTCTGCAAGCCGGGCAGGGCCTGCTTGACTTGCTCGGGCACCGGCCAGATCTCGGGCTTGAGTTCTTTCTGCTCGATCTTGGGTCCGGGCTGGGAAGGGGCCTGGGGCTGCGGCGGCCGCGAGCAGGCCGATGCCAGGAAAACCATGGCCAGCAGGCTGAAGCATAGTTTCATTCCTTGTCTCCTTTTGCGCACGCCGCGGAGGGCGCCGGCAGCGGGCATTATTTCCCCAGGGATTGCACGATCCCGGCGGCCATCTCCGCGAGCGACAAGACCTCGTCCACCACCTTTAGCTCAATGGCCGCCCGGGGCATGCCGAAAATGACCGAGCTGCCTTCGTCCTGGACCAGGGTGCGGCCCTTGCGATCGTGGATGAGCTTCATCCCGTCGGCGCCGTCGCGGCCCATGCCGGTGAGGAGCACGGCCAGGGCGCGCTCGCCGAAGGACTCGGCCACCGAGCGGAAGAGCACGTCCACCGAAGGCCGGCAGGAGTTGACGGGTTCAGCGTCGGAGAGGCGCAGGCGCTCGGCGTTGACCAGGAGATGGCGGCCGGTGGGCGCGATGTAGGCGTTTCCGGGCTGAAGCTGCTGGCCTTCGGCGGCGAGCTTGACTTGCAGCTTGGACTCGCGATTGAGCCATTCCACCAGGCCCTCGGCAAAGCTGGGCGCGATGTGCTGGACGAGGAGGATGGGGACCGGCAGGTTGCCGGGCAGTTCGCGGAAGATCTGGACCAGGGCCTTGGGCCCGCCGGTGGAGGCGCCGATGGCCACGACCTTTCGGCGGGGCGCGCCGAGGACAGCAGCCGTCGGCTGCGGCGCCGGGGCCCGGGCCGGAAGGGGTGTGGGCGGGAGCGGGGCGGCTTCTTTCGGCCGCTTGTGCCGTCCACGCAGATGGGAGATGACCGGGATCCGGCTGAGCAGGTGGAGCTTGCTGACAAAGTCCTTGCGGATCTCTTCGTAGCGGGCGGTGCCGGCCTCCGCGGGTTTCTCCATGACGTCGAGCGCGCCGCGGGAGATGGCGACAAAGGCGATGTTCATCTCCCGGTTGGAGACGGCGGAGCTGAAGACGAGGATGGGCACGGGATGGTAGGCCATGATCTGCTCGACCGCTTCCAGGCCGTCCATGACCGGCATGAGCACGTCCATGGTGACGATGTCGGGATTCAGGGCCTGGACTTTTTCCACCGCTTCCTGCCCGTCGCGGGCCTCGCCGATGAGCTCCAGGTCCGGCTCGTCCGCGATCATGTCCTTGAGCAGCTCGCGGACCAGGGCGGAGTCGTCGGCGATCAGGACCCGGATCATCGCCGGCCCTCTCCGATCAGGGTCTTGATCGTTTCCAGGAGCACGGTCTGGTCAAAGGCGCCTTTGACGATGTAGGCCTGGGCGCCCACGGCCATGCCGCGGCGCTTGTCCTCATCCGCGGCGCGGGAGGTCACGAACACGACCGGCAGCTCCCGGGTCCGCTCGTCGGCCTTGAGGCGCTCGGTCAGCTCGAAGCCGTCAATCCCGGGCATCTCGATATCCACCACGAAGAGGTCGTAGTCCTTCGCCTTCACCTTGTCCAGGGCTTCCTGGCCGTCCACGGCCAGGTCCACCTCGTAGCCGGCCCGCTCCAGGATGTTCTTTTCCACGATCCGGGTGGTAATCGAGTCATCCACCACCAGCACCCGCGGAATCCTCTCCTCTTCCACGGCCCGCGGCCCCGGGGTCTGGCGCCAGCTCTCGGCCGCGGCAAAGATATCAAACACGTTCAGGATCAAGGCCGGCTCGCCCCGGCGGAGCAAGGTGGCGCCGGAGATGAAGCGGACGCTCTTCAGGTGGGGGCCGAGGGTTTTGACAATGATCTCCTGGTCGCGGATGAACTGGTCCACTTCCAGGGCGAGGTTCTGGTGGCGGAATTTGAGCACCACCATGTGGCGGAACTCCCGTCGGGCCGGGGCTTTGCGGGAGGGGCGGCCGTCCCGACCCAGGAGATCGGCCAGGTGCACGATGGGGATGACCTGGCCGCGCAGGTTGATCACCTCGCGGCCCCGCTCGGTCTGGAGGTGGCTGGTCTGGAGGCGCACGGTCTCTTCCACAAAATTGAGGGGCAGGGCATAGACCTCGTCTCCGACTAAGACCAGCAGGGAATTGATAATGGCCACGGTCAGGGGCAAGGTGAGGATGATCCGGGTGCCGGCGCCGCGCTCGCTGTGGATGTGGAGGTCGCCGCGGATCAATTCGATGTTGGTCTTGACCACGTCCAGGCCCACGCCCCGGCCGGAGAGGTCGGTGATGATCTGGCTGGTGGTGAAGCCCGGCCGCAGGGTGAGGTAGAGGACCTCATGGTCGCTCATCTCGGCCGCGGTCTTTTCATCAACCAGGCCGCGGGAGAGCGCCACCTCCCGGATCCGGTCGGTGTTCATGCCCGCGCCGTCATCGCTCACCTCGATGATCACGTTCGACCCGCGCGGATACGCGTGCAGGCTGATCTGGCCCTGCCGCGGCTTTGAGAGCTTCTCCCGGTCCTCCGGCGGCTCGATCCCGTGGTCGCAGGCATTGCGCAGGATGTGGATCAGCGCCCCCTTCAGTTGCTCGAGCATCCGCTTGTCCAACTCGGTCTCGCCGCCGGTCACCTGGAACTCAATTTCTTTGCCCATGGCCCGGGCCAGGTCGCGGACCAGGCGGGGGAACTCGTCGAAGAGGGTGCTCACCGGGAGCATGCGCAGCCCGAGCGCCTGGTTTTGCATCTCCTGGGTGTTGAGGTCAAGCTCGATGATGTCTTCGGCAATCTCCTGCTGGAACTCCTGGAGACGGCTGCGCAGCTCCTGGAGCTTGGCCCGGCCCTCCGGCCGGCGGCCGTCCTCAAAATAATCGTGCCAGCGGTTGAGCAGGCTGTCCAGTTCCTCGAACATGGTCTTGGCCTGGTGGCCTTTGCCCTCCAGCCGGATCTTGTTGATCAAAAGCTCCCCGGCCAAATCCACCAGGCTGTCCAGGCGCTGGGCTTCCACCCGCACCGTTTCCATCTCCACCCGCCGCAGCTCGGCCGGTTGGGGCTCGTCCTCCGCGGCCCCGGGCGGAGCCTTCGGCGTTGGAGCAACCGGGCGCTCCTCCGCCGCAACCGCTTTCCCCTTGGCCGCAGCCTTTTTCGGCTTGGCCGGTTTGGTCTCCGCTGGGGTCGCAACCGGCGGAGGTTCCTCCGGCGGAGGCGCGGCCGGCGCCGGGGCCGGGCCGGCCACGGCCTGGCTGAGCCGCGCCACCAGGTCTTTCCGTTTCGAAGCCGCTTTTGCTTTCACGCCCTGCTCGACCAGGGCGGTGAGCAGGTCGGTGCCTTCCAGCAAGAGGTCGGTCAACTCCCCGGTCAAGCGCAGCCCGCCCTCTTCCACCGCCTTGAGCAGGTCTTCCATCTTGTGCGCGATCTCG
>Ga0154610_1076_pt8 | contig 14777 bp, 14 predicted proteins | sample Rifle2008BG13ft_FD_116039 | JGI IMG/M metagenome (GOLD analysis project Ga0154610, IMG submission 116039) | Deltaproteobacteria bacterium RBG_13_61_14 | reverse complement strand
GAGGATGGAGGGGAGCAGGAGGTAAAACCAGCCGGTGGGAGCCGTGACGTAATGTCCGTCGGCTGGAAAAACCGAGGTGAAGCGTTGGGGGTTGGCGAGGTAGGCCAGCCAGAAGGGCAGCGCCAGGCCGAGAAAGAAAAGCCGGCGCCAGCGGGTCCGGACCAGGCGTTCCCGGCCCAGGAAAAAGGCCAGGAAGATGAACAGGCCCGGACCAAAGAAAAGCCAACCAATGCTGCCCATCCGGGAGGTAAAGAGGAAAAGCTCTTTGGAATCCAATCCGGAGCCGGCAAAAGAGCTTAAGTTCCAGAGCGCCGCGGTGAAGCAATTCACCGCGAACCAAAACCGGACGGGTTCGGATCTCCAGCGGAGGATGACGAAAATGCCGATCCCGAAGGTAAGGGCAAAACAATAAAGGCCGGCCAGGGCGATCGGCTGCTCGGATAAAGGAATCAACATGGCTGGGTGAGGGTTCCTGCTGACTTCATTATCGGAAGAATCTCTTGATCCTTTACTATATCCCTTGGCCAGGCGCTTCGCGCCACTCGTCTCTGGTGCGAAATGGAGATAAGGCCTTTTCGCCGGGCGGCGCTGCACCGGCCAACCTTAATCCCTTACGGCTGAAATTGTTGCCAAAGTGGCCATGATTTTATGCCGGAATGAAAGAAGAGGTTTCACGCAGGCGCTAAGTCCTTCGATTCATAAGTTCGATGACGAACTTATTTACTCAGGACTTAGTGCCGTTCGGCCCGAGCTCACGGCCGAGGGCTGAGTAAGCAAATAAGCCTTTGCGAGAAAATAAATACGTCATTGTATTGGCGAATCGAAGCGCTAAGCCGCGAAAGTGAGGAGAAAGAGGGAAGCAGCCGACGCCAAGAACTTTAAGCCGGCCAGGGTTGTTCCTTTGCGACTTGGCTTCTTGGCGGTGCAGCGGGGCAAAGAGCAAAGCCAGAGGAAGCCGGCGCCGGCCACTGGATGGGCAAGCTTGAACCCTTGGCGTCTTTGCGCCTTGGCGTGAAATCTTCCCCCTTTTGTTTGGTTCCGGCTCGGCCGGGTTAGGGTAAGGAGAAAAGGATTATGACCGCGGATGATTTATGAGATTAAACCAGTTGTTGGTAGTCTCCCTTAGTGGGCTATTTCATAGATATCATTACGTATTCTTGATCTTTGTCAGTCCTGGGACACCGAAAGGCTACCCCCCTTTCCTTATCCTCTCCCCCGCTGGGGGGAGAGGGGAGGGTGAGGGGGAGCTTGATGGGGCAAGGCGGGAGCGAGCAGTGAAAATACGTCATCGAAATTATGAACTGGAGCACTAAGAGACTATCTCAAAAGTCATTCGGTCCTAGATTTTCGGGCGGGTATCCAAACCCGCCCTACGAAAAATCTACCCGCTCCGTAGCGCGCGATTGGATTCGCGCGCGAGGTTCTTCAGTTTTGAGATAGTTTCTAAGTGCAACCCAAATTCTAACCATACCCAGGGATTGCTTAATGTTTTTACCTAGCGCGACGAGCCCAGGCGCTGTCGGCTGGTCTCGAGCTGGCGGAGGTTGTCGGGGGTGGAGGAGTTGAGGCGAAAGGCGGCCGCGACCTTAATCGCGCGAAGCCACGCAGATGATCTCGGGCGAGACCAAGAAATTGGGGCGGTTCTGGCCGATGGTCTTGCGCAGCCGTCTTCCGCCGCGGCGGATGAGCTGCTCCACGATTTTTTCCCAGAGCTTCAACTCGGTTTTCGAGGTCCGGAAGTAAAAAGTATGGTAATAGGAGAGATATTGGATGGTGAAGGGCAGGCCCGAAAAGGCCCGGCGGATGGCGGCGAGGTTCATGATCTTGGTGTTGTGTCTCCGCAGGTTTTCCCGGTCAATCAGCCAGTGGAAGACATATTGCAAGTGGGCGAAGTGGGGCATGGAAAAGATCAGCATCCCGCCCGGGGCGACCAGGTCCGCGTGCCGGCGCAGTACCGCGGGGAAATCATCGAAATGCTCGACAAAGCCGAAAGAGCAGACCAGGTCAAAGCGCTCTTCGGTCTGCCAGGTGAACAAGTCCTGCTCGAAGAGGATGGGCTCGGCCAGGCCGTTGACCCGGAAGGTGGCGCGGGTGCCCTCCAGGCCCCGGCTGAAATCCAGGCCATAAGGCTGGAACTGGAAGGTCTTGGCCAGGTAGCAGAGGAACTTGCCCCCGCTGCAGCCGATCTCGAGCATGCGCTTCCGGGGATCGGGCTTCAGGAACTTCGAGAAGAGGTCCGCGAACTTGACTTTGGTGACGACCTTGGGCTGGAAGTCGGCGAAGAAAGAGTCCCACTCCTCTTGTTCTACCAGATTTTTCACGGTGGCGGTCAATCCGAAAATCCCGGCGCGGCCTGAATCAACCCAGGCATTGCTTATCCTCCATTTCTATCCCTGGCCGGGAGAGTTGTCAAGGCGGGGGCGGCACCTAAATCTCCGGCTAAGTCCTTCGATTCATAAGTTCGATGACGAACTTATTTACTCAGGACTTAGTGCTGAGTGAGCAAACTCATCGAGCAAGCAGAAATGATATGTCATCGTATTTGCGAATCGAAGCACTAAGCCATTTGGAGTGCGCAGGCTTGCTTGCGCTTTTCGGACTCGAGGCTTGCCTCGACCCATTTTTCCGCGTGAAACTCCCCACCCCAAAAACGGCGGCAAGCCGCCGCACTCCAAATCGTTTTGCATCCATTCGGTGTTATACCAAAATGAATAAAAGCTCCCCGGCTAAAGTCTAATGGCAATCTCCAGAATTTAGACGGAGATTTAGGGGCGCCGGCCGCCTCTCATTTTTTCGGGAATCCCGCGTCGTGCCGGGTGGGACGCGCTTGATCGCGCCCTTGCCGGCGGGTGCCACGGCCAAGCGAAGCTTGCCCCTGCACTGGCAAGCCCTTCGGGCTTTGCCAGTGGCACCCAGATCCCGTTCCATTTCTTAAACGAGTCTCAATAGATCGGCAAGCAAGGCCGATTGTTGAAAAAAGGATGGCTTGCCCGTGGCTCGGTTCCGGGGAGAAGGGGCTCGGCTGGAGGGAAGCGCAAGGCCCGGTCAGCCGCCTCATTCCAGCGGCTTTTTCATCTCCAGGTCTCCGTAAGCCACAATGCCTTTGCTCTTGAAATGGCGGATGAACGCTTGCGGTTCCAGGCAGGCCTCGGGCGCATAAACCCCGCCCTCTTCCACCAGCAGTTGCTTGCGGGCCAGCATCAACGTGCCGATGGCCAGCGAGATGCCGGTCGCCTCCCGCATCTGGCCGATGCCGCAGAGCAACCCGTGCGCCTCCTGCCCCTGGCTCTCGCCCCAGACGTCAACCCGCACCGCGCCCCAGTCCGGCTCGCCGCCGCGGGTCTTTTGCTCCAGCCAGTCAATTCCCCGCGCGATCAGTTCCCGCCGGCCCGCGCTGTTGAACAAACCCCACTGGGCCGGCTTCACCACCCAGAGCGAACCCGGGCCAAAGCCCATGAAGAAATTCACTTCCTCCATCCCGGGGATGAAGCGGGGCACGGTCTCCGGCTCGCTGTGGCCCATGTTCCAGACCTTCATCGCGCCGTAACGGGGGAACTCGATGACTCGCTCCTCGCTGCAAGCCCGCACCATCACCCGCCGGCCGCCCCGCCAGGCCGCTACCTCCCCGCTCATGATGTAGAGCATGTGCCGCACCACCGCCGGCCCGCCGCCCGCGTTCAGGGGCTGAAACACCGAGATGTCCGCCCGCCGCGGGCGGTCCATCCGCTCGGCCAGGTAGCGCACGCCCACGTTGGAGATGCCCGGGCTGGTGCCCAGGCCGGTGAGGATAAAAAGTTCTTTCTCCCGCGCCTTCTCGTGGAAGGCATTGATCACCGCTTCCGCGGCTTCCCACTCGTCGCAGATGCTCGCATAGTGCACGCCCGCCTCCACCGCCGCGGCCACCAGACGCATCTCGTAGCGGTGGAAAGGCCCCAGCGCGGATGCGGCCACGTCGTAACCCCGCATCGCCTCCACCAGGTTTGGGTGCCGGTCCGCGTCCACCCCCTTAACGTCCACCAGCGCCGGCGATCCCGCGAGCCGCAGCCGCAGCCGCTCGGCCCCGGTCATGTTGCGGTCGGCGATGGTCACCAGGCGCACCTCCTCGCTCGCGGCCAACTCTTCCACCGCCTTGCTCCCCATGTCCCCCGCGCCTCCGAAAACAATGATCTTCATGGCCGTCCTCCTGCCCCACGCTAGCACCTGGGCAAAAACAGTCAAGCGGCAAAACGCCGTCCAGCACATGGTCAACAGGTTTAGAGGGGTTGATCTGTCCTGAAGAGGATTGCTAAGCCAGGGAGGCTCATCTCTTAACCACGGCCAGCCACTTCCGGAAGCGCGGATCTTGTCCGGCCGTGATTTTCTGGAAGGCTTCCAGGAGTTGGGCGGTGACCGGCCCGGGCGCGGGGAGTTTCTTTTTCTCGATCGAGGCGATGGGCCAGACCTTTTGCGAGGTGGAGGTGTAAAAAGCCTCGTCGGCGCGGAAGAGTTCGGCTCGCGGCATTTTCTTTTCCAAAACTGTATAGCCGAGCCGGCGGGCGACCTCGATCACCGAGCGGCGGGTGATGCCGGGGAGCACCAGGGAAAGCGGCGCGGTCTGGATCCGGCGGTTCTTGACCAGGAAGAGGCTTTCGGTCGCGCCCTCGGCGATGAACCCCTGGGTATCGAGCATGATCGGGATGTCAAAGCCCCGTTCCCTCACCTCTTGCTTGGCGAGCATGGGCGAGAGGTAGTTGCCGGCGGCCTTGCAATGAATGGGCACGGTCTGGGGATGGTATTTGCGCCAGCGGGAGACGGCGGCGCGGGCCGGGGCGCGGCCGGCGTAGTAAGCGGTGCCCAGGTCCCGCGCCGGGTTGGCGGCGACGACGGCGACGCTCACGGTCTTCTGGTTGGGGATCACTTCGAATTCCACCCCGCCGTAATAGCAGATCAACTTGACGATGCCCCGGTCCAGGCGGTTTTCGGCCACGGTGGCAAGGGCGGCATTATGCAGCGCGCGGAGGCTCAAGGGCAGGGGCATGTCAATCAGCTTGGCCGAGTTTTGCAGGCGGCCCAGGTGGTCGTCGAGGCGGAAGACGGCGGGCCCGCGGGGGGTGGGGTGGACGCTCATCACCTCGAAGATGGCGGAGCCGCGGGTGAAGGAGTGGGACATCAGGTGCACCGTGGCTTTGGACCAGGGCACGAAGGAGCCGTTGAGCCAGATTTTGCGCTTCGATAACATCAATTATTCTTTCCAAACAGATTCAATTGGGGAGAAGTGGCAACACTTTCCAGTTTTGAATCCTGCAGGAGATGGGTGGGGAGCGGGAGTTTCTCCAAGGCTCGGGGCTCCACTTTGATGCAACCCGAGCCATAGGATTTCCCGACGCGAAATAAATTCTGGATCGTCTCGGGATGCTGAAGGATTTTCCAAAGCCGTTCGATATAATCCTTCTCCTCGCTTTTCGGATAAACGCATAAGAGGCAGGTGAGCGGAACCACTCCCGCCAGGTTACGGATGAAACGGGCGTTCCGCCGGCCCAAATAGGCGAACAGGAGGGGAGGGGCCTTCCGAAATTCCATCTTATACCAGGGATTTCGGGTGGCGAGCAAGGGACGATGGGGCAGACCGCCTTCGGCGCCTTTTTCCAGGTATCTCCGCACGGAGGGAGGGAATAAATCCCAGGGCCGATCATCCGGGGCAAAGAGAAGAGTAGGCTTGCCGGACTTTTCCAGTTCCAGCATGGTCTCGGCGGTGATGCGATCGCTTTTGACGTCCCGGTTTCGGCCAATAGTCGGGATCAGGAATTCATCGGGAAGCTCCAGCTCCAGGGCTTGCCGGCGCGAAAGAAAGAAAAAATCATTAGCCCCGGTCGCGATTCCGCGCAAGACGCTGGCAAACTGCCCTAAAACCGGGACCTCGGGCTGGATATCCACGGGGAAACGAGAAAGTCCGGCAGCCAGTCCTTCTTTTAGATCTCGCTTTACGCAAACCAGCGAATCGCTCTGAACTTCAGCAAACGGGCGCATGATCCATTCGGAAAGCGCTGCGGCCTCCGGCTGCATGAGGCGGAGCCAAAAGAAGTCCGGCGCGGGGTTCGCTTTCCGAATCATAAAGATTACGGGGTTGGTATCCACGCCGGGGAAGGGCGAGGCTTCCGGGGCAAAGGTGACCACGGCTTCGAGCCGGAATCTTCGGGTGATCCAGTCCCAGAGTCTCGGAGCGGAAACCCCCTCGCAGGTGTCCGCGGGCATGATGAAGGCCAAGCGGCCATCCGGAGTTAAGAGATCAAGGGCGCGTAACAGAAAATAGATGTGAAGCCCGGCGCGGCCATCCAGGGTAAAACCCATCAGCCGCATCGCCAGCTTCTGTAATTGCAATTTGTAATCGGCCGCCAGACGATGATGACGAATGTAGGGAGGGTTTGCGATAATCGCGGAAGCCTGGGGCAGGGAAAGGGTGAAAAGAAAATCTTCAATCCGAACCTCTTGGAGATCAGCCTCTTCCAGTCCGGTTTCTTTCCCGTGTTTCAGCGTTTCCGGGTCGAGCTCGCATCCCGCCAAATGAATTTTCCGTCCCATTTGCTCGGCCAATTTTTTGGCGGTTAAAAAGAAGACTCCTGTTCCTACCGCGGGATCGAAGATAGTATCGGCTCCATCTTTAAGGACATAGGCCACCATGGCCTTGGCTACCCACTCTGGGGTCCAAAACTGGCCCTTCTTGCGCAGGGCCTCCCGCTCGGGTCCTGACCGAGGCAGGATTTGATGTTGAGGAGCCATGCCTGCCCTCACTTTCTCGTGAACTCGCTTAATACTTTAAAAGCATCCGCGCTCAATTTCAATTTGCCACCCTCAAAGCGGACATAAGGCAGAATGTGTCCGTTTTTATCCGTTATGCAATCGGCGACCAGTTGTGGCTCCTCGGATGAGTCACCTAAGCGGTAAGCGTAGTTGTAATAGACTTTGTAGATGATTTTCTGGGTAGTCGCGCCGCCCGGGGCCTGGAAGACTTGTTTCGTGGGCTCGATCAGCCCGTTGGCAATGACTCTCTCCACTTCATCAAAAGCAATGCCGAAAGCGAGGTCATAGAAGACATGCCAGATATGAATCGGCTTTGACCATTGGTCCTGCCAGCGCTGCAACGGAACACGATCTTCTTCCTTGATAATGACCGTCGGAAGGACAGCGCTCTTTTTTAACCCCGGTTTACCGCCCAGGCGTTTTTGAGGGGTCAGGGCGACTCCGTAATTGGGCATCTGTCCGGCTTTCCAAAGGCTATTCTCACACTCCACCGCGAGGGCAGCATGAGAGACGATATGTCTCAATTGTTCGTTCTTGTCCGGGATAAACGGCAATTCGCTTACCCCGCCCAACTTCTCAACAGCGGCTTTAACCGCGTTTTCATCATCTTTTGCGAAGATGAGCAGATCCGGCCTCTTCAGCTTCCCCAGCCCCGCCTGTTCAAGCCTCTCAAAATACAATTCAAATTCACGGACATCTTCCTTCGGGGCGGTGCCACTTGGCCCGAAAGGCAGAGCAAAGAACTGATCAGATTCATTGACTGCCTGAATCAAACGTTTTTCGCTCCAGACCCCTTGCGACCAGCGCATGAGAAAGTCGCTTCCTCGCAGGCGACGCGGGTTCAGAATGAAATCAGCCCAGGAGATTTTCCCCGGACCTCTCAGCTCTATCTCAACTTCCTCGGCCGAGACGCTAAGCAGGCGATCAAACCTGGATAAGTGTTTAAACACGCAAAGCCCCCTCAAACATTTGCAACCTTCTCCCCCATCTCCCTTACCCGTTTCAGGAAGTAGCGGAAGTTTTCCAGCGAGACCTCGGGCGGCACCACGTGGTCCAGGCTGGGCACGTAGCCGCCGCTCGCCAGCATGGCCGGCACCTTGCTCTCAAGCTCCGCGTCAATCTCCTCTTTGCTCCCGAATAAGGCCCGCTTGTCAATCCCGCCCAGGATCCCGAGCTGTTTGCCGTATTGCCGGCGATAAGCGAGGATGTCGTTGTCCGCCTGGACTTCGAAGGGCAGGAGGAAATTGACCCCGGCTTCCAGGAACAGGGGGATGAGTTGGCCGACCCAGCCGTCGGTGTCCACCATGAGCAGGAAAGCGCCCAGTTCGCGCGCCCTCTTCGTCACCTTTTGATAATAGGGCGTCATGAACTCGCGGAAGGTCTTGGGCGAGATCAAGGACCCGTTCCGGTAAGCCATGTCCTCCCAGAACCATACCCCGTGGATCGGCGCGCGCTTGGCCACGCGCTCGAGCGCGCCGGCGCAGAGCTTGACCCATTGCTCGCCAAAGGCATGGATCAGCTCGGGCTGGTCAAAGTAGCTCTCCATCAGGCGCTCGAAGCCGAGGAGATGTCGGGCAAAACCAAAGAGTCCGCAGCAGAGGACATAGAGCGGCACCTTGAGGCCGGGCGACATCTGGATGAAAGGCTCCCAGATTTTATAGCGGCCTTCATCCTCCGGCGAGAGCCGGGCTTTCAGCTTTTGGAAGTCATCGAGATTTTTCACGGCGAAGGTCAAGAATTCCGGCCGGCTCGACGACCCGTCCTTGAACTCTTTCCAGGTGCCTCCGGCCGGGGTGCGGATAATCCGATACCGCTCCGTCTCCTCCACCACCCCCAGCTCCAGGGGCGGCCAAAAGCCCGGGTTCTCGTGGTCGCCCACGCACACCGGCGCCATCAGGTCCATCTGGAAATACAGGACCGCGCTGGCCTCCACCGCGATGCTTTTCGGCAGGCCCTCCCGATGCCAACGCGCAAAGGTCTCCTTCCAATACCCGATGGTCTCGAACCGCACCGGCCGGTCCACCGGCTCGAAGTTGACGGTCCGGCGCCATCTTTCAGTCGCGGTGAGCGCAGCAGTCATGGAACATCCTTCATCCTGGTATGGGGGGATTGCCTTCCTGGCAAAAACTGCCGGTGGCCGACGCGGGATCGAGTCCCACCAGGAAAGAAGCTTTCCTCCTGCCGGACATGATAGCAAAGCCGGGAGCGGATTGACAAGCGTTTCCAGATCGCGTGATAATACCGGCCATGGCCGAGATGATCCGCGAACAAGCCCTGGCGCTGATGCAATCGCGCCTGAAGAACAAGAACCTGCAAAAGCACGTGCTGGCCGTGGCCGCGGTGATGAAGCGCCTGGCCGCGCGCCTGGGGGCCGATGCCGGCACCTGGGAGTTGGTGGGGCTGCTCCACGACCTGGACTACGAGGAGACCCTGAAGGACCCGGACCGGCACGGGCTTGTAAGCGCCGAGTGGCTGCGCGAGCAGGGGGTGGCCGAGGAGATCGTGCAGGCGGTCCTGGCCCACGCCAACAAGGCGCCCCGCGACGTGCCCATCAACCAGGCCGCCTTTTGCGCCGACCCGGTGACCGGGCTGCTGGTCGCCTGCGCCCTGATCCACCCGGACAAGAAGCTCGCCGGCCTTGACCTGCCTTTTGTGCTCAACCGCTTCAAGGAAAAGCGCTTCGCCGCCGGCGCCGACCGCGACCGCATCCGCGCCTGCGAGGCGCTCGGGCTGTCCCTCGAAGAATTCCTGGGCCTGGCGCTTTCCGCCATGCAAGAAATTGCCGGAGAGCTGGGTTTGTAATAAGATAGGAGTATGAGCCGCCGGCTGGTCATTGTCGAGCACGACGCCGAGTTCCTGGGCATGCTCGCCGACTTCCTCACCGCCAAGAAATTCGAGGTGGTCATTGCCCATTCCGGCGATGAGGGACTTAATAAGGTGCGGGAGAGCCGGCCCCACCTGGTGCTCCTTTCCCGCGAGCTGCCCCAGAACGACGGCCGCCCCGGGCCCGACGGGCTGCGCGTGCTCAAGTCGCTCAAGCAGGACCGCGAGCTTTCCCGCATCCCGGTCATCTTTATGGCCGAGCAAGCGAGCGAGCACGACTTTGACCGCTACCGCAAGCTGCGCTTTTCCGCGGAAGATTACCTCAAGAAACCCTTTGAAGATACCGAACTTTTAAGGAGGATCGAAAACCTGATCGGTTTCGATCTTACCGAGAGCGTGGGCGAGATCAAGTCCAAGGTCGAGCAGGCCCTGCAGCCGGGCCTGGACCGGTTTTTCCGGGCCAGCCCCGAGGAGCTGGGGGAGGAAGGTCCGGCTGCCACCCGGCGCGAGCTTTCGGACCTGATGGCCCAGGTGGGCAAGGAGCTCGAGCGCCAGGAAGAGATCCTGCGGGCCGAGGCGCGGCCCCTGCCCGCCCCCGAGCCGGCCGGAGACCTGGCCGCGGAGGTGAAGCGGCTTCGGGCCGAGCTCAAGGAGGCGCAGGAGCAGTTAGCCGTGGAGCAGGCCCGGGCCCAGGAGCTGCGGGCCAAGTGGAAAAAGGCGCTGCAGGTGATGGAAGCCCGCTGGAAGGAGAGCGAGGAGCGGGAGGCCCGGATGCATCAGGAAATGGAGGCGATCCGGCTGCGCTTTTCCGACTTGGAGCTGGACCATACCATGGAGGTCGAGCGGGTGCAGCAGGAGCGCCGCCGGCTGGAAGAGGATTTGCTGGACTTGAAAGAGCGCATGAAGCTTTATGCCGAGCTGCCGGCCAACTTTCTGGAAGAGCTCCAGCGCGCCTCCGCCACTCTCCAGTCCCTGCTCCAGCGCACCCACCGGCCGGAGAAAGAGCCCAAATGAAACGGTCCCCAGGGTGGATGCTGATCCTGGCCGCGGCGCTCATCGCCGGCGCCGGCGGGGCCGAAGAGCTCCGGCCCAACGTGATCCTGATCTCGGTGGACACGCTCCGCGCCGACCACCTCTCCTGTTACGGCTATTCCCGGGCCACCACGCCCAACCTCGATCAGCTCGCCGAAAAGGGCGTCAAGTTCCTCGATGTCACCAGCGCCATTCCCCTGACCAACCCCGCGCTCTCCGCCCTCTTGACCTCCCTGCCCCCCTCCCAGACCGGCGCCACCCGCAACGGGCTCTCGCTTCGGCCCGAGCACCAGACCCTGGCCGAACTCCTGCGCGACCAGGGCTACATCACCGCCGCAGTGGTCAGCTCCTGGCCGCTCCACGGCTCCCGCTCGGGCCTGGCCCGGGGCTTTGATTATTATGACGACCGCCTGGCCCGCAAGTATTACCTGGGCATGAAGATCGAACGCGACGCCCGCTGGGTCACCCGCCAGGCCCAGGCCCGCCTGGTCGCCGGGCTGCCCGAGCCTTTCTTCCTCTGGGTCCATTACGCCGACCCGCACCGGCCGCATCTGACCCAGTCCGATTACCGCTTCCACCACCCGCCCGGCGAGAACAGCAAGCAGGCCCGGGTGGAGGACCGCTACGACTCCGAGATCGTCCACACCGACCGCTGGATCGGGGTGCTGCTCGATGACCTCCAGCGCCGCAGCCAGCATGAGCGCTCCCTCATTATCGTCCTCTCCGACCACGGCGAAAGCCTGGGCGACCAGCACTTCTTCGGCCACGGCCGCCGCCTTTACCAGTCCATCCTCCAGATCCCCTTGATCATCGCGGGGCCCGAGCTGCCCGCGGGCAAAGAGGTGAGTGCGCCGGTGCACATGCTCGACATCGCGCCCACCATCCTGGATTACCTGCGTCTGCCTCCCTTGCCGAACATGACCGGCCAGAGCCTGCTCGCCGCGGTCTCTGCCGACCAGCACCCGGAGCCCAAGCCCATGTTCTATGAGACCTACGGCATGGCGGTGCCCGGCCTGCCCGGGCTGAAGAAACGCTGGAGCCAGACCGGCCCGGTGGTGATCGCCATGCGGCTGGGACCGTTGAAGATCATCTACTCTTTCCGCCACCGCCAATGGGAGCTTTACAACCTGGAGGAAGACCCCAAGGAAGAGCACAACCTTTTTGATCCGGACGACCCCGAAATCCGCGTGCTCGCCGACCAGCTCATGCAGTGGTACCAGGCCCGCAACTCTTCCAGCCAATCCCCGCCCGGGCTATAATTCCTTTCCCCCAGGTTCTCTCCTTTTTCCCTGCCTACTGTCTGCTGCCTACAGCCTACTCTCTTCCGCTCCCACCCAATTCACCGCCGCCGGCGGCCGCAGCACCGGGTTGCGGTAGCGGTGCGCCGGCCGGCCCAGCACCAGCGCCAGGTTCGCCCGCCGGCCTCTGGGCACGGCCAGCCTCTCCCGCAACTTCTTGTCCCAGTCCAGCGCCAGCACCACGAAACCCAGATAGCAAGTGCCATAGCCCTTGGCGTGCGCGTAGTTGGTCAGGTTGGCGCCGGCAATGGCGCAGTTCTCCCGCACGAAGCGGCCGCTCTCCGGACCGTGGATCAGGATCAGGGCCGGCGCGTCGTAACAGATCGGGTCGCGGCCCCGCGCCACCACTCCCTGGTAAAGCTCGATCCGGTCGCCGTAACGCTCCAGGATCTGCATGGTCTCTGACCTTTGGAAAAGCCGGCGCAGGAGCTTGCCCGGAACGGTGTCCATGAACCGCTTGAGCCGGGCGCCCGTGCTGAAGATGCCGAGCCCGGTCTGGCGGATGAGTGCTTGGTCCAGGACCACGGTGTAACCCACGTCCATGGTGTTGCTGGCCGTGGGCGAGTAGCGGGCCGCCTCCAGGATCTCCTGGACCTCTTCCCAGGTGACCGGCTCCGGCTTGAACCACCGCACGCTCCGCCGGCTGATCACGATCTCCCGGTAGCTCTCCGCGTCGAGCTTGTCCCGCTTGATCGGACGCAAATGCCCGCCCCCCAGGCCCCCGTGCTCGATCGCGTCAACGGGACAGATCGCCACGCAATGGCTGCACCGCGTGCACCACTCCGGATGCGCGGCGGCCGGCCGCTCGCCCCGCGGCTGCAAGCACCCGCTCGCGCAGTCCTTCACGCACAGCCCGCAGTTCGTGCACTCCTTTTGATCAATCCGAATGGTAAACGCAACCATCCTGGTTTCCTCCCCACGGCCGAAGGCCGGGTCATGCTCCAGACCGAGATGCTTTGCCACCTTATCCAGTATATAAGCAACCGGGCTACTGTCCAGAGAAACTATTACCGGATGTGGTATAATCCGACCCGTGAGGAACCGGCCATGAACGATCCGTTTGTCCAGGAACCCCCGCTCTTCGAGGAAGTCCAGCGCTTCGACCAGCTCTGGTTCCGGCTCCTCTTGGGCGCACTCGCCGCCGCGGGCCTCTATTTCATCATCGCCGGCAGCTACATCCAGCTCGTCCAGGGCATCCCCTTCGGCAACAAACCCCTGCCCGACATGGGGCTGGTGGCCGTGAATGTCTTCATCTTTTTGCTGGGCGTGGCCCTGCCCGTAGCCTTGATGCGCCTGAAGCTCGAGGTCCGGCTCGACCGCCACGCGCTCATTGCCCGCTACTGGCCGCTCGCGGTCCGGAAGATCCCGCTCCCGAAGATCAAGTCCTGGGAGGCGCGGACCTATCGCCCGATCCGCGATTACGGCGACTGGGGCGTCCGCTATTCCTTGAGGCAGGGCCACTGGATCTATAACGTGAAAGGCAACCGGGGCGTACTCCTGGAGCTGGCCGACGGCAAAAAGTTTATGCTCGGCTCGCAACGGGCCGAGGAATTGGCCCAAGCCATTGCGGAAGCCAAGCAAGGCTGAAAGGCGAGAGGCATGAGGCAAACAGACAGGAGAGACTCCGCCGAAGCGCTTCGTCCTCCGCGAAGGCGGAATGTCTGTCCCCCACCTTGACACCCTGCCACCCTGCCACCTTGACACCTCAAACAGGCGGGAGGCTTTTGATTTCAGGTCATTCCCAAGGCAGGCATTATTAATTGAAAATCGAAATGCAGATAGCTTTAATTAGAGAATTAGCATCATTTTTCTAAGCATTGGAAAATAGGGTAGAGCCCCTTTGATTGGTTGATCTTTTCTAACCATTTGAATTTATTTCCTCTTCAAAAGAAAGGCCCGAAAAATCTTGACGGGGAGATCAAATTATGTCAGAATATTCTTTTACTTTTGAGCTTATTCGAGTAGAAGAGCAGAGAGGAAGGGTCGGGGCGATGTATGCGGTCATTCGCAGCGGCGGGAAGCAGTATAAGGTTGAGCCGGGAGACTTGGTCAAGTTGGAGAAGATCGAGGCCGAGGTTGGCGCGGCCGTCGAGCTGGCCGAAGTCTTGTTGATCGGCGAGGACGACCGGGTGGTGGTGGGGAACCCCCTGGTCAAGAACGCCAAAGTGGTGGGCCAGGTGGAGTCCCAGGGCCGGGGCCGGAAGATCATCGTGTTCAAGTCCAAGCGGCGCAAGGGATATCACAAGAAGCAGGGCCACCGCCAGAGCTACACCGCGGTGCGGATTAAAGAGATCATGACCGAGGCGGCTCAACCGCCCGCCGCGGAAGGAGAGGAACATGGCGCGTAAGAAAGCCGCGGGATCGGCCCGTAACGGCCGCGACAGCCAGGGCCAGCGCCGGGGCGTCAAGATTTTCGCCGGGCAAGTGGTGAAGGCCGGCAACATCCTGGTGCGCCAGTGCGGCACCAAGATCCACCCCGGCCCCGGGGTGGGCCTGGGCAAAGACTACACCCTCTTCGCGTTGCGCGAGGGCCGGGTGGTCTATGCCGCCGCGGGCAAGAACCGCCGGCGCGTTTCAGTGGAGCCCCTCCGCGGCTCTTGACCGCTTGACCCGCCTTTTCCTTTTTTCCAACCATGCAATTTGTGGATGAAGTCACCGTCACCGTGCGGGCGGGTGACGGCGGCAACGGGTGCGCGAGCTTCCGCCGCGAGAAGTATGTGCCCCGGGGCGGGCCCAACGGCGGCGACGGCGGCAAGGGCGGCGACATCATCTTCTCGGCCGAACCCCGCCTCAGCACCCTGCTCGACCTGCGCTACCGCCAGACCTACCGCGGCCACCGCGGCCAGC
>Ga0154610_1075_pt1 | contig 14847 bp, 12 predicted proteins | sample Rifle2008BG13ft_FD_116039 | JGI IMG/M metagenome (GOLD analysis project Ga0154610, IMG submission 116039) | Deltaproteobacteria bacterium RBG_13_61_14 | reverse complement strand
GGGCCGGTTGCGAGGGGAAGCCTTCGGGCGCTGGGGGAACTTTTCGCATGGGTCTGCATCTTGCCTCCGGTAATCAAATCCTCCAGGATCAGGGCAAGAGTCAGATTAGCAGAGGCAAAAAGGAGCTTGTCAAGCGGAACTTGAAGGGAGGGGGAAGGGGAGAAAGCCTTTACCCTTCTGCCTTCCGTCTGATGCTTTTTCTCTCTTCAATCCAAAATCAAAAATCCAAAATCTAAAATGACGGGCCCCTGACTGCTGCCTGCTGGTCTTCCGTTCAAGTTCACGAGACTTCATCACTGTTTACAGTGCATTGATTATTGTCCACTGGTGTCTCCACCCCTGATTGACTCGGATTGAGGTTCCGCATTAAGATTAGGGTCAACGCCATGGCCCCGAAGATCTTGATTGTTGAAGATTTCGAGAAGCTGCGGGAGGCGCTCAAGAACTTCCTCGCCGGCCGCGGCTATGAGGTCACGCTCGCGCCGGACGGGATCGAGGGGCTCAAGGCCTATGCCCAGACCGTGTTCGATCTCCTGATCCTCGACCTGCGGCTGCCGCGGCTCAATGGCATTGAAGTCCTGAAAAAGGTGCGGCAGACCCACCGGGGATCCAAGCTCCCGGTCATCATCATTTCCGGAGCTTACAAAGGCGAGCCCTACCGGGAACAGGCGCGCAAGCAGTTGGGGGTGGAGCACTACCTGGAGAAGCCTTTCACTTACGATGCGCTTCTCAAGGCCGTGCAGGCTTCGCTCAAGCCGGCGGAGACCGCTGCCGCCCCCCGGGAAGCCCCGGCCGCGAAGCCGGCGGCGGCGCCTCCGCTTCGGGGCAAGCTCCAGGCCAAACCCTTTGACCAGGTGCTGGTCGAGGTGATGAAGAAACAAATGTCCGGCTTCTTGAGCGTGGCCCGCAACGGCGAGAAAAAGACGATCTCTTTCCTGGCGGGCGCGCCCCGCTGGCTGAGCCTGGACCAAGGCGAGGGCAACTTCGGCCAGTATCTGCTCACCCAGGGAAAGATTTCTCTCCAGGAATACCAGGCCTATGAGGCGCGGCGGAAGGCGGCGGGGGGTCAAGACCCGACCGAGCTGTTTGTCAAGATGGGCTGCCTCAAGTTCGAGGAGTATCACCGGCAGTTGCGGCAATGGGCGGAGGATGAGCTGATCGGCCTGTTCGGCTGGACCGAAGGCGAGTATGGGTTCCAGGCCCAGGCGGCGGCGGCGGCCGGGCCGGCGGAGATCAATTTGCCCCGGGTGATCCACCAGGGTTTTCGGCGCCATTTCAGCCCGGCGCGGCAGGGGCAGTTGTATCAGGAAGTGGCCCGGCGCTACCTGGCCCTGGCCCCGGGCTTTTACGAGCACCAGATGCTGCTCTCGCTTTCGCAGGCGGAGGCGGTGTTCCTGGACGCGGTGGACGGCACCAAGACGCTCTTGGACCTGACCCCGGCTGACCCGGACGACTCGGAAGAGGTCATCAAAGGGCTGCAAACCTTCCTGGTGCTGGAGATGCTGCGGCTGAGCCCGGAGCCGGTCTCGGAAGTGCCGCCGGCGCCGTTCCCGATCCGGGAGGCGGCGGCGGAGGCGGAAGCGGCAGCCAAGGCGCCGGCCGTGGCCGAGGAGGCGGAAGGGTTTGAAGACCTGGCCGGTGATTTGAGCGGCGCGCTGACCGAGGTGGTGGATAACCTCAAACAGGCCGGCCCGGCGGCGCCGGTTGCGGAGTTGAAGCCAGCCGCCGAGGCTCCGGTCCCGGCCGCGGCTGAGCCCGGAGCTTCAGAAGCTGACCAACAGCGCCGGCGGGAAGACGAGCTTTTGGAGTTTTTCGAGAAGATCAAGGACAAGAACTATTACGAGATCATGGGGATGACGCCGCAGACCTTTGATTTCAGCCGGTACAAGAGCCGGTATTTCGAGCTGAGCAAGAAGTTCAGCCCGGATAAGTTTTTGATGAGCTCGGGCGACATCCTGGCCAAGTCCGAGGAAGTCTTGACCAGGCTGGCCACGGCGTTCAACACGCTGTCGAACGTGGTCAGCAAAGAGAAGTATGACGAGCTGCTGCCGAAGAAATACCCGGTTCTGCCGGGCGGCAAGGCCCAGGACAAGATGCAGGCCGAGGTGGCTTTTCAGTCGGGCCTGGCCTTTTTGGAGATGGAGGACTGGGACGGGGCCGAGAAGTCGCTGGCTGAGGCCGCGGGCCTGGACCCGAAAAACGGGGACGCTCTCGCCCACCTGGCTTTTGCCACTTTCATGAAAAACCGCCGGAGCAAGACCGTGCAGGTGAAGGCGAACGAGCTTTTGACCCGGGCGCTCAAGCTCAAGCCCCAGTGCGCGGCGGCCTACGCCTATCGGGGCACGCTCTTGATCCAGGAAGAAAAGTATGCCTTGGCCGAGGCGGAGCTCTCGAAGGCGCTCCGGCTCAACCCCCGTTTCCGCCACGCCCTGAAAGAGATGAAGCTGATTGAGGAGCACAAACAGAAAGAGAAGAAAGGGTTGCTGGGTCGGCTGCGGGGATGAGGCAGGCCTCAGGCAGGAGGCTTGAGGCAAGAGGCTTTCGGCAGCAGAGAAGAGGGTCATGGAGATGAACTGCGATATTTTATCCGAGGTTTTCAGCCTCAAGCCTTGTCTTTGCGAGGCTATGCTTATATAATGGGTTGCGAGTCGCGGCGGATCGGCTGGGCGTGGCTGGGGCCGGTGGAGTATGAGCGTGCCATGCGCTGGCAAGAGCGGCTGCGGGAGCGGGTGCGTCAGGATGAGCGGTGCGGTTATCTCTTGCTGTTGGAGCATCCTCCGGTCATCACCTTCGGTTATTCCCTGCGGGGAGACGAAGGCCGCTCGGAACTGCGAACCGACCGGGAAACGTTGGCCCAGGAGGGGATCACGTTGCACCAGGCCGACCGGGGCGGCAAGGCCACTTTTCACGGGCCCGGGCAACTGGTGGGTTACCCGGTTCTGGACATCAAGCGGCTGCGCCTGGGAGCCAAGCGCTACGTGGGCAAGCTGGAAGAGTTCCTGCTGGCCCTGCTCCGGGAGTTGAAAGTGGAGGCGAGGCAGGATCCCCGGTTTCCCGGCCTGTGGGTGGAGGATGCCAAGATCGCGGCGTTGGGTGTGCACATTGAGGATCGGGTGACCACCCATGGCTTTGCGATCAACCTGGACCCGGAGCTAAAGCATTTCCGGCATATTGTGCCCTGCGGCCTGCCGGACCGGGAGGTGACCTCGGTGGCGCGAGTGCTGGGGCGGGCGCCAGAGCCGGAGCAGGTGATCCCGGAGTTGGTGCGGATCTTCGGCCTGAATTTTGGGGCGGCAATGGAAGAGTTATCCAGACAGGAACTGTTGGTGCAAGCGGGGGAGGAGGAAGCATGACGATCAAGGAATGGCTGACGCCCGGGTTGTTTGACGTGAACGTCATCCTGGTGACGATCATGATCAACTGGACGCTGTATGCCATTGTCTCGAATTTCCTGGAGGATTTTCATGTGCCGGTGCGGGTGCAGACCATCAATTACGCGGCGGTAACCGTCATCTGCCTGGCCTACGGCCTTTTGGTCCTGCTCCACCTGGCCGGGGTCTTGGAGAACCGGCCCACCCTCTATCCCAACCGGTATGATTTCATGTTGATGGGCAACGAACGGGCCTTGGCCTGCATCATCGCCGGGCTGGTGGTGGGCGGCCCGCTGGGTTATGCGGTGGGTCCCCGGCGCGGGTGGCGGATCGGGCTGGGCGCGCTGGCGGTTTTGGGCGAGGGCCTGATCGCGCTCTTCACCGTGCTTTGGATTCTGGCCCAGGAATGAGCCGCCCGGCTCGGCCCGACCGGCGAACGGAGACCCTGATGGCAGAAGGACGAGCAGCCGATATCCAGCAATTCAAACGGAATCTGCAATGGGCCATCTATCCCACCAACATGATCGGCCTGCCGCTCCTGGTGCTGTTTATCGGCAGCGTGCTGAACTTCCGCGTCGGGAACCTGCTTTATGACTTACGGGCCGACAAGGTCTTTCTTCCCTTCAGCCTAACTCTGATCGGCGGCGTCGCCCTTTCCCTGGTTTTAACCCATTTTTATCTGGTCTGGGGGTTTTTAAAACCGGTTCGGAACTATTGGCTCGGGGAAAACACGAAAACCCTTTCCCTGGATGCGGCAAGGGCCGCGATGGACTCGATCCTGGCCACCCCTTTCCGGGCGATGACCTGGTCCATCGCTTTCTATTTCTTCGGGATGGGGTTCCTCCTGGTCGCAATCCAAATCGTCTACTCCTTCACCTGGGCCCAAACCGTGATGCTCTTTATCGGCTCCGTCTCCGCGGGGGCCGTGGTGTCCTTTTTCCAGTTCTTCACCTCCAAGCGCGCCCTCCATCCCTATATGGAACGACTGGTGGCCGATTTCCCCGGCCTGGCCTTAGAGGAAAGATACAACCAACTGCGCGTGGGCATCCGCTCCAAACTCCTGGTGGCCATCGTCATCCTGTGCGTGGTGCTGGTCACCCTGACCGGCGTGCTCGGCTACAGTCTGTCCATCCAGGCTCATCAGATGCAAAGAGGAAATGGCGTCCTTCACGAATGCGCGATCCTGGCGCCGCGATTGCTGGCCGCCCTGGAGACCGGGGCCTCGGCCGAGGAACTTTCGGGTCTGCTGGGTGATCTGAAGCGATCCCCCGATGACCGAATTCTTCTCCGGAATAGCGCGGGCGCAAACCCGTTGGTCACCGCCTGGACCCAGGAAGAAACCCTGATTTTTCAATACCTGGATAAGGGATTTGATCGGACCCGGAAACGGGGCCGGCTCTTGATTACCCGGCTGGATGACAGCGGGGTCTTTTGCGGCATCTTCAATCGCCAGCGCTTTACGCTGGTTCATTTCATCTTGCCCGAGAACAAGGGCGACCTGGTGTTCGTCTCCTCAACGATCTCCTTCAAGAAAGAGCTCCGCACCCTGCTTTGGTTCCTGGTCATCGCGATTGTGGTGGCCCTGTTCCTGGCCTTTTTCTACACCTACTTTGCCGCCATGGAGATCAACCAGCCGCTGCAGAGCATCATGCGCTCGATCCAGGAAGTGGCCGAGGGCAACCTGAGCGGGATCGTGGCCGTGATCAGCCAGGACGAGTTGGGGGTCCTGGCCCGGAGCCACATCCGAATGGTGCAGCGGCTGCGGGCGATGCTGGGCCGGATCGGCGAGGCCTCAGAGGGCCTGGAAAAGGCCTCCCACCAGATGACCGAGCACACCGAAGAAATGGCTTCGGGCGCTTCCACCCAGGCGGCTTCGGTCGAAGAGACCTCTTCGGCGATGGAGGAAATGAACCAGAGCATCCAGGGAATTGCCGAGAGTATCGAGACCCTGGCGCGCTCCGCGGAGGAGTCATCCGCCTCGATCCTTCAGATGAGCGCCTCGGTGGAAGAGGTGGCCGAGAGCGTGGGCGGGCTGTCCAACGCCGTGGAACAGACCACGTCCTCGATCCAGGAGATGAACGCCTCGATCAAGGAAGTGGCCGAAAACGTCCAGAGCCTGAACCAGCAGGCGGGCCGGGCCATGAACTCGCTCCAGGAGATGGAAAACGCCATCTGGAGCGTGGGAGCGGGCGCCCAGGATACGGCGCGGCTGTCCGAGCGGGTGGCGGAAGACGCCGAGCAAGGGGCGAGCTCGGTTTCCAAGACCATTGCCGGGATCGGCCGCATCCGGGTTTCGGCTGCGGAGGCGGCGGAGGTGATCGGCAGCCTGGGCCGGCGGGCGAAGGAGATCGGGAACATCCTGACCGTGATCGAGGACGTGACCGAGGAGACGAACCTGTTGGCCTTGAACGCGGCCATCATTGCGGCCCAGGCCGGCGAGCATGGCCGGGGCTTTGCCGTGGTGGCGGACGAGATCAAGGATCTGGCCGAGCGGACCCAGGCCAGCACCGCGGAGATCACCGACTTGATCCGGGCGGTCCAGGAGGAATCGGGCAAGGCGGTGAAAGCGATCACCGAGGCCTCGCGGGCGGTGGAAGAAGGGGTGGTTTTGTCCGAGGGCGCGGGCACAGTGTTGGAGCAGATTTTGAACCGGATTCGCCAGTCCACCCAGAAGACCCAGGAGATCGCCCAGGCCACGGCCATGCAATCGGAAAAGGCCAAGCAGGTGATGGAGTTCTTCGAGGGAGTCAACGCGCTGATCAGCCAGGTGGCGACGGCCACCCAGCAGCAGACCCGGGGCGGGGATCAGATTCTGCGGGCGGCGCAGAAGATGGAGGAAGTGTCCCGCCAGGTGCGGCGGGCGACCAAGGAGCAGGCCCAGGGCTCGCGCCAGATCACCCAGGCGATCGAGAACATTTCCCAGATCGTCAACTTCATCAACACCGCGCAGGCGGAACAGCTCAAGGGGAGCAAGGCGGTGGTGATCGCCATGCAGCAGATCCGGCAGGTGGCCGATGCCAACCGCGACCGGGTGCAGGGGATGACCCAGGCCATGGAAAACCTCAAGTTCCTGGCCGACGACCTCCGCGAGCTGGTCCACCAATTCCAGCTCAGCCGCAAGCGCAACAATCAGAAGGCATCCGAATCGAAACAATCTTTTACTCTTTAGACGCCCGGCAACCCAATGAGGGAGTGTCAGGTGTCAAGTGTCAGGTGTCAAGTAAGAAATGGCTACCGTTCTCTTCTACCTGACACTTGACACCCGACACCTGACACGTTGCCCTTATCGAGTTTCGCAAGGAGAAGAACATGGAGTGGAAGACCGCGATTACCAAAGTGGAGCCGAACCACATTCACATCCGGGGCTACGCCATCCAGGATTTGATCGGGAAACATTCGTTCGGGGAAGTGGTTTACCTCTTGTTCAAGGGTGAGATGCCCACGCCGGCCCAGGGAAAACTGATCGAGGCCGTGCTGGTGGCCACGGTGGACCACAGCGTTTTTGCGCCCTCGGCCTGCGCGGCCCGGTTTGTGGCCTCGGGCGGGGTGCCGATCCAGTCCGCGGTGGCGGCCGGGCTTTCGGCCCTGGGCGACCATCACGGGGGGGCGATCGAGCAGTGCCAGAAACTCCTGGAAGAGGGCGTGCGGCGGATGCAGGCGGAGGGGAAATCGGCGGAGGAGATGGCCGAGACCTTGCTCCGCGAGCATAAGCAGACCAAGAAGCGCATCCCCGGGTTTGGCCATCCCTACCACACCGCGGACCCGCGCACCCTGGCCCTGTTCAACCTGGCGCGGGAGCTGAAGCAGGACGGACCGCATATCCAGTTGGCTGAGGCGATCGGCGCTAAAAGCGAGGCGGCGATGGGCCGCAAGCTGGTGGTCAACACCGACGCGGCCCAGGCCGCGGTCCTGGCCGAGCTGGGATTCCCCTGGCAACTGGCCCGGGGCTTCTTCGTGATCAGCCGGGCGGCCGGACTTTCCGCCCACGCCTACGAGGAGATCACGCGGGAGCGGCCCTTCCGCGCCGTGGATCTTAAGGAAGTAGTTTACGACGGGCCGGCGGATCGGTAAATGAACCCCCCTTCGCCCGGTTGCGAAGGGGGGGCTACAAAGAAGGAAGCGAGCGGTGGCGATTTTAGCGGACGAGAACACGACGATTCTGATCCAGGGCATCACCGGCCGGGAGGCCGCGAGCATGTCCCGGGAGATGCTGGACTACGGGGCCAAGGTGGTGGCCGGCGTGACCCCGGGCAAGGGCGGAGAGAAGGTGCACGAGATCCCGGTGTATGACACGGTGGCCGAGGCTTGCGCGAAGCACCACCCCACCGCGGCGGTAGTTTCAGTCCCGGCGCGCATGGCCAAAGACGCGGTGATGGAAGCCGCGACCCACGAGATCAGGCTGGCGGTGGTGCTGACCGAGCGCATTCCCAAGCAGGACGTGATCGAGATGGTGGCCTATGCCGGAAGCCGGCGCATGCGCATCATCGGCCCGAACTCGCCCGGGATCATCAGCCCAGGCAAGACCCGGCTCGGCTACCTGGGCGGCTCCAACCCGGAGCGCGCCTTCCTGCCCGGACCGGCGGGCGTGATCTCCCGCAGCGGCGGCATGACCACCGAAGTCGCCAACCTGCTCCACCGGCATGGCCTGGGTGTCTCCACCGCCATCGGCATGGGCGGCGACCCGGTGGTGGGGTCCACCTACCTCGATTTCTTCCCGCTCTTTGAAGCCGACCCTGAGACCAAGGTGATCGTGCTCTACGTGGAGCCGGGCGGGAGCAAGGAGGAAGTGCTGGCGACAAAGCTGGGCCGGGAGTTCAAAAAGCCGGTGGTGGTTTTTGTCGGCGGCAAGTTCGTGGACCGGATGCCCGGCACCCGCTTCGGCCACGCCTCGGTGATCGTCCGGCCGGGGAGCGGCTCGGGCTCAGCCGGGGACAAGGTCCGCCGGTTCCGCGAGGCCGGGGCCGAGGTGGTGGACCGCTATTCCGAGTTGCCCGAGGCGGTGCGGCGGGCGCTGAAAGAATTTTAGATTTTGGATTTTAGATTGAGGATTCAAAATCAGCAGCTAATCCAAAATCGAAAATCTAAAATCCAAAAAGGAGCCAGAAATGGGGATGTTCATCAAGATTCACGTGGATGAGGCCAAGCTGGGCGAAAAAGCGGCGGCGGTGGCCCAGGTCTGCCCGGTGAAGATCTTTGAGTGGAAGGAGGGCCGGCTCGCCGTGCTCGAGGCGGAAGAGGACGAGTGCACGTTATGCGAGCTGTGCCTGGAGCGCTGCCCCGCGGGTGGGATTCGGATTGAGAAGTTATATTGAGAAAATGAAAAAGCCCCTTGCGGGGCTTGTCCACGCTAGTCCATCCCGGGCCATCCGCCTCCAGTAACCTGGATTGCTTTTATTATAACTGTTGCCGTAAGATAGGACAAGGGAAAAAATGGAAAGGGCGCGATAAATCGCGCCCCTAATTCTGGAAAGAACAAGGATCTGTTTGTGGGGGGTGTCCAGCATCGTGTTAGCCCAGAAGGAAAGGAGCGAACAATGCAAGTCTTGATAGCGAGTTCCGAAGTGGTCCCCTTTGCCAAGACCGGGGGACTGGCCGACGTGGCCGGGGCGCTGCCGCTGGCGCTCTCGCGGGCAGGGGTGCAAGCGAGCATCATCCTGCCCTGTTACCAGGGGATGGAGAAGAAGTGGAATCCGAAGGATACCGGAGTCCGCGCGCAGGTGCCCATCCTGATCGGGGACCAAGTGGTCGAGAAACAGGGCCAAATCCTGGAGACCCGGCTGAACGACGCGGTGCCGGTCTATTTCGTCAAATGCGACGAATACTACGACCGGCCCACCCTGTACGGGACGCCCGAGGGTGACTTTCCCGATAACGCCGCCCGCTTCACCTTTTTCTCTCGGGCTACCCTCCAGTTCCTCCAAGCGCGGGGGCTCAAGCCGGACGTGATCCATTGCCATGACTGGCAGAGCGCGCTCATCCCGGTCTATTTGAAGACCTTGCTCAAGGACGATCCCTTGCTGGGCGGGGTCAAGACGGTCTTCACCGTCCATAACCTGGGCTACCAGGGCAGCTTCTGGAAATGGGACATGAAGCTGATCGGGCTGGACTGGGAATGGTTCACCCCCGATTACCTCGAATTCTACGGCCAGGTCAATTTCCTCAAGGGCGGCCTGCTCTTCAGCGACCTGATCAATACCGTGAGCAAGGGCTACGCCAAGGAAATCCAGACGGCCGAATACGGCTGCGGCCTGGAGGGCGTGCTGCAAAGCCGCCAGAAAGACCTCCACGGGCTGCTCAACGGCATAGACTACACGATCTGGAACCCGGCGACCGACGGAAAGCTCGCGAGCAAATATTCGGTCAAAGACCTCAAGGGCAAGGCCGCCTGCAAGCGGGACCTGCAAAAGCGCTTCGGCCTGCCCGAGGAGCCCCGGGCGCCGCTGGTGGGATGCATCTCGCGGCTGGCGGACCAGAAGGGCTTTGACCTGATCGAGCGCGCCTTTGACCAGATGATGGCCGCGGGGGTCCAGTTTGTGTTGCTGGGCACCGGGGAAAAGCATTACCACGCGCTGTTCGAGGAACTGGGCCGGCGCTATCCCAAGCAGGCGGGGATCAAGATCGCCTACGACGACACCCTGGCCCACCAGATCGAGGCCGGCGCCGACTTCTTCCTGATGCCTTCGCTCTACGAGCCTTGCGGCTTGAACCAGATGATCAGCCTCAAGTACGGGACCATCCCGGTGGTCCGCGCCACCGGCGGCCTGGACGACACCATCCAGAATTACAGCCCGCGCACGGGCAAGGGCAACGGGTTCAAGTTCAAGGAATATTCGTCCGCGGCCATGCTCAAGAAGCTCCTGGAAGCGGTCAAGCTCTACCAGAAAAATCCCAAGGCCTGGGAGAAACTGGTCAAGAAGGCCATGCAGGAAGACCACTCCTGGGCGGCCGCGGCCAAGCGATACCTCGACCTGTATCAGCGGGCGCTCAGTAAAAAAGCGGAGGCATGAACCGGCACTGCCGGAGGGCCGGCTCCAAGCTGCTGGCCTTGACCATGATCCTGGCATTGGGGGCAGGAAGCCGGGGCTGCCCCCGCCGACGCGAGCGGGCCGAGGCCGAGCTTCATCGCGGCCAGGCCCTGCTCCAGCTCCAAGACAACGCCTTGGCCCGGCAAGCCTTCCAGCAAGCGGTCCGGCTCGATCCGGACCTGGCGCCGGCCTATGACGGGCTCGGCATCAGCTCCTGCCGACTGGGCCGGCTAGAGGAGGCCCGGTCGGCTTTTTCCCGCGCCCAGGCCCTGGACCCGACCAACCCGGGCTACCCTTTTTCCCTGGGGATCTGCGAGACCTCGCAGGGCGCCCAGGGGCTTTCGCCGGCGCTGGATGTTTTCGAGCGGGCCGGTCGGCTCGATCCGAAAAACGCCGGGATCCAACTCGAAATCGGCTCGACCCTCCAGAACCTCGGCCGGCACCGGGAAGCGATCGCCTATTTACAGCGCGCGATCGAGCTCGATCCCAAGCTGTTCGCGGCCTACAACAACCTGGGCGTGAGCCTGTCCACCCTGGGAGAGTTCGACCGGGCGGTGGAGCTTTACCAGCAAGCGATCAAGCTCCACCCGGAGCTGGCCGGCCTTTCCCTCTACTCCAACCTGGGCATCGCCTTCCTTTACCAGAACAACCTCCCCCGGGCCGAGTCGGCCTTTACCCTGGAGACCGCGATCAACCCCGACCACCTTCCGGCCCACCTCAACCTGGGCAACATTTACGCGACCCAAAGCCGCTTCCCGGAGGCGGTCCGCGAATACCAGCGGGTGCTGAGCCTCGAACCCCAAAACCGCCGGGCCCGGATCAACCTGGCCATTGTCTATATCAGCGAGAAGGAGCCGGCCGAGGCGCAAAAAATTTTGCTGGAACTTCTGCGGGAATTCCCCGACGACCCGGCCGGGCATTTCTACCTGGGCAAAACCTATTCCCTGCAGGGCGACCGCACCCGCGCCAACTCTGAATTCCAGCGCGCCCAATCCCTCGGCTTCAAACTGGAACCACCTTCTCCGACGGCCAAGCCCTGAGAAGAGAGGCGTTAGGCATTAGGCTTTGGGCTTTAGACCAAAAACCAGAAACCAGGAACCAGAAACCAGGAACCAATCTACTTTTTTCTTGACTTTCCCAAAGCTCCTGGCCTAGAATAGCCTCTAAAGAAGGCCAAAGCGCTAAGGCTAGAAGCCCTTGCCGGCTTGAAACTCTTGGCGGCCGGGCGATCTCTTTCAGTCCTGCTCCCGGCAGGATGCAGGCTGAATTCTCCTGGCCCCAGGTTTCTTGACCTTTCTTAACCTTTGCGTATTTGCTCCTTTGCGCCTTTGCGTGAAACTCTCCTCCTGATTATTGGAGCCAAGATGAGGCAAGGTTCTGAAAACCCAAACTTGAATGACAGCCGGAAATGGAAATGCCGGCTCAGGCCCTCATTTTCCCCGGCCAAGACCCGAAAGCCGATAGCCTTGGCCTCAATTGGATGTCCCCAGAATTTGTGGTATCCTGCATAGAAAGGGAGCTGCGTCATGAGCAAGAAAGAATTATTGATGCATGAAATTGAAGAGGTTCCCGAGGCTTTTCTGGAAGAGGTCTTGGACTTTGTTCATTTTCTCAAGACCAAGACCGCCCAAGAAAGGCTGGATACCGCTCTGGCCAGTGAATCCTCCCTGAAAAAAGATTGGCTGAGCCCAGAGGAAGATGAGGCGTGGCGAAATTTGTAAAAGGAGAAGTGGTGGTAGTGCCCTTTCCTTTTTCGGGTTTATCCACCTCCAAAAGGCGGCCGGCTCTGGTCTTGGCAGGATTGGAAGGGGATGACCTCATCCTCTGCCAGATCACCAGCCAAGCCATCCAGGATCAATATGCGGTCCCGCTTCAGGACGAGGACTTTGACCAAGGCGGGTTGAAACGGCCAAGTTAAAGTCAGACCTAATCGCATCTTTACCGCGGATAGCCAGATTGTCCTTTATCGGGTCGGGAGACTCTACCGGACAAAACTCAATGCCATTATCGAGAAGGTCGTTGAAATTATTCGGACTTAAGTATGGCGTCCACTTGAATTCCGGAGGCCAAGATGAGGCAAGGTTCTGAAAACCAAAACTTGAATGACAGCCGGAAATGGAAATGCCGGCTCCTGCCCTCCTTTTTCCCGGCCAAGACCCGGAAGCCTATAGCCTTGGACTCAATTGGTGGAATTAAGTATGGTGTCTCTCTAATTCTCGATCAATTAATTATTTATTTTTACAATGATCCTATTATAGGAAAATATTACTAACTGCCAAAGGAGAGAATCATGAATAGCTTATTAATCATCTTATTAATTTTCGGGTTTGCCACAGCGATTTATTTATCTGTATCCCTGCTTAATTTACGGAAGCAAAAGAATAAATTTGAATCTGAACTTCAAAGTCAAATAATTAGAAACCAGCATCTTGCGAAATACGAGGGTATTGCAGACGCTGATGAAAGAGCTGCAAAAATTCTCCGAGACGCTCAAGAAACATTGGAGAAAGCAAAAGCTGACTCAGTCAATATCTACAATGAAGCCAATCAGGGCGCTCAGACAACCTTAGAAAAAGCAAATCAGGAAGCAAAAACAGTCGCTTCCGAAGCCAGAGAGAAAGCCAAAACATCGAAAGAGGAGGCAAAAGCTCAACTTGATCGGGCCAGTGTGGAGGCAGCTAAAATTGTTCAAGACGCCAATAAACGTGCAGAGGAAATCGCTGGCAGCGCTTATGAGGCGATGAAAAACGCCTCCTTGTATGAACAGACGGTCAAAGCCATGAAAAACATAATTGAGGGATATGGCGACCAGTACATCATTCCTGGACATAGCTTACTTGATGATCTTGCCCAAGATTTTGGCCACACACAGGCCGGCGAAGAATTAAAGAAAGCCAGAGAACGAACCAGATCCCTGATTCGTAGTAGCACTGCTGCAACTTGCGAATATGTTGAGCAAAACAGGCGCGAAACAGCCACCAACTTCGTACTTGATGCATTCAACGGCAAAGTGGACAGCTCTTTGTCTCGGGTTCGACATGATAATGCCGGGACTCTGGAGCAGGAAATACGGGATTCATTCAATCTCGTGAATTTAAATGGAAAGGCTTTCCGGGACGCTCGCATAACAGAAGAATATCTTGCCGCAAGAATGGATGAATTGAAGTGGGCTGCCGTTGCTCAACAGTTGAAGTTGGAGGAGCGAGAGGAGCAAAGGCGTATCAAAGAGCAGATTCGTGAGGAGGAAAAAGCTCGTAGAGAATATGAACGCGCGATGAGGGAAGCCGAGAAGGAAGAAGAACTTCTGCGCAAGGCAATGGAAAAGGCGCAACAACAGATTGAAAAAGCAACCGCTGAGCAGAAGGGGAAATATGAACAACAGCTTCAAGAGCTTTCACAACGTTTGAAAGAAGCCGAGGAACGGAATCAGAGGGCCATTTCAATGGCGCAGCAGACCAAGAGAGGTCATGTATACATTATTTCCAACATTGGATCATTCGGCGAGAATGTCTATAAAATCGGTCTTACCCGCCGATTGGAACCGCTTGATAGAATTCGTGAACTGGGGGATTCAAGCGTTCCATTTGAATTCGATGTCCATGCGCTGATTTTCAGCGATGATGCCCCAGGGCTGGAAAATAGGCTACACAAACATTTGCTTTTGATGCAGATGAACAAAGTAAATTATCGCAAAGAATTTTTTAAGGTAGATCTCAAGCATATTCGCGAGGAGGTTGAAAAGATGGAACTTGCGGCAAAATGGACAATGACCGCTGAGGCAACAGAATATAGGGAAACTTTAGCGATAGAAAAAGCAATTAAAGAGAACCCCGCCGCTCGTGAAGCATGGATAAACAAGCAGCCAGAATTGAAGCTTTTTAAAATGCCGGAAGCAGAAGTGGCTGGGATCAGTGAAGAATGAATCCGGGGTCAGATCGTTACTTTAAACCTGAGGGGAAAGTGAACTCTGCAATGAACACGCCATGGCATGGAGGACGCATTTGCAAAATAGGTGACTGTCCCTATTTTTTCCTATTTTTTCGGAGGATTTTGCTGGGAGAAGTGGAGCAAAATCTCCGTCCGCTGTTATCGTGCTTGAAACTCATGGTAATTTCATTGTTCAATTAAGGACCATCCTCGTTATGTATTATGTGAAGCTCTGACCCCAACTTTCCAACTTTCAACTTTCACCGATACCGATATATCCAGCTATTTATTAGCTTTTCTATTTAAATGAGTTATTACCACAAACAAAAATAGAATAATAATAACATTAACAGACCAATAAAGAAAAAGATTATAGTGATTCGTAATATAATTAACAATTGCAATGAATAAATTAATAATTGCAATTAATAATAATGTCATTTTCTTTGAAAGAGGGTTTCTCAATTTATTCCTCACAACATTTATCACAAGTAATATTACCAATTGAACAAGAACCAGCGCAT
>Ga0154610_1076_pt9 | contig 14851 bp, 9 predicted proteins | sample Rifle2008BG13ft_FD_116039 | JGI IMG/M metagenome (GOLD analysis project Ga0154610, IMG submission 116039) | Deltaproteobacteria bacterium RBG_13_61_14 | reverse complement strand
GGAGATGGGATTTCCCTTGATCGCGGACCCGGAGGAACGGCAAAGGGCCGCCGGGGCATTCCAAGCGCTTTTAGCCAAGAGCGAGGAGCAGGCCGGAGAGGGAGGCAGGGCATGAGGCAGGACCGGGGCAGACTCAGGGGTGCAAAGAGGAGGTCGGGACGGTGTTGGCGGGGCTGGGCCCTGGCGCTGGGCCTGGCGCTCTCTGGGTTGAGCGCCGGCTGCGAAGAAATGGAGGGGCCGGCTCCGCGGCCGCCGAAAGTGGAGAACATTTACGGCGCGGCGATGGACGGAGACCTGTCGCGGGTCCAGTATTACCTGCGCCGGGACCCGGCCGCGATCAATGCCCGGAACGAGAGCGGCCTGACCCCCTTGCACTTGGCCGCCTGGAAAGGTCACATCGAAGTGGTCCGATACCTCTTGAGGGAAGGGGCCAACCCTAATCTCCAGGACGTCAACGGCGATACGCCCCTGCATTTTGCCGCGTCCTGGGGCTATCGGGACATTGTCCAGTTGCTCCTGGCGCAGGGGGCCAAGGTTAACGCCCGCAATCGCGACGGCAAAACTCCGCTCAGCCGGGTCCGGCCCAAGCCGGAAATCGCCAAGATTCTCCGCCGGCACGGCGGGGTGGAGTGAAATCAGTAGGCAGTAGTAGAGTGGGCAGGAGGCAGGGGAAGAAAGCAGTGCGATACCGATTCCGCCTGAATACTGTTTACTGACTACTGGATACCTGTAAGATGAGTCAAGATCTGTTAATTGAAATCGGGGTGGAGGAAATTCCGGCCGGGTTCCTGCCGCCCGCCCTGGCCAAGTGGCAGGAAGCCATGGAGCGGCTGCTCGAAGACAGCCGCCTCGACCATGGGAAAGCCACGACCTACGGCACGCCCCGGCGGATGGTGCTGGTGGTGGAACAGGTGGCCGAGCGCCAGCCGGATACCGAGGAAGTGCGGAGCGGCCCTTACGTGGCCCAGGCCTTTGACGCCGAGGGCAAACCCACCCGCGCCGGCGAAGGCTTTGCTAAAAGCTGCGGGGTTTCCGTTTCCGCGCTCGAGCGCGAGGCCACGCCCAAGGGCGAGAAGCTCATCTGCCGCAAGCAGGTGCCGGGCCAGGCCACGCTGGAAATTCTGGCCGGGAAGCTCCCGGACCTGATCCGGGGCATTCCTTTCCCCAAGGCCATGCGCTGGGGCAGCGGGGAATTCCGCTTCGCCCGGCCCATTCACTGGGTGCTGGCGCTGTTCGGGGAGGACGTGGTGCCGTTTTCGCTGGACGGCTTAGCGAGCGGCCGGAGCACCCGCGGGCACCGCTTCACCCATCCCCAGGCCGTCGAGGTCAAGGACCTGGCCGATTACATGGAGGCGCTGGACCGGGCCGAGGTCGAGGTGGACCCGGTGGTCCGGCAGGATCAGATCGAAAGAGAGATCATCCTCCGGGCTGAGGAGTTGGGCGGGGAGGTCATTCCGGATCCGGCCCTGCTCGAGGAAGTGACCTGGTTGGTGGAGTGGCCGGTGGTGGTGTCCGGCCGGTTCGAGGATCGTTTCCTGAAGCTGCCGGAGGAGGTTCTGATCGAGGCCATGCGCGCGCACCAGCGCTATTTTGCCTTGCGCCAGAAGGGATCGAGCCGGCTCCTGCCCGCCTTCATCACCGTGGCCAACACCCCGGTGCCGGACCTCTCGGTGGTGGCCGAAGGCAACGAGCGGGTGCTCAAGGCCCGGCTTTCGGACGCCGAGTTCTTCTTCCGGGAGGACAGCAAGGTGCCGCTCGAAAAGTTCGCGGAGCGGCTTTCCGGCGTGGTCTTCCAGGCCAAGCTGGGGACTTACGCGGAGAAGTCGGAGCGGATCGAGAAGCTGGCCGAATGGTTAGCCGGCGAGCTCGCGCCGGGAGACGCGAAAGTGCGGGAGCACGCCAAGCGGGCGGCCAGGCTCTGCAAGGCCGACCTGGTCACCCAGATGGTTTACGAGTTCCCTTCCCTGCAAGGGATCATGGGCGGGCACTATGCCCGGATTTCCGGAGAGGCGCCGGAAGTGGCCCAGGCGATCTGCGAGCATTACCTGCCCCGATCCGCGGAGGACATTGAGAAGGGAAACTTGCCGCAATCGGTTGTGGGCGACATCGTAAGCCTGGCGGATAAGATGGATTCCATTGTCGGCTGCTGGGGCGTGGGGCTGGCGCCCACGGGCAGCGCGGATGCCTTTGCCATCCGGCGCCAGACCCTGGGGATTCTTGAGATCATTGAAAAAAAGAACCACTCGATTTCAGTTTACCCATTGATCTCTCAGGCTCTTGAAGGTGTGAGAGGAAAGATCAAGCAAAATCCTGAGGAGATTAACAATGAAATCGGGGGATTTTTTAAAGAGCGACTCCGCAATCGGTTTGATTATGAGCTTTCGATGATTGCGACCGGTGGGGGAAAAATTTCTTCAGGCAGAATTGACGATGTCATCGCCGCAGTTCTATCGGTTTGGAATGGACAAGTATTGGACGCCTGGAATCGGGTATTGGCCTTGTGGCAGTTTAAGAATCAACATCGCGCCGACTTCGATCCGCTGATGATCGCCTTCAAGCGGGTGGTTCGGATCATTGAGGACGAGCCGGGAGCGGTGGATCCAAAGCTTTTCGAGCACGAGACCGAGAAGGCGCTTTACCAGGAGTTCAAGCAGATCGAAAAGCAGGTGCGGCCGCTCCTCCAGGAGCAGAAATACGGAGAGGCGCTTTCGGAGATGGCCAAGTTAAAACCCATCGTGGATCAGTTTTTTGACGACGTGATGGTGAACGTGGCGGACGAGAATTTGCGGCGGAACCGGCACGCGCTCTTGGCGGAGATCCGGGCGATGTTTTGGGAATTCGCGGACTTTTCAAAGATCGTGACCGCTGGGTAGCCAACCGGCGATTAAATCGAGGAGGAAGGACGATGGCGGAGAAATACGTTTACTTTTTCGGCGAGGGCAAGGCCGAGGGCAGCGAGGAGATGCGGAACCTCTTGGGCGGCAAGGGCGCCGGGCTGGCGGAGATGACCAACCTGGGCATTCCGGTGCCGGCCGGCTTCACCATCACCACCGAGGTTTGCACTTATTACTTCCAGCACAACAGTCAATATCCGCCGGAGTTGCGCGACCAGGTGCAGAAGGCGCTGGCGCGGGTGGAGCGGTGCATGGGCGCTCGCTTTGGCGACCCCAACAACCCGCTGCTCTTGAGCGTGCGTTCGGGCGCCCGGGTCTCGATGCCGGGGATGATGGACAGCGTGCTCAACCTGGGCCTGAACCCGGACACGGTCGAGGGCCTGGCCCGGCGCAGCCAGAATCCCCGCTTCTCCTGGGACTCCTACCGCCGCTTCATCCAGATGTATTCCAACGTGGTCATGGGTCTGTCCGGCCACGTCCTGGAAAGCATTCTGGAAGAATACAAGAAAAAGAAGAAAGCGGCAAAGGATACCGACCTGTCCACCGACGACCTCAAGACCCTGGTCCAGCTTTACCGGGAGCGGCTGCGCAAGGAGGGCAAGGAGTTTCCCCTGGAACCCCTGGACCAGCTCTGGGGCGGCATCGGCGCGGTCTTTGATTCCTGGAACATCCCCCGGGCCATCACCTACCGCAAGCTCAACAACATCCCCGAGGACTGGGGCACCGCCACCAACGTCCAGTCCATGGTCTTCGGCAACCGGGGCGACGACTCGGCCACCGGGGTGGCCTTTACCCGCGACCCGGCCACCGGCGAGAAGCGCTTCTTCGGCGAGTGGCTGCCCAACGCCCAGGGCGAAGACGTGGTGGCCGGCATCCGCACGCCTTACCCGATCAACAACGAGAACAAGAAGCGGCCCGAGGAGTTGAGCCTGGAAGAGCACATGCCCGGCTGTTACAACCAGTTGGTCCGGATCTACAACCGCCTGGAGAAGCACTACCGGGACATGCAGGATATCGAGTTCACCATCCAGAACGGCAAGCTGTGGATGCTGCAGACCCGCTCGGGCAAGCGCACCGGCTTTGCCGCGGTGCGGATGGCGGTGGAGATGACGGAGGAGGGGCTGATCAGCAAGGAGCAAGCGATCAAGCGGGTGGAGCCCGAGGCCCTGATCCAGCTCTTGGCCCCGATCTTTGACGCGGCCGAGAAGAAAAAGGCCGCCAACGCCGGCCGACTCCTGACCAAGGCGCTCAACGCCGGGCCGGGCGCGGCCTGTGGCCGGATCGTGTTCTCGGCCGAGGAAGCCGAGAAGCAGGCGGCGAAAGGTCCGGTGCTCCTGGTCCGGCTGGAGACCAGCCCGGACGATATCCACGGCATGGCCGTGGCCCGGGGCATCCTCACCGCCCGCGGGGGCATGACCTCGCACGCGGCGCTGGTCGCCCGCCAGATGGGCCGGCCCTGCGTGGTCGGCGCCGGCGCGCTCGAGATCAGCTATGCCCAGAAGCGGATGAAGGTCAAGGGCAAGGTGTTAAAACAGGGCGACTGGCTCTCGATGGACGGGACCACGGGCGAGGTGCTCGCCGGCCAGCTCGCCACTTATCCCTCGGAAGTGGTGCAGGTGCTGGTCGAGAAGAAGCTCTTGGCCGCGAAGTCCAAGGTCTTCCAGAACTTCGAGAAGATCCTCGCCTGGGCCGACGAGTTCCGCACCCTGGGCGTGCGCTGCAACGCCGACACGCCCCGGCAGGCCCTGGAGGGTCTCAAGTTCGGTGCCGCGGGGATCGGGCTCTGCCGCACCGAGCACATGTTCTTCGAGGGCAAGCGGATTGAGGCGGTGCGGGAGATGATCCTGGCCGAGGACTCGGCCGGCCGGGCCCGGGCGCTCTCGAAGATCCTGCCCATGCAAAAGGGCGACTTCATCGGCATCTACAAGGAGATGCCGGGGCTGCCCATCACCATCCGGCTCCTGGACCCGCCGCTGCACGAGTTCCTGCCCCACACCGACAAGGAGATCCGGGAGCTGGCCCGGCGGATGAAGGTGAAGCCGCAAAAGCTCAAGGCCAAAGTGGTCCAGCTCCATGAGTTCAACCCCATGCTCGGGCTCCGCGGCTGCCGGCTGGGCATCATCTTCCCGGAAATCTACGACTTGCAGGTGCAGGCGATCATGGAGGCGGCCTGCGAGGTGAGCAAATCGAGCAAGCAGCCGGTGACGCCCGAGATCATGATCCCCCTGGTCGGGCACGTGAAAGAGCTGGCCTACCTGCGGGAGCGGACCGAAAAGATCGCCCAGGAGGTGATGGCCCGCTACAAGATCGAGCTCAAGTATTTGGTCGGGACCATGGTGGAAATCCCCCGGGCCGCCATCACCGCCGACCAGGTGGCGAGCGTGGCCGAGTTCTTCTCCTACGGCACCAACGACCTCACCCAGACCGCGCTGGGCATGAGCCGCGACGACGCCGGAAGCTTCCTGCCCGGCTACGTGGAAAAGGGAATTTACAAGCGCGATCCCTTTGAGGCCATTGACCAGGAGGGCGTGGGTCTGCTTATGAAGATCGGGGTGGAAAAAGGCCGCGCCGCCCGGCCGGAGCTGAAAGTGGGCATCTGCGGCGAGCACGGCGGCGAGCCCAGCTCGGTCATGTTCTGCCATCGGATCGGCCTGGACTACGTGAGCTGCTCTCCCTACCGGGTGCCGGTGGCCCGGATGGCCGCGGCCCATGTCGCGCTCCAGGAAAGGGAAGAACAGGCGGCCCTGGAAGAGGCCATGAAAAAGGCCAAGCGCGAGGCGAAAAAGGAAGCCCGCCGCGAGGCGAAAAAAGAAAAGTTGGAAGGGGCGGCCGAAGCGCCAGCCGCCGCAACTCCGAAAAAGGCCCCGCCCCCGGGAGCCAAGGTGATCAAGATGCCGACCCGCCCGATCAAGCCCACGGCCCCCTTTGCGGCCAGGAGCGCCCAGCAAAAGGCGGCCGCCAAGACCGCCAAGCCGGCAACCCAAAAGATTGCGAAAGCTCCGGCCAAGAAGGCGGCAAAGCCAGTCGTGAAAAAGACGGTGAAAGCGCCGGCGAAAAAGGCCCTGAAAAAAGCAGTGAAAGCGACGGCCAAGAAAGCGGTGAAGAAAACAATCAAGAAAGTGGCGAAACCGGCCGCCAAAGCGCCGGCGAAAAAGACGATCAAGAAGCCGGCTCCGAAAAAGGCCAAGCAACTGAAAAAAGCTCCGGCCAAAAAGCCGGTGAAGAAGCCAGCGCCGAAAAAAGTGGTGGAAAAGGCAGTCAAAAAGGCCGCGGCCAGCAGCCGGCCGATGAGAAAGAAAAAGTAGTTACTGCCTGGATCAAGCTAGCGAGGGGCGGTTCTGAGGCCGCTCCTCTTTATTTTTCCAGAGCGGCAAAGCGTTAGCCGACCGAAGCCGCGGCCTGGCCCCGCCGGCTGCGCCGGCTGAAACTGTGCTTTTCGCTCCAGGTTTGCCGACCCTTCCTTTTTTTGATAGCCTGAGAAGGCGGATAAGAGATCGAGGGGAGCGGAAAAACCGAAACCGGCTGGGGCCGGGTTAGGGAGAAAGAGGGATGAAGAAGCGAGCACTGATCACGGGGATCACCGGCCAGGATGGATCCTACCTGGCCGAGTTCCTGCTGGAAAAGGGCTACCAGGTCTTCGGCATGATCCGGCGCTCCAGTTACGAAAAGCTGGACCGGATCGCCCATTTGCAAAAAGACCTGGAGCTGGTCCAGGGGGACCTCCTGGACCAGAACTCCCTGGCCGCGGCCATCCGCCAGTCGGACCCGCACGAGCTTTATAACCTGGCCGCCCAGAGTTTCGTGCCCACCTCCTGGAACCAGCCGGTGCTGACCGCGGAGTTCACCGCCCTGGGCGTGACCCGCCTGCTGGAGGCGCTCCGCCAGATCAACCCCCGGATCAAGTTTTACCAGGCATCCTCCAGCGAGATGTTCGGCAAGGTCCGCGCCTCGCCCCAGGACGAGACCACGCCCTTCTACCCCCGCAGCCCCTACGGCGTGGCCAAGGTTTACGGACACTTCATCACCGTCAACTACCGCGAGAGCTACGGGCTCTTCGCCTGCTCCGGCATCCTCTTCAACCACACCTCGCCCCGCCGCGGCATGGAGTTCGTCACCCGCAAGGTGGCCGCCGGCGCCGCCGCGATCAAGCTGGGAAGGCAGGACCAGATCAAGCTCGGCAACCTCGACGCGAAGCGCGACTGGGGCTATGCCGGCGATTACGTGCGTGCCATGTGGCTGATGCTCCAGCAGGAGAAGCCGGACGACTACGTGATCGCCTCCGGCGAGAGCCACTCGGTGCAGGAACTGGTGGAGCTGGCGTTCGGCCGCGCGGGCCTGGACTGGAACAAGCACGTGGAGATTGACCCGGCGCTGTTCCGGCCGGCCGAGGTCGAGCACTTGATCGGCAACTCGAAAAAGGCCCGCCAAGTGCTAGGCTGGGAACCTAAAGTAAGTTTCTCGGAACTGGTGCGGATCATGGTGGATGCGGAGCTTGAGCGGCAGAAAGCATCTCCTTCCATGAACCGCCAACCGTAAACCGTGAACCGCCAACCTCCAAACCGTCAACTGACATGCGGCACCTGATCACCGGCCAAAGCGGCTTTGTCGGCCGGCACCTGGCCGCGCTCCTGCAAGGCCGGGGCGAAAAAGTGGCCGGCCTCGACCGAGACGCCGACCCGCCGGTGGACCTGCTTGACCGCGACGCGGTGCGCGCTCTCCTGGCCGAATTCCGGCCCGAGCGCATTTATCACCTGGCCGCCCAAAGCGGGGTGGCGCGCTCCTGGCAGGATCCCCTGGGCACTTTCCGGGTCAACGTGGAGGGCACGCTCAACCTGCTCCTGGCCGTGGCCGAGATTGTGCCCCGGGCGCGGGTGCTCTTGGTCAGCACCAGCGAGGTCTATGGCCGGGCCGGTCGCGAGGGCAAGCTCCTGGCCGAGGAAGATCCGCTGGAGCCGCGGAACCCCTATGCCCTGAGCAAGATGACCGCGGAGCTTTATGCAGAATTTTTATGGAGAGAGCGGGAAGTCCAGGTGATCCGGGTCCGCCCGGCCGGGCACATCGGTCCGGGCCAGCCGCTGGGCTTTGTGGCCGCGGATTTCATGAGCCAGATCGTCAAGATCGAGCGGGGCGGGCAGGAGCCGAAAATTCGGGTGGGAAACCTGTCCGCCCAGCGCGAATTCATGGACGTGCGCGACGTGGTCCGGGCTTATGCAGATTTGATTGAACGAGGGAAGCCGGGCGAGGTCTATAACCTGGCCGCGGGTTATGTGCTGAGCATCCGCGAGCTTTTGGAAACCATGCTGGAGCTGAGCGGAGTCAAAGCCGAAATCGAGACCGACCCGGCCCGGTTTCGGACCCACGATGACCAGACCCTAGTCCTCGATGCCTCCCGACTCCGCCACGCCACCGGCTGGCGGCCCTCAATCCAGTTCCGCGATACCCTCCTCGATATCCTGGCCCACTGGCGCCGGCCGACAACTGCTCCTTAGAACTGCACTGCTGAAGGTGTCATGGTGCTAAGGTGCCAGGGTGTCAAGGTTATGAAATCCGTGAACGTGAACGAATTGGGCAGTAGGCGGCAGAAGTAGACAGTGCCAGATGATGTCAGGGATCTGATCCGGAAGCCCAATGCCTAACGCCTCTCTACCTTCTCGGCCAGGCGGCGGATGAATTCGGGGGTTGAGCCGCAGCAGGCGCCCAAAATATTTGCGCCGGCCTCTTTCAGGGCCACCGCCTCCCGGGCAAACTCCTCCGCGCCCTGCTCGTAAACCTCTTTGCCTTCCACCAGACGCGGGTTCCCGGCATTGGGCTGGAAGATCAAGGGCGCGTCCGTGGCCTGGCGGAAGGCCCTGGCCAGGTCCTTCATGTCCGCCGGGCCGATGGTGCAGTTGGCGCCGACCACGTCGGCCCCGGCCTCGATCAAGCCGGCGGCCGCGGCTTCGGGCGTCACCCCGTTGATGGTGAAATAGCCGCGCCTGGTCCGGCGGAAGGTCATGGAGGCGATCACGGGCAGGTCAGAGGCCTGGCGGACGCCGGCCACCGCGGCCTTGGCCTCTTCCAGGTCAAAGAAGGTCTCCAGGCTGAACAGGTCCACCTCGGCCGAGACGAGGACCCGGGCCTGCTCTTCGAACACCTCCTGGGCTTCCTCCGGCGCCAGCGCGCCGGCCGGGGCGATCAGTTGCCCGGTGGGGCCGATGTTGCCGGCCACAAAACCTTCGGCCGGGCAGGCGGCGCGGGCCGCTTCCACCGCCTGGACGTTGATCATCAAGAGTTTGTCTTCCAGGCCCGCGGTCTTGAGCTTGAGGCGGTTGCCGCCAAAGGTGTTGGTCTGGCCGGCAATGGCGCCGGCGGCGAAATAGTCGGCATGGATGGCCCGGATGGCATCGGGCCGGCTCAGGTTCCATTCTTCCGAGACTCTTCCGACCAGGCCCCGGGCGATGAGCTGGGTGCCGACCGCGCCGTCCCAGATCAGGGGCCGGCCGTCGGACCGGGCCTGCTGCAAGAGGGCTAGAAAATCCCGGCTCACCCGAGTTCCTCCAAAAATTTCTCGATCGCGGCGTTGAACTCCTCCGGCTTTTCCACCGGCAGCAGGTGCCCGGCCTTTGCAAACCGCACCAGCTTGGCGCCGGGGATGTGCTGGACCAGGTAATCGCTGTATTTGGGCGGGGTCAACAAGTCCTCTTCTCCGGAAAGCACCAGGGTGGGCACCCGGATCTCGGATAAGCGCTCGCGCACGTCAAAGGCATCGCAGGCGCGGAAGTCGGCCAGCACCACCGAAGGCTTCTGCTCGCGGGCCTCTTCCAGGACCAGTTGCTTGACCTCTTCCGGCGCCGACTTGGAAAAAGAGAACTGGCCCATCAGCTTGAGGTAGCCCTCGAAATCTTTAGCAACGGTCTCGAAGATGAGGGGCAGGACCTTGAGCTTGGCCCCGGTGCTGGCCAGGACCAGGCCGGCCAGCCGCTCCGGGTAAGTCAGGGCAAAGAGTTGGCTGATCGCGCCGCCCATGGACAGGCCCGCCAGCACCACGCGCTCGAGTTTCGTCTCGTCCAGGAAAGCGCGGATGGCTTCCACGTATTCGGCGATGCTTTCCCGGCCCGGACCGCCTTCGGGCCCGTGCCCGGGTAGGAAGAGGGCGAGGGTGGACCGCTTGGGCTTGAAGTGGCGGAGCTGGTTGAGCCACAGGGTGGCGGACCCGCCGGCACCGTGGACCAAGATCAGCGCCGGCTTCGATCCGTCCTCGGGCCGCAGCCGGCCGCGGAATTCCAAGGGGGGCAGAGAGGTTTCGTCCATGATTCAGGAGTATATCGGAGGGACTCCGGATCGTCAAATGATCCCTTAATCTAACATTTGGGGCCTGACCCCAAATGTTAGATTAGTGAAGCGTGGCCTGGACTTTTTCGGCGAGCACGTCGAGGAGGAAGGGTTTTTGCAAGTAGCCGGAGGCGCCGATGGCCAGGAGTTCTTCGGCTTCCCCGTCCTTGCTGTATCCGCTCATGAGCAGGACGGGCAAGTTCGGCCGCGCCTGCCGCAGGCGCAGGAAAAGCTCGCGGCCCGAAACCCCGGGCATGATCAGGTCCATCACCACCAGGTCCAGGTCCGGATGTTCCTCGACCTGGCGCAACCCCTCTTCGCCGTCCGCGGCCAGGACCACCTCATACCCCAGCCGGTGGAGTTTGGCCTGGGCCAGTCTCCGGATCGAATCCTCGTCCTCGATCACCAGCACCTTGCCCTTCAGCGGCGGGTTCAGCTCCACCGTTTCCTTACCCTCCGTCGCCACCCCCGCTTCGGCACAGGGCAAGAAGATCTTGATAGCGGTGCCCCGGCCGGGTTCGCTCTCCACCTCGATGAAGCCGCCGTGGACCGAGACGATACCATAGGCGGTGGCCAGGCCCAACCCGGTGCCGGCGCCGACCGGTTTGGTGGAATAAAAAGGCTCAAAGAGATGCTCGAGCGCCTCCGCGGACATGCCCACCCCGGTATCGGTAACCGAAAGGACCACATAATTCCCGGCCGGGCGATCCGGTGCGGTATTTTCCCGCCACGTCTGCCGGGCGCTGAGCTCGATCACGCCCCCGTGGGGCATGGCGTCGCGGGCATTGACGCAGAGGTTCATCAGCGCCTGTTCGAGCTGGCTAAAGTCTCCCCGCACCGGCGGGATCGCTTCCTCCACTTCCATCCGGAGCCGGAGGTTCTTGTGCAAGACCTTGCCCAGAAGCGAGGTCACTTCTTGGAGGAGTTGCTTCACCTCGATCGGTTTTTGCCTCGGGGCCTCGTGCCGGCTGAAAGAAAGAAGTTGGCGGACCAACTCCGCGGCCTGCTGGGAGCTGTTCAGGATCAGCTCCAGATTGCCGCGCAGTTCCGGGTCCTCGGCCAGGCGGCCCTTGAGTTCATCGGCGCTGTTCAGGATCACGATCAGGAGGTTATTGAAGTTGTGGGCCACCCCGCCGGCCAGGATGCCCAGGCTTTCCATTTTCTGGGCGTGGAGCAGTTGCCGCTCCAGGGCCTTGCGTTCGGAGAGGTCGGCGATCAAAAGGATATACCCGCCGAGTGCTTGCGAAGCCCCGTTGATCGGGGTGATGGTGATATGGGCGGGAAAGGTCTTGCCGTCTTGGCGGACGAGTTCCCGCTCCAGCTCCACCGGCGAGTGGATGGACAAGGATTGCAGCACCCGATCCAGGCAGCCCTCTTCGCTCACCGGGCACAGGCTCAGCAGCAGCCGGCCATGCAGCTCTTCCGGCCGCCAGCCCAGGATTTTCTCCGCGGCCCGGTTGGCCGAGAGGACTTGGCCCTGGGCGTCAAAGGTGAGGATGGCCTGGCCGGCGTTCTCGATGATCCCGCGGTGGAGCTCGTTGAGCCGGGCGAGTTCCTCGGTCCGCTCCAGGATCTTGCGCTCCAGGTCTTTCTGGGCCTGGGCCAGTTCCTGGTTGACCCGCTCCAGCTCCCGGTGCGACTGGAACAGGCGCTCATACAGGCAGGCCGCGTCCACCGCGGCGGAGACGTTTTCCATGAACAGCCGGATCAGCTCCGGCTCGATCGCCTCGGCCCGGGGGTCTTCCATAATCAGCACGGTCTGGTCATAGGCCACCACGTAAAACGGGATCAGCTCGAACTTATCCAGCCGGACGATATCCTTTTGACCGGCTCGGCTCAATATTTCCCTCCTCAACTCCTCCAGCTCCGGCTGTTCCAGGCTGGGCGGATCGGCAAAACGACCGAGCCCGGCCCGGAACGTGAGCCGCTGACTGATAATGGAAGCGATGAAACCGTGTTCCGACTCGGCCAGGCTGGCCATCTGGCCCAGGGTCACCTCCAGGATGGCGCCCAGGTCAGAGAGGCCCAGGTTCTTCACCTGCGAGATTTTGATCAACAAATCTTTCAGTAATTCCCGCTGGCGCTCTTCCAGGCGGGCCAGGTTCCATTTTTCGGTCAGGGCCAGGGCCAACTGGCGGATCTCCTCCACATCGAAAGGCTTCTTCAGGTAAAGCAGTTTCGAGGGCGCGCCCACCGCGTGGACAATCTTCTCCCGGTCGTGGTCAGAGTAAGCGGTCACGATCACGATCTCCACCTCCGGGTCCACTTCCCGGATCCGCTGCGCCGTCTGCATCCCGTTCCACCCCGGGGGCATGCGCATGTCCACAAAGGCGACGGCAAAGGGCCGGCCTTCGGCCCGGGCCTCCTGCGCCAGAAGGAATCCTTCCCCTCCCTGCCTTGCCGTGACCACCTCGTAGGCCGGCTCGGCCGGCAAGGCGGAGCCGAGGCGTTCTCCAAACAGCTCCTGTTCCAGGGCGTGGAGCTCGCGATCACGGGCATTGAAGTCCCCGGCCAGGATCCGGCGGTAATCCTCCAAAACCTCCTGCTGGTCGTCAATGACCAAAATACGCCGGTTCATCATGTGTCTCCTTCTTCTCAATCTTTTCCGCAATTCTCTCGGGTTCCGGGTTCAGGAGCAGGCGCACGCGAAAAATTGCACCCTGGTCCGGTCCCTCGCTCTCGGCCTCGATGGCGCCTCCCATGCTCTGAACGAAGTTAGCCGAGGAATGGAGCCCGAACCCATGGCCGCCGCGATCGGCCTTGGTGGTAAAGCCGAACTGAAACAGTCGCGGCCGATCCTCGACCCGGATGCCCGCGCCATTGTCCTCCACCACGATCTCCATCCCGCTTTCCGGTTCCGGCCGCATCCGGGTGCTCACCTTGACCCGCCGCTCGCCTTCCGGGTTCTTTTCCAGCGCCTCGGCCGCGTTCTTGAGCAAGTTGTAGATGATCTGCATCATCTGGCTCCGGTCCAGGTTCAGCAACGGCAGCTCGTCCAGATCCTGCTCGACCGCCACCCCCCGCCGGCCGAGCGAGTCCTTGGTCATCTCCAGAGCTTCCTGGATCAACCGGTTCAGGTCCGTGGGCTCGGGGAGGACGCCCGGACGGTGGTAGCGCTGTTCCACCGCCATGATTTCCGCGATGTGCTGGACTTGGTCCTGGACAAAACGCAGCGCTTCCTTCAATTCTTCGCGCGAGTGGGCATGAGCCGCCGCCAGCTCCCGCAAGAAAGGCAGAACTTTGCTCCCCTTGGGGTCTTCCAGCCAGAAGGGGCCGAGGCGGTCCCGGTTCTGTTCGATCAGGCTCAGGGTCTGGGCCAGCACCTCCATCCCGCAATGGTGGTGCACGTGGTTTTTCACCGTCTCCAGGCGCACGCCGATGGAGTTGATCGCATTGCCAATGTTGTGGAGCACGCCCGCGGCCACTTCGGCTTTCCCGGCCAGCCGCGCGGTCTCGGCCAGTTTCGTGTAAGAGGCCTCCAGCTCCCGGGTCCGCTCCGCCACCAGCCGCTCCAGGTTGGCCGAGTATTCCTTCAGCGCCTGCCTCAGGCGCTCGCTCTCGGTGATGTCCCGACCCATTTGAAGATAGCCCGCGAGTCTGCCCTGGCGGAAAATTCCAGAATAGGTCAAGGCCAGGGTTTTGAATTCGCCAGAGGGAATGGGCACAGTGACCTCTTCCTGGAAAACGTCCCCCGGCTTTTGAATCCCCTGCCGGATTTGCTGCCAGGCTTTCCGCCATTTTTCCAGAATGGCCGGAGGCATGTTGTCCGCGATCACCTCAGAGAATAGCCTACCTTGATTCTGCTCAGGATCCCCACCCACGAGGGTGCGGACCCGTGGGTTGCCCGAGACGATCCGGCCTTCCAAATCCATGGACTGGATCATCTCCTGGACGTTCTCGAAAATTTCCCGGTAGCGCGCCTCGCTCTCGCGTAAGGCCTGTTCGGCTCGCTTGCTCTCGGTCACGTCGCGGCCCAACCCCAGGTAACCCACCAGCTTCCCCTCCCGGAAGATGCCGGACCAGGTGAAGGTCACATTCCGGCCTTCCCCGCTGGGAGTAGGCAGGAGCACTTCATTCCGATAGAGGTTCTCCGGAGCGCGAATTTGAGCCTGGAAGTCCTTCCAGTTTCGATTCCACTCTTCCAAGAGATGAGGAGGGGAATTTTCTCCGATCACTTGAAACAGGGACTTTCCTACCACTTCTTTTTCTCTAACTCCGGTGACCCGTTCCATTTGGGGATTGGCCGAAGTGAGCCGGCCTTCCAAGTCCAGAGAGAAGATGAAATCCTGGACATTTTCGAAGATCTCGCGGTAGCGCTGTTCGGATTCCCGGAGCCTCCGGGTGCGCTCTTCCACTTGGCGCTCCAGCTCCCGGTTGAACTCCTGAAGCTGGTCCACCTTGGAAATGAGAACCTGGGGCGAGGGTAGAAGTTGGAATCGTTGAATGGAGGCAAACACCATCATGCAAAATAAGCCGTTGATAATAGACGCCATCCCGGGCAAGGTGAAATTCAGGGCCGGCAAAAGAACATCGCTGATGAGGGCCGGAAGATAGAGCAGGATCAAGGTAATCCCGATCCAACGGGAACGCCGCCGGATCAGGGGATCGGGTTGGTGATGAAAAGAAGAGAAGATGACCCAGACCTG
>Ga0154610_1063_pt1 | contig 15056 bp, 11 predicted proteins | sample Rifle2008BG13ft_FD_116039 | JGI IMG/M metagenome (GOLD analysis project Ga0154610, IMG submission 116039) | Deltaproteobacteria bacterium RBG_13_61_14 | reverse complement strand
ACTCTGCACTCTTCACTTGTCACTTTTCACTTATCACTCTACACGTTTCACTCTTCACAGAATATCGCCCAGGGGCTTTTCGAATTTTTCCCGGAAGTCTTCCAGGAACAGGATGGGAATGTTCCGCTCCTGGCACATCTCCTGGATTTCCTTGGACAGGGACCACTGCCAACTGATCAGCTCGACCTTGCGCCCGGCGTTGCGCACCTCCAGGATCGCGTCCATGTAGTCGCGGTCGCCGCTCATGATAATGGCCGTCTCAAACACGTTGTTGCGCAGGTCCTTGAGCAACTGGGTGACCAGACCCACGTCCACCCCTTTCTCGTTGGGGACCCACTCTTCGTGGTTGCACGAGGTGCAGACTACCTTGCGCACGCCCAGGGGAAACAAATGGAGCTGGTAGCCCAATTCCCGGCGCAGGGCCTGGTAAAAGTAGCTCTGCTTGTCGCGAGGGTTGGGATCTTCCGAGGCGAAGAAATGGGTTTCCCAGATCGCCCCCTCCTGCTCTTCCAGATATCGGTGAATCTTCTGGTAGCTTTGCCGCCATCCGGATTTCTTACAGCCTCGAAAAATGTTGGAGTTATCAATATACATCACGGTTTTGCCACGGCTCATAATCTTTTATCCTCCTTCAGATAAAGTTGGTATCGGCCAAGCTCTAACGGTTTTTTCAATATAGTGCACCGACACACAGTCAATGTCCCCTCGGGAGCGATTTCCAACGCAGGGCGGGTTTGGATACCCGCCCGACCGTGCGAGGGCATCGGGCGCGAATCCAATCGCGCCCTCCGCTCCCAATTATTCGCCGAAAGTTGTGTGACCGAGCACCAGCTCTTTCCACCTCCTTCCTTTCAACTTCCTAACTGCTCCGCATAACTCGCTTCCAGGGTTTTGACCAGACGCCACAGGGTTTCATTAACCGGCGCCGGAACCCCCTTCTCCCGGCCGGCTGCCACCACCGCGCCCTGGATCTGGTCCACCTCGGTGCGCCGGCGGGCACGCACGTCCTGGAGCATGCTCGAGACATTCGCGGCCGTGGCCCGGGCCACCGCTTCCACCCGCTCCGCCGGGTTCGGGTAAAGCAGGCGGATGTCCAAGGCCCCGGCCACCGCGGCCGCTTCTTTCACCGCCGCGGCCATCACCGCCCGGGTGCCGGGATAGTCGAGCAGCTTTCCGTTCGGGAGCCGGGTCAGCGCGGTCAGGGCGTTAATGCCGATGTTGATGATCACTTTGCTCCAGATCAGGCCGGTGAGATCGTCGGTGGTCCGCGCCTCCAGGCCGGCCTCCTGGAAAAGGGCCGCCAGCATGGCCGCCCGGCTTCCCGGTCCTAAAAGCTCGCCGATCACGGTCTCGCCGGTCCCCGCGTGGCGGATCTGGCCCGGCCCCACCACGTTCGCGCCCTGGGCCGTGGTCCCGCCCAGCACCTGCCCCCCCGGCACCACCCCGGCGATCGCTTCCACGTTGCCCAGCCCGTTCTGCAAGGACAGCACCAGGGTCTCCGGACCGATCAGGGGCCGCGAGCGCAGGAGCGCATCGCGGGTGGCATAGGCCTTGACCGCCACGATGCAGAGTTCCGCCCCTCCCACCGCTCCCGGGTCGGCCGTAACCGGCACGCGGGTGGTCAAGAGCTCTCCCGCTTCCTCCACCCGGACGCCCTGCTCCGCGATGGACCGCGCCCGTTCCGGCCGGTAGTCCAGGAGCATTAGCTCGTGCCCGGCCCGGGAGAGGTAATGGCTGAACAAGCACCCCATGGCTCCCGGCCCGATGATGGCGATTTTCATCGCGTGCCCGTCCTCACCGCTCGGCTGAGCTCTCGGCCGAAGCCGCGAAAGAGAAGAGAGCAGGGTTCGAAGCCGTCGCCGATATCAACTGGGAGGCGCGGATAATGGATCTACAACCTCAAGATCAAGAGAGACGGCAACGCTCAAGCCGCCCGTCTCGTCGCCAGGTATTATAGGAAGGGGATGGAGCAAGGTCAAGCCTCACTTCTTGCGTTTCGGGACCGACTGGGGCAGGGCGGGCACGAGGATGGTGGCCAGGTTCTTGACGAAGTTATCCTGGTGGGCGAGGTCCCCCAGGTAAACGCTGCGGCGCAGGTTCTGGTAAGAGGGCAAGCCCACGGACCAGACCAGGGTGACCTGGTGGTCGGGGGGATAATGGCGGAGAAGAAGCTGGGCGAGAAGCCGGAGATTGGTCTCGGGTTCGTTGGGCCGATTGCGGATAGGCAGCCCCACCTGGCCGATCAGGACCGGCAGGGCCGTGGTGAAAGGATACTCGTCTTTATCCACCATCCGGGCCGCATTCAGAATCTGCAATCCCTCTTCCGGGTCCACGCCCAACTCGATATACAGCGCCTCCAGGAAACTCATGCCCGGGGTGATGGTGATGCTCACGCCCTCGGGCTCGGCCGTCTCTTGGAGCCAGCGCGGTCCTTTCTCGAACACGTAGGGGTTGCCGGGCAGGGCATAGACGCACTGTCCCTCGCGCTTGGCCACCTTGATCAAGGCCTTGTTGATCAGGCGATAGATCCGGTCATAGGTGATCCCGGGCTGGGCGTAAATGTAGTCGAAGCTGATGCATTCGATGCCCTGCTTGCGCACCCATTCAAACACCGGGTGGGCGCTGAACCGGAAATAGACCTGCCGGGCCAGCGATAACACCCGCTGCGCTTCCAGGGTTAACAGCTCCACCGGGCCCGGGCCTAACCCCACGATTATAATTTCTGGCATGACCGTCTCCCCTGCTCTCCTTGAATTTCCCGGTTTATTGTACCCTATCTGCTTCGCGCTGTATAGGTTCAATACCTGGCAAACACTTTGGCCGGCGCGGGTGGGGTCTCGGGGAAAAAGCTTAGCTGCGCCGGCCGAAGAGTCCGCCTTTCTTGTCCGGGCCTTTTTCTTTGCGCATGGTGCTCAGGCGCAGTTCCCGCTGGGCCTCGATGTGCCGGGGATCCAGCTCCAGGACTTTGTGGAAACACTTCTCGGCTTCCTCGTTGAGGCCTTCCGCCTTGTAGATCTGGCCCAGGAAGAAATGGCCCTCCACCGCCTTGGGCCGCTTTTTCAGGGCCTCTTCAATCACCCGTTTGGCCTCGGCGCTCTGGGGCCGCCCCTTCACCTTATACTCGGCCCAGGCGTGGTAGAGCCGGTATTCGGGCTCTTCAGGCATCAGCTCGGTGGAGCGTCGCAGCAGCGCCTCGGCCTGGGCCCAATTGCCTTTGCGCAGGAGCACCTCCGCCTTCTGGAATTCGGTCTCCGCCTCGATCGCCCGGTTGGCTTCATTCATTTGTTCAGCCGTGACCTGGCTCTTGAGCGAGCGCAGATAGTTTTCACGCAGCCCGCGGTCGTTGATGGTGTTGTAGGCGGTGGAGATATGAGTAAAGATCTCCTCCACCCGGATCTTCACTTCACCCTGATAGAGAGCGGGCCGGGCATCGGGGTGGAAGAGCTTAGCCATTTTGAAATAGATCCGCTTGATATGGTCTTGCGGGGTGTGCTCATTCACTCCCAGGATATCGAAATAGGTGGTGTCTTTCTTGGCGATCAGGTTGCTCAATTGGTCCAGCTCCGCCAGGACTTCCCGGTCACTCAAGTCCCGGTCCAGGACTTTTTCGATCGGAAGCTTGCCCTTTTCCCGCTTGGCCGGCTCCGGCTTCTTTTCCTCCACCGGCGCCGCCTTGGGCTTGGCCGGGCCCGGCGCCCGTCCCCGTCCCAGCGGAAAATCCTCTTCCTCCGCCGGCAGCGTGATCATCCCCCCCAGGTAAAGCGCGAGCAGGAAAGGGTGGCTTTGCTCCCGCTTGGCGTCGGCGCTCCGGGCGATCGGGCCGAAGCTGAACTCGTCCGGCAGCTTGAGCGCGAACCGGAGCAACGGCGGCGGCAGGCCCAGCTTGGGCGCGAACTCGGCCAGGCGCGGCGAACGCCGGAAGACTTTTTTCTCGATCCCGGCAAACTCCTTTTCGATCCGCGCCAGCGGATAAAATTCCCGCACCCCTTCCAGCAAAAGCTTTTCCGGCGAGAGGTTGTGCACCACGTGCTTGCCGAGGATGGCGCCGTCCTCCAGTTCGCTGAACAGGTAACGGCCCTTGGACCAGGCAAAGCAGCGCTTGATCTTGATCTCGGTCTGCAGGGCCAGGGCTTCGTGGATCTCATGGGGCGGAAGCCGGTTGCCCTGGACCAGGGACTGCTCCAGCCGGCCGTAATCTTTGCCGGCCTCCTTGAGGAGTTGCTCGTGTTCGGCTTCGCTGAGCCTGCCCAGATGAACCAGCACCCGGCCCAGGGTCTCATCCACCGCGCCGCCCTGCACCGAAAAAGAAGAGCCGCAATGGATGAAGACCCGCTTCAGGATCTTGCCCTGCGGAGGCGCTTCGGTCAGCAGGTCCAGCGCGCCGGTCTTTTTCGCCAGGCACAGCTCGAAAAAGACCCGGGCCAAGGGCTGATTTTCCAGGCTGCCCTCGCTGAGCAGTTCCGGGCTTGCGGAGTCAGGGGACATAACTTTTCCTTAACAAAATAGCATGTCTCGGCGGAAGATCCAAAAAGGACAGAGGGATTCAGAATTGTTTCTCGTCCTGCGCAGGATCGTAATCTTCTTCCGAACGGTCCCGCCAATAGGACGATCGCTCCGGCCTCCAGGTCCGGTCCATCAGGTCTTTGCCCAGCAGGCGCAGCAGCCACGCCGTCGGCGTGAACACCAGGTAAAACACCATCCCCAGCATGATCCGGGTGTTGAGCCATCCCAGCGCCTGGGCCAGGTGCCAGGCCAGCCGTTGCCAGGGCATCAGCGGCACGGGCCAGACCAGCGCCAGCCCAGAGACCAGGGCGGCGGCCAAAAGCAGCGGAGTCACCAGGTGTTCCCGGCCGCGGAAAAAGGCCAGTCCGGCCAGGAGCGACAGGAACAGGCTCAGGCCCAGCCCGAAATCCCGCGCCTGGTCCTTCACCGCCCGAGAGCGGCCGACCTCTTCCGCCGTCTTTCCGGAAGCACGCTCGTCTTGTTTCGCTGACCACATTATGCTATAAAGTTAGCTACGATGACAAACCCGGCTCCATCCCCGCGCCCCCCCGCGGCCGTCGCCGCGGTAGCCATCCTCGGCCTGATCTTTCTCGTCTTGGCCGTGCCGCTCCTGGTCGCCGCCTTGCAAGTCAGCCCGGATTCTTTCCTCGCCCGCGCCGGAATCCGGCTAATCACCAAGCCTCGGCTTCTGCCCAACGTTCTCATGATCCCGATCCTGGTGACGTGTCCCTTCTCCGCTCTCCTGATCCTGCGCCGGAGCCGATCCGGCCAGCGCCTGGCCCTGGCCTTATCCGCGTTCCTGCTTTTGCGCGGCGGCACCGCTCTCCTCGGCCCTTTCACCTGGATCAAACCGAATCCCATTGGCGGATTACGACTTCTTCTGGTCAACTCCCTCTTCTTCGCCGTCTTCGGAGTCCTCTTCTACCTCCTGCTCCGACCCGAAGTCTTCGCTTACCTCCGCTCCGACCGCGGCTAGGGCCGCTCCTCCAACGGCACAAACTTCCGGCCATAGAGCCCCATGTATTTCGACGTCGGCCGGATCAGCCGGTTGTCCGCATACTGCTCGAGCACATGCGCGGTCCAGCCCGCCACCCGGCTGGCCGCGAACACGGTGGTGAAAAACTCCTTGGGGATCCCCAGCGCGTGCTGCACCGAGGCCGAATAAAAGTCCACGTTGGGGAAGATCCCCTTCTTCTCCCGCACCAGGGTCTCGATCCGGTGGCTCATTTCGTAAAACCTCGCCTGGTCCGCCCGCGAGCACAGCACCTCCGAGGCCGTGCGCAGGTGCTTGGCCCGGGGGTCCTCCCCCTTATAGACCGCGTGGCCGAAGCCCATGATCCGCTTCTTCTGGTCCAGGAGCGTGTCAATGAACTCGTCCACCCGCTCCGGGTGCTCGATGTCTTCCAGCATCTCCATCACGTGCTGGTTGGCCCCGCCGTGGAGCGGCCCCTTGAGCGTGGCCAGGGCCGAGGCGGTCGCCGAATAGATGTCGGCCAGGGTGCTGGCGGTCACCCGCGCCGCAAAGGTCGAGGCGTTCATCCCGTGGTCGGTGTGGAGCATGAGCAGGAGGTCCATGGCCTTCTGCTCTTCCGGGTCCGGCTCCCGGCCCCGGAACATATACAGGAAATTATAGGAAAGGCACTGCTCCGGGTCCGGCTCCAGCAGATCCAACCCCTGGCTGATCCGGTAATAGGCCGCGATCAGGGTCGAGATCCAGGCCGTCACCCGCACCCGCTTGCGCAGGTTCGCCTCCAGCGAGTTGTCCTCCGCCTCCGGGTCCACCATCCCCATCGCCGAAACCAGCGAGCGCAACACCACCATGGGATGAGCGTGCGACGGGATGTCCCGCAAGAGCCGGATAATCCCGTCCGGCAAGCGCATCTCCCCCACCAGCTCCCGCTGCTGCCCGCGCAATTGCTTGAGGTTGGGCAGATCCCCGTTCCAGATCAGATACACCGTCTCGTCGTGGCAGACCCGCCCGGCCAGGTCGTCCACATCGTAACCCTGGTAATAAAGCTTGTTGTTCTCCCCGTCCACAAAGCTGATCGTCGTCTCCGCGGCCACCACGTCCCGCATCCCGCGACTGAACTCTTTGGTCTCTTTTATTGCCATGCCTTCCCCCTTTGCCCAACGACTCCAATACCCGGATCCTTGGGCTCTCGAATCTTTTAAGATAACGAATTACCCGCCCAAAGGCAAGTCCTTCGAACTTTGGCAGAGGAACTTTTCCGCCACGCCCTCCTTCCGGCGCGATGATTTTTGCCCGCGACCAACGGTCCTTCGACCCTGCCTTCGGTCCAGAGCACTCAGGCCGAGGGAAGCTCAGGCCGAAGCGGGAGCGGGCCATATTTCAACCGGCGGCAGCCGGCCCCCACCGGCAGGTGGCGGCGCGCCAGAACTGCACCACTTTTACATATATAGAGAGGGGTGAAGGGTGAAAGATGAAGGCTGAAATCGGAAAAATGATCTTCTATCTAACTCGGCGATTTATAATGGCTTTTTTGGATAATTGTGCCAAGAGCGCGGATAGGTGCGCGAGTAGGGGCGCGACTGACCACAGTCGCGCACAACTTCCTGGAAATTCTTGCAAAACTTTTTCTGAAAGCGTCTTTCAAAATGGCTTTAGGGGTGCGGGTAGGGGTGCGGCTGACCCCAGCCGCAGATGGGTGCGCTTTTTAGCCCCCATCCCGACCACCGTTCTGTCCGAATCGTCCTTACCACGACACCATTCGTCCTTATCCAGACGCCTTCCGCCCTTACCCAGACACCATTCTTCCTTACCAGGACACCATTCGCACTCATAAAAGCATGAACTGTTCCGCTCCTAAGTTAACATGGGGTCAGGCCCCAAAACTTAACATTGAAGATGATCTACCGATTTTCCAGCGCGGCGAGCCGCAACCAAAGTGGTTAAGAGGCTTGAGGCATGGGGCATGAGGCTTGAGGCATTGAACCTGAACTTGAACGTGAACTTGAACTGATTCCCTCATCCTCCCTTTGCCCCTTTGCGGCTTGGCGTGAAACCTCTTTTCCACAGATTACGCAGATTTCGCAGATTTAACAAAGGGAAAGTTTCCACGAAAAGACACGAAGGGACACGAAGAATTTTTGTTTTTCCCTGCCTACTGCCTACTATCTACTACCTACTGCTTTTCCGTTGGCGGTTGACGGAAAGAAACCTTGACACCATGAGACCCTCACACCTTGACACCTCTGGACGGTTGGCGGTTGGCGGAAAGCAATAAGGTAGCCGCCACCACCCCGGTCGCGGATCATTCGTTAAAATTCAAGTAAAGCTTTGGCCCCAATCCCCACCTGGCTGCCCGGCTCTTAAACTTTATTTGAAGACCTGACCACACTCTTCTCCACTCTTCTGAGAGTCATCATTGCCGCGAAGATTATCGCTTTCAGAGCGCGAAACATAGCGCCAACCGGCTTCGATGGCGAGCTTGATGATGGGCTCTTTGGACTTATTTTGATCGGAATGTCCTAGCTAGCGGTAGCATTTTTTTCTTGACAAGCTTTTGAGTCTGCGCTATACTGTCCCATATCAATGTAGGAGAAAGGACGGAATAGCATGAATATCGTTGAAATCTATAAGAAATTTCCCTCCCACAACGATTGTCTTGACCATATTGAAAGTGTCCGTTGGGCCGGAAAACCGATCTGTCCTTACTGCGGTTCACCCCGTTGCACCCCGATGCCTCAAGAAAAACGGTATCACTGTAATTCTTGCTTCACGTCCTTTAGTGTTACCGTTCGGACGATCTTCCACAACTCTAAATTAGAGCTTCAAAAATGGTTTTTAGCAACCACCCTTATCCTCAATGCGAAGAAGGGCATGAGCGCCCGCCAGCTTGCCAGGGAATTAAAGGTCAACAAGAACACCGCTTGGTTCATGGGAATGAGAATCCGCAAGGCAATGCTTGAACGGGAAGAAAGAAACCTCTTGCAGGGTATTGTAGAAATGGACGAAACATTCATCGGTGGAAAACCCCGTAAGGGAGACGGCGGGAATGAAAAGCACAAGCGCGGGCGGGGAACCAAGAAAACCTCAGTCATTGAAATGATCGAGCGCGGCGGTAAGGTAAGGGCTAAGGTGGCAAAAAGGGTGAACGGGAAAACCATTTCTTCCCCTGTTCGCCGCAACGTAGATACCCAAAATGCTACCCTGGTAACCGATGAATATAAGGGCTACCTTGGCATTTCCCGCCTTGTCCCGCACAAGACGGTCAATCATCAGGTCTGGTATGTTGACGGCGATGTTCACACCAACTCAATTGAAAGCTTTTGGGCCTTACTCAAACGCGGGATAGTCGGCCAATACCACAAGGTAAGCTTGCGGCATTTGCCTAAGTATATAGATGAATTCTGCTATCGGCACAATCACCGGAAACACGATGATCTTTTCGGCTTAACTATTTCAAGAGCAGTGGGGGTGTAAGATGGACAAGGGATTACCCAAGGCGATCTTCAGGGGATCATTGAAGATCGGAGACGCAGTCTTAAGGTGTTTCGTGTTGGAAGATGGAAGAAGATTGTTGTCGGGCCGAACGATCACAAAGGCAATGGGACTAAGCGGCCGTGGCCAGGGAATGAGGCGTTTTTTGGATGCAAAATCACTAAAACCCTTTGCTTCCAATGAGTTATCCGTGGCCATCGAGAATCCAATAGTATTTGATGGGGGAAGCGGTGGCAACCCAATATTTGGCTACGAGGGTCCCATTTTGCCAGAAATTTGCAATGCGGTGCTTGAGGCAGAGGAAAAAGGCCAATTGCCGTCAACACAAAAAAAGATTGCAATTCAGGCTAGAATTTTAACAAAGGCATTTTCAACCGTTGGGATAATCGCCCTTATTGATGAAGCGACCGGATACCAAAGAGTAAGGGACCGCGACGAACTTCAAAAAATACTTGAGGCATATATTGCCAAGGAACTTCTTCCGTGGACTAAACGATTCCCGGATGAATTTTATAAGCAACTTTTTCGTTTGCGGGGTTGGCAGTATAGTCCTCCTTCTCCGGCAAAACCCAAATATGTCGGCAAGCTGACTAATCAACTCATTTATGAAAAATTGCCTCCGGGTGTTTTAGATGAGTTGAGAAGAAAAAATCCAGTTATGGAGAAGGGATGGAGAAAGCATAAACATCATCAGTTTCTTACAGAAAATATAGGCAATCCCCACTTGGAAAAGCACCTTGCTTCCGTAACAACTCTTATGAGGATTTCAAATAATTGGAGAGAGTTTGAAAGGCATTTTGTAAGGGCTTTTACACCAGAAAGGCCAGAACAACTTTCGCTTCTTGAAAAAGATGAGAAAGTGGAATAGGTATTTTATTGTATCTTGAATAATCCCCTACCCATAATAGCAACCAATCCTATTATGCTTGCCATCGTGCTACCAACTAAAATTGATAAAATGGTATCAGAAAGATTAAAATTGCATAAACGAAAACCACAGAAAAAGATAACGATTGTAACCGCTACTGACCATCCGGCCAAAACCCAAAAACTTCCATGGGCATAAAGTAAGCGAAGCCTACGGAGGTTTTCCTGATCTTTTAGGTAATCTTCTACAATTTTCCCCTCATGTTCAATATCTTTGTGTTCTTCTTCCGATTGGGGATCAGATCGAAAGGTTTGGGGTTGTTCTGGGGGTTGAATGCGATACGGCATTAGGGCTATTGAGAATTTGTTGAGGATGCGCCCCTGGTTGTTGCCAAATTTTTATAATGATCTTTTATCAATTCATTGGGAATTACAGCATGGCGTTTCTTGCAGCCACCCATCTCAATCCAGACCTTATACCAAGGTGTTCCATATGAATGAGTCATGGTTGACAACTGAAGGGCTGAAAATTTCTTATAGGCATTCCATACCGCCGTAAGAAATTCCTTTGTATCAGCATCAATCAAATCTGTTTGAATCTTAGCAGCGCTCGGGAAAAATGGATTATCTTCTGATATTGATTGGGAACCGAATATCTTAAATGAGTGATAAAGAGATTCCACAACTGGTCCATATTTCCAAGCAAAAATATCCTCATTTATTAAGGAATTATCCCTCAAGCCAAGACTCCATCCGTGCGCAATATATACGAGTTTAATAAGCTTTAAAGGAGACATAGCATCACCCTCCTGGTTAGCCATTTTAATAAATTGATGGGCAACCAGCATTGGCCCGTAAGCCGCCGTTTCCATCCTTAATCTCCTTCCGCTAATTACTTTAACTAATCCCCAAAGAATTGTCAAGGGCTTTTTCATGCTACCTCTATCTAGGACATTCCGTTTATGGAAATCTGCGCAAGCTGCGGATTCTCCTCTCTTTTCTTTCCTCATCTTCTACCCTTCGTGTTTTTTCGTGTCCCTTCGTGGATGAATCTTCTTTTCCGTTCAGGTTCACGTTCAAGTTCAAGGGGAAGAAACTCTGATATCTTTATTTGAGGATTTTTTTGCGCAGGCGGTCCAGCAGGGTCAGAGCCTCGATGGGGGTCATGGCGTTCAAATTGAGCGCGCGGATTTCGGAGAGCACTTCTTCCGTCACCGGGTCCCGGGCCGGCTCCAGGAAGCTGATCTGGGCCGCCTCTTCGCGCGCGCTCCGGTCGCGGCTTTGGGCCAGGGCGGGCTTCCCGGCCGGGTCGTGCTCCTGGGCTTCGAGGTTGGCCAGGATCTCCTTGGCGCGCTGGATGAGCTCCGGCGGCAGACCGGCCAGGCGCGCCACCTCGATCCCGTAAGAGCGGCTGGTGCCCCCGGGCTGGAGCTTCCTTAAAAAGATCACCTGGCCGTTCCACTCCTTGACCGCGATGTTGTAGTTCTTGACCCGGGGCTTGGTCTCGGCCAAATCCACCAGCTCGTGGTAATGGGTGGCGAACATGGTCTTGGCGCGCTTGTCCGGGTGGTCGTGGAGATACTCGGCCACGGCCCAGGCGATGGAGAGGCCGTCGAAGGTGGAGGTGCCCCGTCCGATCTCGTCCAAGAGGATCAGGCTCTTGCGGGTGGCGTAGCGGAGGATATTCGCGGTCTCGGTCATCTCCACCATGAAGGTGCTCATGCCCTTGCTCAGGATGTCGGCGGCGCCGACCCGGGTGAAGATGCGGTCGCAGACCCCGATCCGGGCCGCGTCCGCGGGCACGAAGCTGCCCATTTGGGCGAGGAGCACGATCAGCGCGGTCTGGCGGAGCACGGTGGATTTGCCGGCCATGTTCGGCCCGGTGATGATCAGGACCTGGTGGTCGGCGCAGTCCAGGTAAATATCATTGGGAATAAAGCGCTCCTTCTTGAACAGCTCCTCGATCACCGGATGCCGGCCGGCCTTGATCTCGATGGCCTCGCCCTCGTTCACCTCCGGCCGCACGTAGTCCTTGCGCGCGGCCAGCTCGGCCAGGGCCAGGATCGCGTCGAGCCGGGCCAGCTCCCGGGCGTCGGCTTGCAGCCGCTCGGTCTCGGCCGCGGCCCGCTCGCGGAGTCCGCAGAAGAGCTGGTAGTGGAGCTTCTGGATCCGCTCCTCCGCGCCCAGCACCTTGGCCTCCATCTCCTTGAGCTCGGGCGTGATGAAGCGCTCGGCGTTGACCAAGGTCTGCTTGCGCAGGTAGTCCGCCGGCACCGATTTCAGGTGCGCCTTGGTCACCTCCAGGTAGTAGCCGAAGACCTGGTTGTAGCGCACCTTGAGGCTCCCGATGCCGGTGCGCTTTTTCTCGGTCGCCTCCAGCCGCGCGATCCAGGCCTTGCCGTCCTTCTGGATCAAAGTCAGCTCATCCAGTTCTGCATTGAACCCGGGCTTGATCAGGCCGCCTTCGCGCAGGGCCGCGGGCGGCTCGTCCTGGAGCCCCCGGTCGAGAAGCCCCACCAGCTCGGGCAGCGGGGCCAGCCGGTCGCGGATCTCCGAGAAGAGCGCGGGCTCGAGCTCGCGGAGCCGGCCCTGGATCTTGGGCACCAGTTTCAGGGTCTCCCGGCCGGCGAGGAGGTCGCGGGCGTTGGCGCTCTGGGTGGAGATGCGTCCGGCCAGGCGTTCGAGGTCGGCGAGCCGGGCGAGGAGGTCGCGGAGGTCGAGGCGGAAGGCGTGGTCGGCGACGGCGAACTCGACCGCGTCGAGCCGGGCGGCGATGGCGGCGAGTTCGAGGAGCGGGTGGGTGAGCCAGGAGAGGAGCATGCGGCCGCCCATGGGGGTGACGGTGTGGTCGAGGAGCGAGAAGAGCGAGCCTTGGGTCTTGTTGTCGCGGAGGGTGCGGACCAGTTCGAGGTTGCGCTTGGTGGTCTCGTCCAGGGCCAGGTAGTCGCGGGAGGTGTAATAGGTGAGGTCGGTGATGTGGGCGAGCGGGTGGGGCAGCGAGATCGGCTCGGCCCCCCCGTGCTCGGCAAAAGGCGCCTCCCCGGCCGCGGCCTGGGTGTCCTGCAGGTAGCGGAGCAGGCCGCCGGCGGCCGACACCGCCGCGGGATAGCCGGTAAGCCCGAAGCCCTCGAGGTTCTCGACCCGGAAGTGCTCGCGCAGCGCCCGCTCGGCCTCCTCCCGCTCAAAGGCAAACTCGGGCGGATGGTTCACCGCCGCCTCTTCCCGGTCGGCGAGATAGAGGTTCCAGCGCGGCGCGAAGTCGGGTTCCTCCAGGAGCGAGCGGGCCAGCAAAACCTCGGCCGGGTCGAGCCGGGCCACTTCGTCCAGCAGCTCGTCCAGCCGCTCGAACTGGCTGGCGCGGAACTCGCCGGTGGAGAAATCGAGGAAGGCGAGCCCGAAGCTCTGCCGGCCGTGCCGGGCGAGGGCGAGGAGGTAGCGGTTGCCCTTGGCCGGGAGGTTCTGGGGACCGAGCGAGGTGCCGGGCGTGACCACCCGGGTGACCGAGCGCCGCACGATGCCCTTGGCGCTCTCCGGGTCTTCCACCTGCTCGCAGATCGCCACCTTGAAGCCCTGCTCCAAAAGCCGCGCCAGGTAGGCGTCGGCCGAGTGGTAGGGCACCCCGCACAAGGGCACCGACCCGTCCAGCCCCTTCGAGCGGCTGGTGAGCACGATCTCCAGCGCCTTGCTCGCCTTTTCCGCGTCCTCGAAGAACATCTCGTAGAAATCGCCCATCCGGTAAAAGAGGATGCAGTCCGGGTATTGCTGCTTGATCTGGAGATACTGCTGGAGCATGGGGGTCATTTTGGTCATGGGGTCAATTTAGCAGAGGCGGGCGCAAGATTCAAACGGCCACCGTGCTCGGTGCAGGTATCCAAACCCGCCCGAGGCCGGGCCAATTTCCAGCGCGGAGAGCCGCAACCAAAGAAGAATTGGAAACCGCAGATGGACGCGGATAAACGCAAAAGAAGAGGAAGAAAGGATTTATCCACGAAAAGACACGAATGAGCGCGAAGGTGAGGGAATTTTATACGGCTTGGTTTCTTCGTGTCCCTTCGTGTTCCTTGGTGGATAGATATCTTTGGGCTCGGCCGCGGTCCGGTCTCAATCTTCGGACCAGTAAAGGATATCCACTTTTTGCTGGCCCCGGATCACTTTGACCACCGCCTGGATGGTGGCGACCACTCCGCTCTCGGTGACGCCCGAGGAAACGATGCGGTAATAGCGGAAGGGGGGATTGACCAGTTTGTAAGTGCTGATCGAGGGAATGACCGGCCGGTTAATTAAATAACCGTTTTCGGCGAACCCGGCCTGGATGTTCTCCAGAACCCGGGGCATCACATCGTCGAAGGGACAGACGCCCTGGGCAGTTTCCGCGCCGCAGATGAGGGCAAGCAGAACCTCCTGGCTGGCCAGGTTCAGGTTGACCTGGGAGGAAAACTCCCGGGGCGGGGGCAACTCCTTCTTGATGGGATAGACGGTCAGATAGTCCCGCACCGCGTAAAACAGGTCGTCGGTCATGCCCGGGATCATGCGCAGCTCGTCCAGCGTATCCAGGGGCCCGTTCTTGTTGGAATAGATCCGGTCGCCGTCCTCAAAGGTCTGGTTCTGGTCCGAGTCAAACTCGCCGTCCGCGGCGCCATAGTCCAGCCAGTCCACCAGGTAGTCCAGGATCGCGTCGGCCTCGGCTTCGCTCAGGGTGATCTGCCGGCGGTTGGCCTGATACAAAAAGAGGGTGCGCAGCATCCGGCGAAAGACTTTCTGCGGATCTTCCCGCGCGCCTTCTTCGCCGGCCGAGAGCGAGGGCCGCACTAAAGCGTTGAGGTTCAAGCGGGTCTGCTCGTCGGTCAAAGACAGGTCGAGCAAGTCGTCTTCGATCGGATAGGAGATGGCCAGCTTCCACAGGCCGCAGCCCTCCAGCTCCTGGGGCGGCTTCTCGGCCTGCTCCCGGCTCTGTTCCTCGGTCAGGCCCAGCTCCCCCTCCGGGACTAGGCTCAAACATTGGCAGCGGAACAGGTTGATGAAGTCGTTCTGGAACAGGCCCCGGTTGCTGTCAAAGGGAATGGTATGGATGAGCAGGCCGCGGGCGATGTTGAAACCCGCCTTGGCCACATAGCGGGCGCGCAGGTGGTCCTGGTAGTTGCGGGCCAGGGCCATCTGGATGCGGCTCTCATAGATCATTTCTGATGCCAGGGCCGCGACCATGGCGACCAGGAGCAAGACCACC
>Ga0154610_1073_pt6 | contig 15581 bp, 13 predicted proteins | sample Rifle2008BG13ft_FD_116039 | JGI IMG/M metagenome (GOLD analysis project Ga0154610, IMG submission 116039) | Deltaproteobacteria bacterium RBG_13_61_14 | reverse complement strand
CATTGGCTTCGTTCATGAGCTTCGAAACCCGCCGCTCTTCCACCAACCCGGCCGCTACCAAAAGCTCCATCCAATAGAGAACTTCGTCGCATTCCTCTTCGACGAGGCTCATCTTAAACGCGAAGTCCGCTCGGGACTTCGCCCGACAGGCCGCGCGATAATTCGCGCCCACCGAGGTTCCGCACCGGAGCATTTGTTTCCCGATGACCTCAGTTGTCCGCGACTTCGGCAAAGTCTCCACCAGCCGAATCACTCGCAAGACCAATGCCTTGGTCCTCTCTTTGAATTCATCAGCATTCATGACTGGAAGATCGCCTTCCCTTCAATCCACCCGCCCTCCGCAATTCCCAATCCGCAATCTAATTGAGCGCCCGTTCGAACTCCGGGATCTTTTGATTATACTCGGCCAAGTCCCGGGCCACCACTCCGCTCAGGAAAAGCAGCGCCACCAGGTTGGGAAGCGCCATGCACCCGTTCATGATATCACACAAGTTCCAGACCAGGTCAATCTGGATGGTAGCGCCGATCACCAGGAAAACACAGAAGACCCAGCGGTAGGGAAGCACCGCGCGCAGTCCGAACAGGTAGCTGACCGACCGGTCTCCATAATAAGACCAGGAGATGGCGGTGGAATAGGCGAAGAGCATGACCCCGATCGCCACCAGCCAGCGGCCGACCTGGGCGGTCTCGGCCAGGCCGTGGATCCCGGCCAGGCCCTGGTTAAAGGCGAGGGCGGTGAGTTCCGCCCCGCCGGCCGACGAGTCGCCGGTCCAGACCCTCGTTAAAATAATCACCAGCCCGGTCATGGAGCAGATGATAATCGTGTCAATGAAAGGTCCGAGCAGGGCCACGTAGCCTTCGCGGATGGGGTAGGGCGTCTTGGCCGTGGCGTGGGCGATGGGTGCCGAGCCCATGCCGGACTCGTTGGAAAAGAGGCCGCGGGCCACGCCCATGCGCATGGTATAGATGAAGGCGGAGCCTAAAAAGCCGCCGACCGCGGCGGTGCCGGTGAAGGCGTCGTGAAAGATGAGAAGCAGCGCCTGGGGTATCCGGTCGAAATGGTAGAGAATGATGGTGAGGGCGGCCAGGATGTAAAAAGCGGACATGAAAGGCACCAGCCGGGAAGCGACCTTGCCGATCCGGCGGATGCCGCCGATGATGACCAGGCCGACCATGACGGCCACGCCCACTCCGATGCAGAAGCGGACCAGGTCCAGCCCGGGGGGCACCAGCCATTGCCGGCCGATCAGCGCCGAGAGCGCCCGGGCCAACTCCCCGGCCTGGGCCATGTTGCCCACGCCCAGGCTGGCGAGGCTCGCGAGCAGCGCGAAAGTGATCGCCAGCTTCTTCCAGCCCAGCCCCTTGGCGATGTAATACATGGGCCCGCCCGAGACCGAGCCGTCGGCATGCACGTCGCGGTATTTGACCGCCAGGGTGCAGCAGGTGAACTTGGTGGCCATGCCCACCGCGGCGGTCACCCACATCCAAAAGAGCGCGCCCGGCCCGCCCTGCTGGATGGCGATGGCCACGCCGGCGATGTTGCCCACGCCCACGGTGGCGGAAAGCGCGGCGGAGAGCGCCTGGAAGTGGCTCAAGTCGCCGGTGTCCTCGGGACGATCGTAGGCCCCGCGCGTGATCTGGAAGCCCTGTTTGAGCCCGCGCAGTTGGATGAATTTCAGGCGGATGGTCAGAAACAGGCCGGTGCCGACCAAGGCGATCACCAGCACCGAGCCCCAGAGAAAATTATCTACCTGGATGAGGAGATGGTTGAATGCTTCCATGCAGGTCGTTCCAATTTTACACAGAATCCTCGGCGTTGACAAGGAAAAATCCCCCGTCTATACTGGGCCTGCTCAGAGCAAACCGGCTGACAAAGGAGCCGCCCATGGCACTGGATGTGTTTGAAGGAAACCCCGGGTCCGAAATGCTTCAGGATACGTTCCTGTTTCGGAACCTCAACTTTGGCGAGGCCCAGGCGCTGTCGCGGCTGAGCCACTACGAGCGCCGGCGCCGGGGGGACCTGATCATTGAGGAGGGCAGCCTGGGCCAGGCGTTGTTCTTGATCCAGAGCGGCCGGGTCAAGGTGCTGAAAGGGGAGGGGGCCCGGCAAGAAGAGTTGGCCGAACTGGGGCCGAGCGAGCTCTTCGGGGAGATGAGCCTGATCGAGGACGCGCTGACCTCGGCCTCGGTGGTGGCGGAATCGGATGTGGAACTGCTGGTGATCCGCCGCGCGGACTTCGAGAAATTGCTGAGCGAGAACGAGGCCCTGGCCCTCAAGGTCTATAAGTCGTTTTGCCGCACGCTCTCCGAGCGGCTGCGGCGCACCAGCCAGGAACTGGGCCACAGCCTGGCCCAGGTGCACCTGGGAGAGCGGGCCGGCGGCAAAGCCAAAAGGAGCCAGGCCGGCAAAACCGCGAAAAAGTCCGCCCGGAAAAAGTCGAGCCGGAAGAAAGGGGCCAAGTCCTGATGGACCTGCGCGTGTTCAACCAATTGCTCGCGGCCGCGGTCAAGAACGGCGCCAGCGACGTGCACCTGAAAGTCGGCGCGCCCCCGATGTTCCGCATCCACGGCGAGCTGCGCGAGATCAAGGCGCCCAGGCTGCAGCCCGAGGACACCCAGGCCGTGGTGCTCAACCTCCTGCACAGCGACGAGCTCAAGGCCGCTATCGAGAAACTCCGCGACCACGACACCTCCTACGTGCTCCCGGACGTGGGCCGCTTCCGGGTCAACATCTTTCGCCAGCGCGGGAGCTTCGCCGTCATCCTCCGCATCATCCCGCTGGAGATCCCCAGCTTCGAGCAACTCGGCCTGCCCCCGGTGCTGGAAACGATCGCCCAGAACGAGCGCGGCCTGATCCTGGTCACCGGGGTGACCGGCAGCGGCAAGAGCTCGACCCTGGCCGCGATCATCGGTTACATTAACCAGCACCGCAAGAAGCATATCCTCACCATCGAGGACCCGATCGAGTTCGTGCACCAGGACATCAAGAGCTCGGTGAGCCAGCGGGAGATCGGCCCGGATACCGGCGACTTCGCCATTGCGCTGCGGGCCGCGCTCCGCCAGGATCCGGACATCATCCTGGTGGGCGAGATCCGCGACCGGGAGACGGTGGACATCGCGCTCAAAGCCGCGGAGACCGGTCACCTGGTGTTGTCCACCCTCCACACCACCGACGCGCCCAAGACCGTCAACCGCTTGATCGGCCTGTTCCCCATGGAGGAACAGAACGTGGTGCGGATGCGGGTGGCCGAGAGCCTGCAGTCCATTATTTCCCAGCGGCTGCTGCCGAAAAAGGACGGCAAGGGCCGGGCGGTGGCTGCGGAAGTCATGGTCACCACCATGTCCATTGTGGAGTGCATCAAGGTGGAGGAGAAGACTCCGGAGATCCACGAGCACATGGAGAAAGGTCGGGACATGTACGGGATGCAGACCTTTGACCAGCACCTGAGCGACCTCTATCGCGCCGACGTCATCACCCTGGAAGTAGCCAAGAGCGCGGCCAGCAACCCCTCGGACTTCGAGCGGGCGCTCCACTTCGAGTAAAGAAGAGGCTTTAGGCGTTAGGCTTTAGGCATTAGATTTGATTGAATATGGCAATCTGAATTATGAACTCATTTTCTTCAATCTAAAGCCTAAAGCCTAATGTCTAATGCCTAGATAGGGAGTCGCAATGCCTGCGATTACCGCGAACAAGAAGGTCAAGCAGTTCGAGGCCCTGCTCAAGATCGGCCAGCGCCTCAGCTCGGAGATGCATCTCGACCGCCTGCTCGAACTGATCCTGGACGAGACCACCGGGGTGATGGACGCCGACCGCAGCTCGCTTTTCCTGGTGGACCAGGCGAAGAAGGAACTGTGGTCCAAGATCGCCCAAGGCACCACCGAAATCCGCCTGCCCATCGGCAAAGGCATTGCCGGCGCCGTGGCCAAGACCGGCGAGATCATCAACATTCCGGATGCTTACGCCGACAAGCGCTTCAACCCGGAAACGGACAAGCGCACCGGCTATCGCACCCGGAGCATCCTCTGCGTGCCCATGAAGAACCCCGAGGGCCACATCATCGGGGTGATCCAGGTCCTCAATAAAAAGCGCGGAGTGTTCGACGCCTCCGATGAAGAGGTGCTCCTGGCCCTGGCCGGCCAGGCCGCGGTGGCGGTGGAGAACGCGCGCTATCACGAATCCGCCCTGGCCCAGGAGCGGTTGAAAAAAGACCTCGAGTTCGCCCGCACCATCCAGGAGGGCTTTCTGCCCGCCTCCTTCCCGGCGGTGCCCGGCTGGGAATTCGCCGCCCAGTACCGCGCCGCTCAGGAGGTGGGCGGAGACTTTTACGACTTTATCCCCCTGGGCCAGGGCCAGATGGGCGTTCTGATCGGCGACGTTTCCGGCAAGGGCGTCCCGGCCGCGCTCTTCATGGCCCGGCTGATGAGCGACTTCCGCTTTTACGCCACCGCCCTGTCCTCGCCCGGCGAAGTGGTGGGCCGGATGAACTCGATCCTGGTCGAGCGCAGCCGGCGGGGGATGTTCGTCACCCTCTGCTACCTGTTGATTGATCTCGCGCAAGGCAAAATCACCGTGGTCAACGCCGGCCACCTGGCTCCGCTCATCCGCCAGGCCGACGGCAAGCTTCTTCATCTCGAAGGCGCGGCCAATACCCCGCTCGGGATTTTAGCCGAGCAGACGTTTGCCGAATGGCATCACCCTTTGGGGGCAGGGGACGTCGTCATCTTGATGACCGACGGCATCATTGAAGCCATGAACCGGAAAGGCGACCTGTTCGGGGCGAAGCGGATCCATCGGGTCGCGGCGGCCGCGGCCCGCTCGGCCGAACAGACCGGCAAGAGCATCTTTGCCGCGGTCAGCCGCTTCAGCCGGGGCGCGCCTCAGCACGACGACCTGACCTTGATCTGCCTGCGCCGGAAACAGACGGGTCCGCCCCGGAAGAAGGGGGGCAAACCGGCTCCGAGCCGGACGGAAAAGCGAGAAGAAAAGGTCAGTCTGCGGATCCAGAGCGACCCACGCTACCTGGCTCTGGTGCGGCGCAACCTCGAGTTTTTGCTGGCCCAGGATGAGGTGCTGGACCAGGAGATTCAGAAGATCGTGCTGGCGGTGGACGAGGCCGCGGCCAACGTGATCCGTTATGCTTACTCGGGCGACACCGAACAGCTCATGGATTTCGAGTTCAGCCTTTCTCCGGACTGGCTGACCATCGCCATCCGCGATTACGGCCAGAAGCCGGACCTGGAAAAGATCAAGCCGCGGGAACTGGAAGAAATCCGGCCGGGCGGCTTGGGCACCCGCTTCATCCGCGAGGTCATGGACGAGGTCAACTACGACATCAGCCCGCCCAGCGGGACGCTTCTCACCATGAAAAAGCGTCGGTCGCTCCTCAAGGCAGGACGATAACTATGGCGCTCAACCTGAAAGTCGAAGAGCCGGGCAAGGGATTGGTGCTGGTGATGGCCGAGGGCGAAGTGGACCTCAACAGCTCGCCCCAGCTCCGGCAGGCCATGGCCCCGCACCTCAAGAAGAAGATGCGCGGTCTGATCGTGGACCTCTCCCAGGTCAGCTACATGGATTCCTCCGGCATCGCCACCCTGGTCGAAGCCATGCAGGGCTGCCAGAAACTGGGGATGGCGCTGCGCCTGGCCGCGCCCAGCACCGCGGTGAGCGAAGTCTTCAAGATGGCCCACCTGGAAAAGATTTTTGAGATCCGCGCTTCCCGTGAAGACGTGCTCAAGGAACTGGGATAAGATTTTTGGGGTCAGGTCTTTACATTAAACTTTACATTTGTGAATAAGAACAAGGTCAGGGTTGGCGGGCAGGAATGCCCGTGCCTGGACTAAATTGAGGTCGGGCCATGCCATATTCCTGTTACCCGCGACCGAAGAGTGGTCGCGGCTACAACTTTCTATCATCTTTAATCGCGGAATGAGTTGCGTTACCTCTCTTCCCTGTGCACTGTTCACCGAGCACTGTGCACTCTTCCCGCCATTGCATTCCGTTTTCCCTTGCGCTAAATTGTTAGCGTGCGAAGACTCCTGGGTTACCTGGGCCGGCGCCTGATCCGGTTCCTCGAACACCTGACCAGCATCCTCTACCTGTGCCGCGAAATCGGTTACTGGCTGGTGGTGGCGCCTTTTCAGGGCAAGCACTGGCGCCGGGTCGAGGTTACGCGGATGATGGACGAGGTCGGCGCCGGCTCCCTGCCCCTGGTGCTGATCATCTCGGTGGCGCTGGGCATGATCGTGGTGGTGCTGACCACCTCCCAGCTCCGCGACCTCGGCGCGACCCGCTATTCCGCCGGCCTGGTCACCCTGGCTTTGATGCGCTCGCTGGGCCCGCTTTTCACCGGGATCGTGGTGGCCGGCCGGGTGGGGGCGGCCATTGCCGCCCGCTTCGGCACCATGAAAGTCTCGGAGGAGGTGCTGGCCCTGGAGAGCATGGCCATCAATCCGGTCAGTTACCTGGTGGTCCCGGTGATCGTGGCCCTGGTGGTGATGCTGCCCTGCTTGACGCTCTTTGCCGAGGCCGGCGGCTTGCTGGGCAGCTTTGTGGTGGGCACCCTGGGCATGGGCATTGACCCGGACCTGTTCCGGGTGCAGGTGACCGAGCACCTCGACAACTTTGATATCCTGGTCGGGATGGTCAAGAGCCTGACCTATGCCCTGATCGTGGGCGTGTTTTGTTCCTACCAGGGGCTGACCGTGGAAGGCGGGGCCGAGAACGTGGGCCGGGCAACCATGGTTTCGGTCGTGTTCAGCATCATCCTGGTGGTGGTAGCGGACGCAGGATTGACGGTGGCGTTTTATTTATGAATTTCGGATTGTGGATTGCTGATTGCGGATTGGGGTTTGGCCCTTGGCCCTCGAATGATTCTTCCTCAAATCCGCAATCCCCAATCCGCAATCCGCAATCATTAAAGCATGGCATTACTCGAAGTCCATGATCTGCACAAGGCTTTCGCCGGCCGCAAGGTGCTGGACGGGGTGAGCTTCGCGGCCGAGGCCGGCGAGGTCCTGGCCATCATGGGGCCGAGCGGCACCGGCAAGAGCACGCTCTTAAAGATCGTGCTCGGCGCGCTCAAGCCCGACCAGGGCCGGGTGGTGCTGGACGGCGACGAGATCACGGCGCTCAGCGAGCGCGAGCTGGACCAGGTCCGGGTCAAGTTCGGAGTGCTCTTCCAGAACGTGGCTTTGCTCCATTCCCTGACCGTGGGCGAGAACGTGGCTCTGCCCCTGATCGAGCATTCCCCCCTGGACCCCAGCGTGATCGAGATCATGGTGCGGATGAAACTCAGCCAGGTGGGGCTCACGGACTTTGAAAACTTCTACCCCAACCAGCTCTCCGGGGGCATGCAGAAACGGGCCGGCCTGGCCCGGGCCATTGCCCGGGACCCCAAGGTGGTCTTTTTCGACGAGCCGACCGCGGGGCTGGACCCGGTGGTGGGGCAGGCCATGGTCAAACTGATCCGCGATTTTTCGCGCGCGCTCAAGATCACCGCGGTGGTCATTTCCCACCGGGTGGACCTGATGCTGCCGGTCGCGGACCGGGTGGTCATGCTTTATAACGGCAAGGTGGTTTTTTCCGGGCTCCCGGCCGACATGGCCGCGAGCGAAGACCCGCTGGTGCGCCAGTTCGTCCGGGGCGAGATCGAGGGTCCGATCCCGGTGATCCCGGCGCCGGAGCAGCTCAAAAAAGCGCTGTTGGGAGAATAGGGCCGATGGAATACTACCGTCACGAGATCCGGGCCGGCGCCATTGTGGTGGCCGCGGGATTGATCCTGCTCGGGATGCTCTTCTTTTCCGCGGACCTGGCCTTTTGGTTCAAGGCGACCAAGAAGATCTACGTCACCTTCAAGAACGTGAGCGGGCTGGCGGCCTACGATCCGGTGCTCTACAAGGGCGTCAAGGTGGGCAAGGTGACCGAGCTTCAGGTGCTCACCGACGGGAGCGGCCTGGTCCAGGTCACCCTGGATATCGAGGCCAGTCTTCCGCTCTACCGCCAGGCGTCCGGCGGCCGGCTGGGCAGCGAGTTCAAGATCATCACCACCGGGCTCTTGGGCGAGAGCGCGATCGAGATCACCGCCGGCGATGTTCGCAACCCGGAGCTGGAACCGGAATCGGTGGTGCCGGGCAAAGAGATGGTGCGGATGGAAGAGTTGGCCAACCTGGTCCAGGAGATCGCCACCGACGTGCGCGACGCCATGAACACCATCACCCAATCGGTGAACGACCCGGAGGTCCAGGCCAAGTTCAAGACCATCCTGGACAGCCTGAGCGACGCTTCGGTCAACCTGAATAAGGTCGTGTCCGGCAACGTCACCAACATCAACGAGATCGTGCGCAACCTGAGCGTCATCACCCGGGACTTGAACGAGACCACGGCCAACCTCCGGGTCCTCTCCGCGGACCTGAGCCAGGTCGTGGCCCAGAACAAGGAGGACTTCAATACCTTGGTGGATAATTATCAGAAGTTGCCGGTGTCGGTGGAAGCCGATTTCAACCAGGTCCAGCAAAGCATCACCTCGCTGATCGAGGAAAACCGCCGGCAGATCAATGAGCTGATCCAGCACATGGATGCGACCTCCAAGCACGTGGAAGAGCTGACCGAGGACATCAAGAAAAACCCCTGGAAAGTGATGCGCAAGCCCTGAGAATAGTGCACAGTAAACAGTGGACAGTGCACAGTGAAGAATGAAGGGTGAAAATTCTCTGCGGTTTTAAAAAATTTGACTTGCAAAAGCCGGGTGCATTGGTTATGATTTGTGCAACCCGTAGTGGTCGGGGAACGGAGAGCTACTAGGTCTTGAAGGTTTGCATTCTCGCCAGCGGCAGCCGCGGCAACGCCATCTGGGTCCGGTCGGGCCAGAGCGCGATCCTGGTGGACGCGGGTTTATCGTTGCGCCAGCTCAAGCAAAGGCTGGCCGCGGTGGATGAAGATCCCGGCCGGCTCAAGGGTGTGATCATCACCCATGAGCACTCGGACCACATCCGCGGGCTTCCCTTGCTGCTGCGAAAAATCGGGGTGCCGGTGTTTGCCACTCCCGGCACGGCTAAGGTCCTGGCCGAGCGGCTCGACCTCAACGGCTTCGAGCTGTTTGATCCCGGCGAGAAGTTCGAGATCGGGCCCTTCGAGGTCCTGGCCTTTCCGGTTTCCCACGATGCCGCGGAGCCGGTCGGACTGGTCTTGGAGGACCGACGCACCCGGCTGGGACTGGCCACGGACCTCGGCCAGGTCACCCGCCTGGTGGAAGAGCGGCTGAAGCATTGCCAGGGGCTGATCCTGGAGATGAACCATGACCCCCGCCTGCTCAAAGAAGGGCCCTACCCCTGGGAGGTGAAGCAGCGCATCCAGAGCCGGTTCGGGCACCTGGCCAATGAAAAGGGCGGAAAACTTCTGGCCCGGGTGCATCACGCGGACCTGGATCACGTGTGGCTGGCGCACCGGAGCGAGGTCAACAACACGCCCGCGCTGCAGCGGGCCGCGGCCGCGGAGGCCGTCGCCGGCCGGGGGTCCGAGATCCACTTGACCTGGCAGGAGCGGCCGGCCGAGACGGTGGAGCTTTAGAGAAAGATCTTTTCACCACAAAGGCACGAAGGCACAAAAAGTTTTTTTATGATTCATAATCTCATAAGCTTCGTGTCTTTGTGGTTAAGAATTTCTTTTGAGGTTTAGCAATGATCGAAAGATACACCCGGCCGGAAATGGGCCGAATCTGGACCGACCAAAGCCGGTTTGATATCTGGCTAGAGATCGAGGTCCTGGCCTGCGAGGCCTGGGCCCGGTTAGGTCGGATTCCCAAAAAGGCGGCGGCGGAGATCCGCCGGAAGGCCGGCTACGAGCTGAAGCGGGTGCTGGACCTGGAGAAGATCACCCGCCACGACGTGGTGGCCTTCACCCAGGCACTGGCCGAGAAAGTGGGGCCGCGTTACTCCGGCTATATCCACCTGGGGCTGACCAGTTCCGACGTGCTCGACACTTGCCTGGCGGTCCAGCTCACCCGGGCCGCGGACCTCATCCTCGACGACCTCCGCGGTCTTCGCCGGGTGCTGCGCCGGCAGGCCCGCCGCTACCAGAACACGGCCATGATCGGCCGCAGCCACGGCGTCCACGCCGAGCCGATTACGCTGGGCCTGGTCTTCGCGCTCTGGTTCGACGAGATGGGCCGCAACTTGGAGCGCATGGAGCGGGCGCGCGAGGCGGTGCGGGTCGGCCAGATCTCGGGCGCGGTCGGCACTTACGCGCACGTGGATCCTCGGGTCGAGCGCTACGTGATGCAGCGGCTTCATCTGAAGACGCCCAACGTCACCACCCAGGTGCTCCAGCGCGACCGCCACGCCGAATACTTCACCACCTGCGCGGTGATCGCCTCCAGCCTGGACAAGTTCGCCACCTCCGTGCGCCACTGGCAGCGCACCGAGGTGCTGGAAGCCGAGGAGTTCTTCCACCGCGGTCAGAAAGGGTCCTCGGCCATGCCCCACAAGCGCAACCCCATCGCCGCGGAGAACATTTCCGGGCTGGCCCGCCTGCTCCGCGCCAACGCCTTGGCCGCGCTCGAGAACGTGGCGCTCTGGCACGAGCGCGACATCTCCCACTCCTCGGTCGAGCGGGTGATCGCGCCGGACTCCACCATCCTCCTCGACTACATGCTCGCCCGCTTCACCTCCGTGGTGGACCGGCTGATCGTCTATCCCGGGCGGATGAAGGCCAACCTGGGTTTGACCCGGGGCCTGATCTTCTCCGAGGCCGTGCTCCTCAAGCTGGTGGAAAAAGGCTTGACCCGCGAGCAGGCCTATGCCCTGGTCCAGCGCAACGCCATGAAGGCGTGGGAAGAAGGCAAGCAGGACTTTCAGAGCTGCCTGCTCAAGGACGTGGAACTGCTCCGCCACCTGAAGCCGCAAGAGGTCAAGGACTGTTTCAACCTGAAAAAACAACTGGCGCAAGTGGATTTCATTTTTCGGCGCGTGTTTTCCCGATGAAGCGCGGCCTGGCCGCGGAGGCGCGAAGGGGCTGGGCCTCGATCCAGAATTAGCGAGGTGAAGCATGAGCGGCCTGTTTGGAGCAGTGACCAAGGGCGATTGCGCGGAGACCTTGCTTTACGGCACCGATTACCATTCCCACCTGGGCACCGAGATCGGAGGCCTGGCCACCCTGGGCGATCACTTCAGCCGCGTGATCCATGACATCTCCCAGAGCCAGTTCAAGTCCAAGTTCGCCCACGAATACCAGGCCATGCCCGGCCCGGCCGGGATCGGCGTGATCAGCGACTCCAACCCCCAGCCCATCCTGATCTCCTCCCGCTTCGGCGACTTCGCCCTGGTCAGCGCCGGCCTGATCGAGAATGCCCAGGAAATTTACCGCGAACTCCTTTCCCAGGGCGACACCTTTTCCGAGTTGCACCGGGGCGGACCCAACCCCACCGAGCTTTTGGCCAAGATCATCGCCCATGGCCGGGACCTGGTGGACGGCATCGAGTATGCCTTTGAGAAGATCGAGGGTTCGATCTCGCTTCTGGCCCTGACCCGAGAGGGGATCTATGCCGCCCGCGACCGCCTGGGCCGCACCCCCCTGCTCATCGGCGAGCGCCAAGGCGAGTTCGCGGTGGCCTCGGAAACCTGCGCTTTTCCCAACCTCGGCTTCAAGACCATCAAGATTCTGCGCCCGGGCGAGATCGTGCTGCTCAGCCCTTCCGGGGCGCAGGCGCACAGCGACGGCAACCACCGCTCCCAGGTGTGCGCCTTCCTCTGGATCTACACCGGCCACCCCGCCTCCAGCTATGAGGGCATCTCGGTGGAAATGGTCCGCAACCGCTCGGGTCGGGCGATGGCCCGGCGCGACCACGTCCAGGCCGATCTGGTCGCCGGCGTGCCCGACTCCGGCACCGGCCACGCCATCGGCTATGCCATGGAATCCAAACTTCCCTATTGCCGGCCCCTGGTCAAATACACGCCCGGTTACGGCCGCTCTTACACCCCGCCCTCCCAGGAGATCCGCGACCACGTGGCCAAGATGAAGCTGATCGCGATTGAAGAAATCAGCCAGGGCCAGCGGATCATCCTCTGCGAGGACTCGATCGTGCGCGGCACCCAGCTTAAAAACCTGACCGTGCAGAAGCTGAAAGGAGCGGGCGCGCAGGAAATCCACATCCGGCCGGCCTGCCCGCCGCTCATGTTCCCCTGCAAGTTCGCGCTCAGCACCCGCTCGATCGAGGAACTGGCCGCGCGCCGGGCCATCCGGGCCCTGGAAGGGAGCGACTTGGCCGACATCACGCCCTACCTGGATGAGCGCACGGAAAAATTCAGCAAGATGGTGGATTGGATCGCCGAAGACCTGGGCGTGACCAGTCTCCGCTACCAGACCCTGGACGACATGATCGCCGCCATCGGCCTGTCCCGGGACAAGCTCTGCCTCTATTGCTGGACCGGGGAAGAGTGAAAGAATTTTGGATTTTAGATTTTGGATTTTGGATTGGCGGAAAGCGTTTAATCTAAAATCGAAAATCCAAAATCCCAAATCTTGGAGCCTTGACACCTTAAAGGAAAGATCATGACCAAAGAAGAACCCGGCAAATGCTCTTATCTAAATTGTGGTCGGGAAATCTTCTGGCCCCAGGGTTACACGCCCCAACCCGAGGAAAAGCCTTGCTGTATTTTCCATTCCCCCTTGATCGAGCAAAAGAAAGAGGCATTCCGATCCGCCTGGCAAGAATTCCTTGATCAGCATAAAAATGAGAAAGGAGAGTATCAGGATTTAAATTGTGTAGGATTTATCTTTCCTGAAAGTGTGCATTTTATGGACGCCACCTTCAGCGGAGATGCCCGGTTTTCGGACGCCACCTTCAGCGGATGGGCCGGGTTTGTTTGCGCCACCTTCAGCGGAGCGGCCGGGTTTGAAGGTGCCACCTTCAGCGGAGATGCCAGCTTTGATTTCGCCACCTTCAGCGGAGAGGCCAAGTTTGCTGGCGCAAAATTTCATGGTGATGTCAGCTTCAATTTGACTCGATGGCAAGGCGGAGCTGATTTTTCCGATGCCAAATTAAAGGAAGCCAGCCTGGATTTTATCGGAGGCAATTATAAAGATAAGGATGAGCAAGAACATGACATCAGATTGTTTAAGGGAGATAAACAAATTGGCTTCGATCACGTCAACTTCCGGGAAGCCAAGCGGGTGCGGTTCGAGCGTGTGGATTTGAGCCGGGCGTCCTTCCTGAGATCGCAGATTGAGAACGTGGATTTTATTGACGTGTGGTGGGAGGAGGAAGGCAAGGGGCACAAGATTTATGATGAGAGGAAATGGCGTGAGAGAAGGGTGAAGGGTGAAACGGAGGAGAAAGGTGAAGGGGATGTAGGGCGCGATTGGATTCGCGCCTGGATCGAGGCCGTCCGTGAAGAATTCCGGCTGTTGCGGAGGAAAGACAAGGATGAACTGAAGGAGATCGAGAACCTTTACCATCAATTGATCCTGAATTTCGATCATCGGCGGGACTACGAGACCGGAGGCGAGTTTTACGTCCGGGAGAATGAGGTCCGCCGGATCCGGAAGGGCTGGCGCGGATACTGCTTCGAGGGAATCTATTGGCTGACCAGCGAATACGGCCAGCGCTGGCTTCAGCCGCTTCTCCTGGGCTTGGCAGTGGTCATCTTATCATCGCTTATTTTTTATCAGGCTTCTCCAATCGCTTCCGCCCTGGTGGTTAGTCGTCTGGATCTTTTCACCAAAATCATGTGGCCGGCGTTTTGTCTGAATGTGGCCTCTTTATTTGGCATCGCCCGGGTGGACAACCTGGGGCTATCGCATACTTCTTTGCTTTGGCTTTCCCTCCAAAGAATCCTGGTCTTTTATTTGATCTCCATGTTCCTGCTCGCGGTTCGGCGAAGGTTCCGAAGGTAAGGAATTTCAGATGATTGCCCATTGGGGAAAGTAGGGGCACGGCATGCCGTGCCCCTACCGCCAACCGCCGCTGTAAACTTCTTGCGATTACACTATACTATAGTTCAAACTTGCCTTTTTCGGTTTCGATGAAAACCGGCGCGATTTCCTTGACCTTGCTTTTGCCTCGACTCCGGAATTTCCGGTTTCTTTCAGGTCCTGGAAGGGGTGCTATGGATCGGGGAAACCCCGAGGAGGATCGCTCCGGGTTTGACACCATCAAGTAATCCCGTAATATAGTTTCCGGATAAGCATGGGGAAGATCATCAAATACCTGGGCTTCTCTCTTTTCCCTCTCTTTGCGCTGGCGCTGGGCACCGAGCTCTTTGCTCGGTTGTATATGCCCCAGCATCTCTCCAATAAATTTTTTTATCAGGCCGAAAAAGGCGTTATTGAGGTTCAACTCCCGCACACCATTGAACCCCAGCGTTTACGCCATCCCAAGCCCCCCGGAACCTTCCGGATTTTTTTTCTGGGGGGATCGAGCACCTACGGGTATCCGTTTGCGCCGGTTTCCTCTTTTCCCCAGCGGTTGGAAAAAATGCTGATTTCTCAAGCCCCTGATTCCAAGATCGAGGTCATCAATCTTGGCGTCAATGCTTTTTCAAGCGACGAGGTTCTCCTGGTACTGCGGCAGGCGGTCCATTTCCAGCCGGATCTGATTGTGGCCTATATGGGCCATAACGAACTGGTCCGGTTGTCCCGTTTCAACCAGGTTGCTCATCCTTGGATTTACCGGATCGGCTTCTTCTTGCGGGAGCACAGCTGCGCCTTCGCGGCCTCGATTTACCTGCAACAGGCGGTCCACTTCAGGGAAAGATTAGAAAAGTACGAGGAAGAGGTCGGAGAGCGCGAAGATGTGGTCCGGTTTCCCGAGGAACTCCGGAGCCAGGCCGCCGGTAGCTTCGAGCGCAATCTGGTCGAGATCATCCGGACCTGCCGCCGGCATCAAACCCGGTTGGTCATGATGACGGTGATCAGCAACGACGCGGAATTTTTCCCGATGAAATCCACTTTCGGCCGACTGCGGGAAAAGAGTGAGCAGGAAAAATATCGGTTGGATTTAACCGCCGCGCAAGCGCTGGTGGAAGAGGGCCAGGCCGAGAAAGCGATTGCCGTGTTGGATGGCCTGGTTGCGCGAGATCCCTCTTACGCCCGCGCCTATTTCCTTCGCGGCCGGGCCTACCTGTGGGAAGAAAGGCGGGAATCGGCCCGAAAGGACTTCTTGCAGGCGCGCGACCTCGACGATAAGCCCAAACGGGCGCCCACCTTTATCAACCTGGAGATCCGCGAGATCTGCCGGCGCGAACAAGTCCCCTTGTTTGATCTGGAAAGCTGGCTTCAAGATCGGTTTCCCGACCACTTTTTCGGTTTTGACGTTTTCTACGACTGCCTGCACCCGAACCTCGAGGGCCAGCAGATGATCGCTGAAACCCTTCTTGCTTACCTGTTCGAGAATCAACTACTCCCGCGGGATTGGCCTGGCCCCAAACCTTTGCCGACCTTCGAAGAAATCAACTCGGCGCTGAACATATCCGATGAGTTTCGGATCACTCGCGCCTTGCACCAGGCCTTTCGCCTCGGTTTTTCCTTCGAGGCTCCGCGGCTCTACCTGGAGTATGCCTCGACTCTGCTTGAACAAGTTCAGGCGTTG
>Ga0154610_1096_pt3 | contig 16081 bp, 11 predicted proteins | sample Rifle2008BG13ft_FD_116039 | JGI IMG/M metagenome (GOLD analysis project Ga0154610, IMG submission 116039) | Deltaproteobacteria bacterium RBG_13_61_14 | reverse complement strand
CGCCTCCACCGTCACCGCCCGCACCTCTTCCACGCTCCCCGGCCAGACCACGAGCTGCGGCGGGTAGTCGAACTCGCCCGCCTCCATCTGCAGGGTGGTCCGGGGCCAGACGTCGCGGCTGTAGGCGAGGCGGTCGCCGGTCGTGAAGGAGACGTGATCCCGGCCCACGATCGCGGCAAAGGCTTCCAGCACCGTCGCTGACGGCGCCTCGCTCAGTTTGGCAAAAGAATTCGCCATTGAACACTGTGCACCGTGCACTGTTCACTGTGCACTTGGCTTGGATTATACCACAGTTGACCTCGCCCTGTCCCCTGGCTAGAATGGGCCATCATGGACGCCAAAACGAAATTGTGCATCATCATCGGCAACCCAGTCGCCCACTCGCTCTCGCCGGCCATCCACAATGCCGCCTTCTCGGCGCTGGGCCTGAACTTTGCCTACACCGCGCACCGGGTGGAAGACGTGGAGGCCGCGGTCAAGGGCATCCGGGCGCTCGGGATCCGCGGCGCCTCGGTGACCATCCCGCATAAGCTTGCGGTCATCCCATACCTCGACGAAGTGGACCCGGTCGCAAGCTGGATCGGCTCGGTTAATACCATTGTGAATGATGGCGGAAAGCTCCTCGGCTCGAACACCGACGGCGAGGGCGCGATGAAAGCGCTGGTGGAGGCCGGGGTGAAGCTCCCGGGCAAGCGGGTGCTCATGATCGGCTCGGGCGGCGCGGCCCGGGCGGTCGGGTTTACCCTCGCGGCCAAGGCCAAGCTCGGCGCGCTCACCATCCTCGGGATCATTGAGCCGGAACTGAAGAAGCTGGCCGGCGACATCGCGGAGAAGACGCCGGTCAAGGCTGAAGGCAGAAGGATGAAGGATGAATTTTTAGCCGAGGAGATCCGGAAAGCCGATCTTCTGATCCAATGCTCTCCGGTCGGAATGCACCCGAAAGTGGATGAAACTCCAGTTCCTGCCAAGCTCCTCCGCAAAGACCTCATCGTCATGGACATCGTCTATAACCCCCGCGAGACCCGGCTCCTCCGCGAAGCCAAAGCTCAGGGCGCTCAAACCATCCCCGGCCTGGAAATGTTCCTCAACCAGGCCGTGCTCCAGTTCGAGAAATGGACGGGAAAACCTGCGCCGGCCGAGATTATGCGCCAAGTCCTGGAAAAAAACTTGTAGATACCAAAACCAACCCTAGAACGAGTGGAGAAGGAGTCCAAGATGAGACAAAAGAAAATGTTCGGGTTAATCGTCCTATTGGCCTTGGCCAGACTCCTGGTCGGAGGGGATTGCGACCAAGAGGAATCCATTTTCACCGCCGCAGCAGAGGGAAACCTGGAGCGGGTCCAGACCTTTTATACCAATGAGCCTCTCGATATCAATAAGCTGGACCACGACGGCCAAACCCCCCTTTCTCTGGCGGCTGAAAACGGACATGTTGAAATTGTCCAATGGCTGATTGAAAAGGGGGCGGATGTAAACCTTCCGGATGAGAATAATAAGAGCTCTTTGGACTATGCCGCTGAAAAAGGGCATCTTGAGATTGCCAAACTTCTGCTTGACCACGGAGCTCCAGCCAACCCGCCCGGACAGTGCCAGTGCCGTTCTCCGCTGCATTATGCCGCTGAAGCCGGCCAAGTGGAAATGATAGAGCTCCTGTTCTCGCGTGGAGCACAGGTGGATGCGCAGGCAAAGCCGGGCGGCCTTCGGCCCATTGATCTCGCTGTCTGGAACGGCCACGTTAGAGCGGCGGAAGTTCTGATGAAGCATGGCGCTAAGGACGACGCCTTTACCCTGGCCGGCCTGGGCAAAATCGGGCCGCTCCAAAGGCTGCTCGATCAAGACCCCTCCCTGGCGAACATCAAGGACGAAGATGCAAATACCCCGCTTCATTACGGCGCCGGCAACGGCCGGCTGGAAGCCTGCCAATTACTTGTTCAGAAGGGAGCAAACATTAACGGCCAAGGTGACTACTGCCAAAGACCTTTGGATCTGGCCATTGATCGAGGGCAGGTCAACGTCAGCTTGTTCTTGTTGCAAAGCGGAGCGGAAATCTATGCAGGGAAGGATTGCCAACAGGATCCTCTTTATGATACCGCGCGAAAAGGCCAGGTGGCGGTAGTCAAGCTCCTGTTGGAAAAGGGCGCCAATGTGAGCCCGAGGGAGAAGGGTTGTTCCACTGCTTTGCATGGGGCAGCCGAAAGCGGCAGCCTTGAGACCGTGAAGCTCCTAGTAGATCATGGGGCCAATGTTAACGCGAAAGATTCCAATGGTAATACTCCACTCCACGCGGCGGCCTCAAAAGGTAATCCTGATATTGTCCGCTTTCTCATTGCCCGAGGGGCCCGAGTGTCGGCCAAGAATGATCTTAAAGAGGAACCTTTGCACGAAGCGGCTCGGGAAGGAAAGGACCAAGCCGTTGCCCTGTTGCTTGATTTGGGAGCGGATGTAAAAGCTGGAGATCACACCGAGGAAACCGCTTTGCACGTTGCGGCAGGATCGGGAAAAGTCGGCACGGCCAGGTTACTGATCGCCCGCGGAGCAGATGTGAATGCCCCGGATGATTCCGGTTCAACCCCTTTGCATAAGGCCGCTCATGACGGCAACTTGGAGATGATGAAGCTGCTGTTGCAGCACGGCGCTCAGGTAACGGCCAAAGAAGATGGAGGCTCAACTCCTCTTTTCGACGCCGTGGGCCAGGGCCATTTGGATGCGGTCAAGTGGCTGGTTTCGAAGGGGGGCGACATCAAGGAAGTGACCAGCGATGGGAGTTCGACCTTGCACCTCGCCGCCTTGTCCGGCAGCCAGGAAATGATCCAGTACTTAATAGAAAACGGGGTTGAGATTGACCGAGCAGACGAGGATGGCTTGACGCCTTTGGCTTATACTACCGTTTTGGGTCTTGAGGAAACTTTTCGTTTTTTGCTTCAACAGGGGGCAGATCACAGAGGCAAGCCGGGAGCTGCCTCGACGCCGCTTCATCTGGCTTCCGGTATGGGATGGAAAAAAACCGTTGCCATGCTCCTGGCTGAGGGCGTTCCGGTAGATACCCGCGTCAAAGAAAAGAAGACCCCTCTCCACTTGGCAAGCGAGGAGGGCTTTATTGAGTCGGTAGAACTATTGGTCGCTCATGGTGCCGATATCCAAGCTGCGGATACGACCGGCGACACCCCTTTGCTTCTGGCCGCGCAAAAAGGAAGGCGCACGGTGGTGAAGTTCCTGATTGAAAAGGGGGCGGAGGTCAACGTCCGGAACCATGACGTTGTGACCCCTCTCCTTGCCGCCGCCGGGTCGGGCAATCCGGCTTGTGTCAAGCTCTTGCTCGAGAACGGAGCGGACATCAAGGTAAGGGACACAAATGGGCAAACCCCCCTCCATGCGGCTGCCTTGTCGGGGTCGGTGGAAATAGCTGATCTGCTGCTCAAGGCCGGGGCTAAAACCGACGTCAAAGATAGCGAAGGCTTCACTTATCTCTTTTATTTATCCAATCAAAAATCTCCCCAGGTGGCGGATTACATTCTGAATAATAAACTCTCCGACGGCACGAAAAATACGCCCCTGCATTACGCCGCGCTGGCCGGCGACCCGGAGGCGGTTAAATTTTGGATTGAGCGGAAAATGGACGTGAACGCCCGAGGCCGGCATCGGCGGACGCCTCTTCATCTTGCGGCCCTGGCCTGCGAGGTTGACGTGGCCAAGGTGCTTTTAGAAAACGGGGCCAAGCCGAAGGCACGGGACATTTTATTGAAATCGCCTGCTGAGCTTGCCGCAAAAAGCGCCAAGGAGCACCCGATGAAAGACACCTGTAAGAGCGAGGGAGAGGAAGAAGGAAAAGAAACCTGCAACGATGCCAAAGCCTGCGCGGAGACGGAGTCCTTTTTCCGCGAACAAGCGAAAAAACCTGATCAAGTGTCAGGTGTGAAAAACGAGTCACAGGAGAAGTAAAGCATAGCGGATTACCTTTCAGCCCTGGGGAAGCCCTGAAAGGGCGGCTTAAAATCGAGGATTAGCCATGCCCCAATCGTTGTCCCAATTGATCGTGCACCTGGTTTTCAGCACCAAGAACCGAGCGCCCTTGATTTCCGAGGCGATCCGGGAGGAATTGCACGCCTATTTAATCGGAGTCCTGCGGGAGCGAGATTGCCCCTCGATCATGATCGGATCGGTGGAGGACCACATCCACATTTTGTTCGTGCTCTCCAAGAATATGCCGTTGAGCAAGATCGTGGGGGAGCTCAAGGCCGTGTCCTCGAAATGGATCAAATCCAAGGGGCCATCCTTCCACGCCTTCCAATGGCAGAATGGCTACGGCGCGTTTTCGACGAGCAAATCGTCCGTGGAGGTGGTGCGGAGATATATTGCCAATCAGAAACCACACCATCGGAAAACGTCGTTCCAGGATGAATTGCGGAAATTTTTGGAAAAACATGAATTGGAATATGATGAACGGTATTTATGGGATTGATTGTGTCACCGTGTCGGGGCGGCGAATCGCGTCCGGATGGGGCCGCACCATCGGTCCCAGGGCTCCCGCCCTGGGCTAATGAAGGCCGCCCCTACGGGGCTCGGATGGTCCTAGCACCGAAGGTGCGACCTTCTGTAGCCCAGGGTGCCAACCCTGGGGCCTGGGAACGGGGTGAACAATGGCGGAATATGTTTTAACCATTGACCAGGGCACCACCGGCAGCCGGGCGATGGTGTTGGATGCGGAGGCCAGGGAGCGGGGCCGGGCCTATTCGGAGTTCACCCAGATTTTTCCGCAGCCGGGCTGGGTGGAGCACGACCCGGAGGAGATCTGGCGGGTAACCGGGAAAGTGATCGCGGAGGCGGTGCAGAAGGCCGGTATCCAAACCCGGGAGCTGGCGGCCATCGGGATCACCAACCAGCGCGAGACCACCGTGGTCTGGGACCGGAAGACCGGGACGCCGGTGATGAACGCCATTGTCTGGCAGTGCCGGCGGACCGCGCCCCGCTGCGCGGAGCTTCGCCGCAAGCGGGGTATGGCCGAGAAGTTCCGCAAAAAGACCGGGCTGGTGATTGACGCCTATTTCTCCGGCACCAAGATCGAGTGGATCTTAAACTACGTGCCGGGCGCGAAGGAGCGGGCCAAAGCCGGCGAGCTCGCCTTCGGCACCATTGACACCTGGTTGATCTGGAAGCTCACGAACGGCCGCGCCCATGCGACCGACTACACCAACGCCAGCCGGACGCTGATTTTCAACATTGACCGTAAGCAGTGGGACACCGAGCTCCTGGACATCCTCGGCATCCCCCGGGCGATCTTGCCGGAGGTCAAGCCCAGCGCCGGGATCTTCGGCCGGAGCGCTTGCGCGGTCTTGCCCGATGATATCCCCATCGCCGGGGTGGCCGGCGACCAGCAGGCCGCGCTCTTCGGCCAGGGCTGCATCGCGCCGGGCATGATCAAGAACACCTACGGCACCGGGAGTTTTGCGCTAGTTTACCTGGGCAACAAGAGCGTGCGCTCGAAGAGCGGGCTGGTCACCACGCTTTGCTGCTCGCCCGCGGGCGGGCCGGCTTATGCGCTGGAAGGCTCGATTTTCATCACCGGCGCGGCCGTCCAGTGGCTCAGGGACGAGCTTAAGCTGATCCAAAGCGCGGCCGAGACCGACGCGATGGCAAGCTCGGTGCCGGACACCGGCGGGGTTTACCTGGTGCCGGCTTTCGTGGGCCTGGGCGCGCCTTACTGGGACGGGGCGGCCCGGGGCGCGGTGCTGGGGTTGACGCGCGGCTCAAACGCGGCGCAGCTGGTGCGGGCCACGCTTGAAGCAATCGCCTATCAGACCCGCGACCTCTTGCTGGCCATGGAGAAGGACATGAAGGCGGCGAGGACCAAGATCGCGCTCAAGGACTTGCGGGTGGACGGCGGGGCCTGCCGGAATAATTTCCTGATGCAGTTCCAGGCGGACATTTTAGGCATTCCGGTGAACCGGCCGCGGATGGTGGAGACCACGGCGATGGGCGCGGCGTTTCTGGCCGGGATGGGCGCGGGCTTGTGGAAGGACGCGAAGACTTTTGAGCGGCTGCGGCAGGTGGACCGGGTGTTCCAACCGGCCATGGCCAAGCCGCGGCGGGAAGAGTTATACCAGGGCTGGCTTCAAGCGGTCGAAAAAGTCCTCACCCCAAGGCGCCAGGGCGCGAAGAGGAAGAAGTGAAACACCGGGAACACCGAGCTCAAGAAGGCTTTAGGCTTTGGGCTTTAGGCTTTAGGCAAGCGCCGGATATTTGTAAAGTCTAAAGCCTGAAGCCTAAAGTCTCTCTCTGAGTCCTCTGTGCGCTCTGTGTTTGATTTTTTTCCTAGTCTGATCTGCCTTGCGCCGGGCGCGGCCGCGTGGTATGCTTAAATTAGTCGGGGCGTAGCGCAGCCTGGTAGCGCACCAGCTTTGGGAGCTGGCTGTCAGCGGTTCAAATCCGCTCGCCCCGACCAGTATAAAGAAAACTTATCATGAGTGATGATCAAATCAGCTTTGAAGAAAAAAGACCAAGCATGGAAAAGATCCTGGTTGTGGCCTTATCGCCCTTATTGGGGGAGTTCTGGGGGTCCTTCTTATAAATAGAAAAGAAGCTTTTGGATCTGGGCTTCCAGAACAAATCTGGGAAACTGGTTGTCGGGGAGGTTATCAATGGGAAGCGCTTTAAAGAAACAGGCGAAGAAAGCCATCGAGGAACTTTCCGCAGAGAAAATCCAGGTCGCCGTGGATTTCCTGGAATATCTCAAAGAGAAAGAAGAAATGGAAGCCACCCTCGAAATCCTCGCCTCCCATGAGCTTCGATCCCAAATCGAAGCGGCTGAGACGGCGATTAAAAAGGGCAAAGCTGAAGATTTCATCCCCTGGGAAAGAGTGAGGCGGAATGTATAAGCCTATCCTTTTCAAAACGGCCGCCAACTATTATAAAAACTTGGACGTTAAGTCAGTGCAGAGAATAAATAAGGCGATCGAGAAAATGATCGGAAACCCGGTGGAGGGACCGCATATCAAGAGATTGAGGGGCCAACTCCAGGGGAAATACCGATACGCCGTCGGAGACCTCAGGATCGTTTATCGGGTTGACCCCGAAAAGAAAGCAATCTTGATCGAGGCCATCGGGCCAAGAGGAGATATTTACAAGTAGTCCCTCAGCCCCTCTTAGTTGCAGAGCAGTCTGGTTGCGCCTCTGCTTGAAGGAGAGGGTCGCGGGTTCAAATCCAGTCGCTCCGACCAGTTGTTGAATCACCCGGTAGGCAGGGGCAGGACAGGCCACATGGTGGAAGTAGTGCCGATGGAGAGGCGGGGACCGGTGCTCTCGCAATCACGGCTGGCCTGCCTGAAGAGGATTCCGACCATCAACCTCACCGCCGGCTGCGCCCACGCCTGCCGCTATTGCTACACCCGGGGCTACAGCAGTTATCCGGGCGAAGGCAAGATCCTTCTCTATGCCAACACCCTTTCCCGCCTTAAAAAAGAACTTCCCCGCAAGCGGCAAAAACCCGAAGCCGTTTATTTCAGCTCTTCCAGCGACCTGTTCCAGCCGGTGCCGCAGGTGCTGGACCTCGCCTACGACGTGCTCGCCTTACTGCTGGAGCAAGGGATCGGGGTCGCCTTCCTGACCAAGGGCAGAATCCCGGAGCCCCACTTCGAGCTGCTCGGCGCCCACGCCTCTCGCGTTCGCGGCCAGATCGGGCTGATCTCGCTCGATCCGGAAATCCAAAAAACCTTTGAGCCTTTCGCCGCTCCGCCTGGTCTCCGGCTGGAGCAAGCAAAGCGGCTTGCGCAAGCCGGGATCGAGACCCGGGTGCGGCTCGATCCGGTTTTGCCGGGACTCACCGACGATGAAGAGAGCTTGCAGTCCCTGTGCGCGGCGCTGGCCGACGCGGGGGTGAAGCAGATCGCGGTGAGCGCGCTCTTCCTGCGGCCGGCGATTGTGGGATCCCTGAAGCGGACCGCGGAAAACCGGGAATGGTCACGGGCCTTGCTCAAAGGATTCGAGCCGGCCGAGAAGATGCGGATCCAGGCCGAGAACTCGATGGTGCTGGCGCTGGGTCTGGAGGAGCGGGAAAAGATCTACGGCCGGATCCGGCGGATCGCGGAAGGGCAGGGGATCAAGGTGAAGGTCTGCGCCTGCAAGAACCCGGACCTGGCGACCGGGACCTGCTCCATTGCCGGGGACTGGTCCCGGTTGCCGGCCCGACCGCGCGCGCTGGCGCTCTTCGAAGAACCGGAGCAACCCTCTGACCCGCTTCCCGGAGATTACGGTCCGGTGCGGCCTGAATTGTTCGAAGTGGAGCGGATCGTGCTGGCCAAAGGGAGCCGGGCGAGCGCCGAGCGCCGGCGCTTCGTGGAAAATATCTGCGCCCTTTACCCGCAGGCCGGGGTGGACGAGAGCGAGGATGTGACCCACCACCAGGTCAACTTAGGCGAGGCGGATGCGCTCCTCCGCCATCGCCGGGGCAAACGCACGCTGGTTTTCGGCGAGCACCGGAGCGCGGTGCGGGCGAGCGAGGAAGCGTGGAACACCTGCCCCAACTACTGGCATTTCTCGCCTTATAGTTTTTGCTTTTACGGTTGTCATTATTGCTACCTGGCCGGGACGCCGAGCTTCTGGCATTCGCCCGCGGTGCGGATCCACTTGAACCTGGCCGAGATCCTGCGCGACATGGATCGGGCCGCCACGCGCCTGGCCCGGCCCACGGCTTTTTACCTGGGCAAGCTCCAGGACGGGCTGGCCCTGGACCCGCTCACCGGCTACTCCACCGTGCTGGTGCCTTTCTTTGCCCGGCATGAATGGGCGCGGCAGGTGATCCTGACCAAGAGCGATGCGGTGGACCGGCTGCTTGAGCTGGACCACCAGGGCCATACGGTCTTGTCGTGGAGCCTCAACCCGCCCGAGGTGGCCTCGCGCCTGGAAGAGAACGTGCCGGCGGTGGAAGAGCGGGTGCGGGCGATGCGGCGCTGCGCGGAGGCGGGCTACCCGGTGCGGGCGGTGGTGATGCCGATCATTCCGGTCGAGAACTGGGAAGAAATCTACGCGCGGTTCTTTCAATCCCTGCTCGCGACCGTTCCGCTGCAACGTCTCACCCTGGGCGGGATCTGCAGCTTTCGGAACGCGAAAGCGCTGATGGAGCGCAAGCTCGGCGCTGACAACACCATCTCCGATTTCATGGCAAGAGAAACCAAGCGCTCGGCCGACGGCCGGCTCCGTTACCCGGTTTCCCTTCGGGTTGAGATCTATTCTTCTCTCCTGCGGCTCATCCACTCGGTTCAGCCGGAGTTGGAACTGGCGCTTTGCCTGGAAGAGGCGCCGGTCTGGAAAGAGCTGTCTGGTGAGGTGCAGCCGGGCCGGTGCAACTGCGTGCTGTAGATAGAACCGTTGGGCCTCATCTTCAAACCGGATGTTTTCATTCTTTCCTTTCCTCCCTGAAAAGAAGCCGCGATCGGGTAATCCAGAAATTTGCATTTTGCACCGGAGGCGTCTATCTTGAAGGCTAACCGCCCGCATCCCCGTTGACCAGCCGCGAAAGGCCATCGGGTTTCGGGCGATGCTTTTACCCGGACGTGAATTCCCAGCCCGCCAACTCGAACCGGAACGCCGGCCTGCGGGTGCTGCTCCGGACGCTCCGCTACCGGAACTACCGGCTTTTTTTCGGCGGCCAGGGCCTTTCCCTGATCGGCACCTGGATGCAGCAAGTGGCCATGAGCTGGCTGGTCTATCGCCTGACCGACTCGGCCTTCCTGCTCGGCCTGATCCACTTCGCCGCCCGGATCCCGGTCTTCCTGCTCGCCCCGGCCATGGGCGTGCTCGCCGACCGCTGGAACCGGCATCGGATTATAGTGTGGACCCAGACCCTGTCCATGGTCCAGGCATTCGTCCTGGCCGGCCTGGTGCTCTCGGGCAGGGTCGCGGTCTGGCACCTGGTCGCGCTCAGCGTGATCCTGGGTCTGATCAACTCCCTGGACATCCCGGCGCGGCAGTCCTTCATCGTGGACATGGTGGAAGACCCGGAGGACGTGGGCAACGCCATCGCTCTCAACTCCTCCATCGTCAACGGCGCCCGGATGGTGGGGCCTTCCATCGCCGGGGTGCTGGTGGCCGCGGCCGGAGAAGGGGTGTGCTTCCTGGTCAATGGCCTGAGCTTCCTCTTCGTGCTCCTCGCGCTGCTCGCCATGAAAATCCAGCCGGCCATTGCCAAGGACACCAAAGCCGCCTTCTACCACCATCTCCGCGAAGGCGCGCAATATGTCTTCGGCTTCGCGCCCCTCCGCTCGATCCTCTTGCTTGTGGCCCTGCTCAGCCTGATGGGCGTGCCCTATGCCGTGCTCATGCCGGTCTTTGCCAAGGACGTGTTCCACGGCGACGCCCACACCCTCGGCTTCATGGTCGCCGCCACCGGCCTGGGCGCTCTCTTCGGCGCGCTCTTCCTGGCCGCCCGCACCACCGTGCTCGGCCTGGGCCGCTGGATCGTCTGGGCCTCGCTCCTGTTCGGCTTGAGCCTGGTCGCCTTTTCCCTGATCCCGATCTTCTGGCTCGCCCTGCCGCTCCTGGTCCTCTCCGGCTTCGGGATGATGGTGCACCTGGCTTCCAGCAACACCATCCTGCAGACCATCGTGGAAGAAGACAAGCGCGGCCGGCTGATGAGCTTTTACGCCATGGGCTTCATGGGCATGGTGCCGTTCGGGAGCCTCTTGGCCGGGACCTTGGCCGGCCGGATCGGCGCGCCGGCAACCGTGCTCCTGGGCGGCATCGTTTGCCTGGCCGGGTCAGGATGGTTCGCGATCCAGTTGCCGGCGCTGCGGCGCTTGATCCGGCCGATCTATGTGCAAAAGGGCATTATTCCCGAGGTGGCCCGGGGCATCCAGGCCGCCACGGAATCTTCTCAGCCCGGAGGGCCTCTCCCGCCCTCGCGTCCGATTTAATTCCTCTTCCGCGTTTGCCGCTCCGCCGTTTCCCAGAACGGCCCCGGCTTGCCCACCCACATTTTTTCTGTGGATCAATCGTAGGGGCGCGATTTATCGCGCCCTGAGAAAGCCGGGGCGCAATGAATTGCGCCCCTACACCGGCCTGAAGATACGCGGTGCAGGTAAAAAATGGGTGGGCAAGACGGCCCCGGCCCTTGATAACTCGGGGAAAGGGTGATAATTTATTGAAATCTGGCAGAGGCGCGGAAAATGCCTTTTGCCATTTTCATTTAGGTTTTCGGGGTTTAAGGGTGGACGCGAAATACAAGCCGGCCGAGATCGAGCCCAAGTGGCAGAAGTTCTGGGAGGAGCACCGGACCTTTGAGGTGGAGGTGGACCCGAAGCAGGAGAAGTTCTACCTGCTGGAGATGTTCCCTTATCCCTCGGGCCGGCTGCACATGGGCCACGTGCGCAACTACTCGATCGGCGACGTGATGAGCCGCTACCTGGTGATGCGGGGCAAGAACGTGCTCCACCCCATGGGCTGGGACGCCTTCGGGCTGCCGGCCGAGAACGCGGCCATCGAAAACCGGGTGCCCCCGGCCAAGTGGACCTCCTCCAACATTGACTACATGCGCGACCAGCTCAAGCGCATGGGCTATTCCTATGACTGGCGGCGGGAGTTCGCCACCTGCGACCCGGACTATTACCGGTGGGAGCAGCTCATTTTCGTGAAGATGTTCGCGAAGGGCCTGGCCTACAAGGCCAAGAGCTTTGTCAACTGGTGCGACCGGTGCAATACGGTGCTGGCCAACGAGCAGGTGGAGCAGGGCTACTGCTGGCGCCATTCGGACACCCTGGTGCGGCAGAAGGATCTCGAGCAATGGTTTTTCAAGATCACCGACTATGCGGAGGAGCTCCTGGAGTGGACGGAGAAACTGCCGGGCTGGCCGGAGAAAGTGCTGCTGATGCAGCGGAACTGGATCGGGAAGAGCCGGGGCGCGTATATCCACTTTCCCTTGGAGCGCGCAGTGACCGATCCGGAAACCCGCCAGGCGCTTGACCGAATCATCGTTTACACCACCCGGCAGGACACGGTCTATGGCGCCACCTTCATGAGCCTGGCCGCGGAGCATCCCCTGGCGGAAGTTTTATCGAAAGGAACAAGCCAGGAGCCGGCGGTGCGGAAGTTCTGCGACCGGGTGCGGCGGGAGGACAAGATCAAGCGCTCGGCCGAGGATTACCAGAAAGAGGGCGTGTTCACGGGCGCGTATTGCCGGAACACGATGACCGGGGCGCGCCTGCCGGTTTACGTGGCCAACTTCGTGCTCATGGACTACGGCACCGGCGCGGTCATGGCGGTGCCGGCCCACGACCAGCGCGACTTTGATTTCGCCAAGGTTTATGACCTGCCCATCATCCCGGTGGTGCAGCCGGCGGAGCGGCCGGAGCTTCGCGCCGGGGAAATGACCGAGGCGTATGAGGACGAAGGCTTGATGATCAACTCCGGGGAATACAACGGGCTTCTTTCCGAGGCGTTCCGGCGGAAAATCACGGAGCGGCTTCTGCAGGAGGGCCGGGGCGGGCCGGCGGTCAATTACCGGATGCGGGACTGGCTGATTTCGCGGCAGCGCTACTGGGGCGCGCCGATCCCGATCATCTACTGTGAGAAGTGCGGGACCGTCGCCGTGCCGGAAAAGGACTTGCCGGTGGTGCTGCCCCAGGACGTGGAGATTAATTTCTCCGCGGGAAGCCCGCTAAAGCAGGTGGAATCCTGGGTGAAGACCCGGTGTCCCCGATGCGGGGGCGAGGCCCGGCGCGAGACCGACACCATGGACACCTTTGTCGAGTCGTCCTGGTATTTCGAGCGGTTCTGCTCGCCCCGGTGCGACACCGGGCCTTTCGCTCCCGAGGAAGTGGGCTACTGGATGCCGGTGGACCAATACATCGGCGGGGTGGAGCATGCGGTCCTGCACCTGCTCTATGCCCGCTTCTGGACCAAGGTGCTCCGCGACCTGGGCTACGTGAAATTCGACGAGCCCTTCACCCGGCTCCTCACCCAGGGCATGGTGATCAAGGAGAGTTTTGCCTGCCCCGGCCACGGCGAGCTTAAGCCCGCAGAGATCGCGGCGGACAATACCTGCGCCCAGTGCGGGGCGCCGGTGGCGGAGCGGATCGAAGAGGGCAAGCCCTTGGTCAAGGTCTGCAAGGGCCACGGCTACTTCTTCCCGGAAGAGGTGAAAGCGGGCAAGTGCCGGAAGTGCGGACTGCCCCTCCAGACCGGCCGCAAGGAGAAGATGAGCAAGTCCAAGAAGAACGTGGTGGACCCGGCCGACCTGGTGGACCGGCTCGGCGCGGATACGGTCCGCCTCTTTTTGCTGTTCGCGGCGCCGCCGGACAAGGAAATTGACTGGAACGACGAAGGGGTCCAGGGCGCGTTCCGCTTCCTCAACCGGATCTGGACCCTGGCCTCCCAGAACCTGGGCAAGGTCAAAGACATACCCGCCGGAACTTTAGTCAAGCACGATTTCCTGGCCGGCGCACCCGACGAGGTGGCCCTTTTCCGCCAGATTCACCAGGCCATTGCCGAAGTTACCCAGCGGCTGGACCGTTTCCTTTTCAACACCGCAATCGCGGCCCTGATGGAGCTTTATAACGCGCTTTCCGGTTTTGACCCGGACCGGGGGGAGGACCGGCCCCGCCGGCGGGCGCTCTTCCGCCTGGGTCTGGAGACCCTGGTGACCTTGATCAACCCGTTTACTCCCCACCTGGCCGAAGAGATCTGGCGCGAGCTTGGCCACCGCGAGAGCACCTTCCGCCTGGCCTGGCCTACGCCCGATCCCAAGGCGCTCCTTCGGGAAGAGTTCGAGCTGGTGTTGCAGGTCAACGGCAAGGTCCGAGGCAAGGCCCAGGTGCCGGTGGACGCCCCGGAGGACGAGCTCCGGCGGATCGCGCTCACGCACGAGCGGGTGCGGGCCTATACCGAAGGCAAGGCGGTGAAGAAAGTGATCGTGGTGCCTCGGAAGCTGGTGAATGTGGTGGTATAATCAAAGAACAGTCCAATGGCTGAGAAGCGTGTGAAAATCTGGTTTGATCCCGAGGGCGATTACCTGGAAGTAATCTTTGAGAATCGAGAAGGCTATTTCAGGCAAACGGCGAACGATCAGGTGATGGAGAAAGTGGACCAGGAGGGTAACATCCTTGGCTTCTCCTTACTCCGGGTGAGCAGTCTCACTTCCAAGCCGCTGGATGTGACCCTGCCATGAAGAACATCGTCCCGCTCAAACTCCAACGTCAGTAGCAATCTTGGTTTCTCTTTTTGTCGGTTGGCATTGGTTTAATGAAAATTCTTAAACTCAACCAAGTCAAACCTCACCGCCTCCGCGCCTCCGCTCTGACCATCGGCACCTTTGACGGCGTGCACCGGGGCCACCGCGCCATTTTCCGGCGCTTGCTCGCCCAGGCCCGGAAGCTCTCGGTGCCCACCGTGGCCCTCACCTTTGATCCCCATCCCCGCGAAGTGCTGGGCAAGCAGAAACACGTGCCCGACATCGTGCCTTTTCCCGGACGCTGCCGGCTGATCGAGGAGATCGGCGTGGACTACCTGGTCTGGGAGCGCTTCACCCGGCGCTTGGCCGGCCGCTCTCCGGGGAACTTCATGGACGAGGTAGTGGCCAAGTTTCATCCCCGGGTGATGGTGGTGGGCCACGACTTCAGCTTCGGCAAGGGCCGCGTGGGAGACGAGGCCTGGCTCCGGCGCTACGGCCGGGAGCGCGGCTTCCGGGTGATCGCCCTGCACCCGGTCAAAGTGGGCCGCGAGGTGGTCAGCTCATCTCGGATCCGCGAGCTGATCAGCCAGGGTCAGATGGAGCGGGCCGGCCGGCTCCTGGGCCTGCCCTTCCTGGTGGAAGGCCGGGTCATCCACGGCCACCACCGGGGCAAGCGCCTGGGCTTTTCCACTGCCAACCTGCATTGGCAGGCCGAGCTGATCCCGCCGGACGGGGTTTACGTCGCCCGCGCCGAGTGGCGCGGCTCCTGGTACCCGGCGGTGGCCAACATCGGCACCAACCCCACCTTCCACGACCAGAAGCTCGCCTTCGAGGTCCACCTCCTCGACTTCCACCGCCGGCTCTACGGCCAGCGCCTGCGCGTGGCTTTCCTCAAGCGCCTGCGAGGAGAAATGACTTTTCCCAGCGCCAAAGCGCTTGTCCGCCAGATCCAGCAGGACATCCGCCGCGCCCGCCGCTGCCTGCGGAGGGACGGCTCGCGAGTCGCCCCTACATGAGAAACTGGAAGTTCTGGCTGGGCGTCGCGGTCAGCCTGGTCTTTATCACCATCGCCCTTCTTCAGATCAAGGACTGGGGCGCTTTCCTGCGCTCGTTCCAGGCCGCGGACCTCCGCTTCGTCCTCCTCATGATCGCCGGCTATTTCCTGGTCTTCGCGCTCCGCACCCTGCGCTGGCAATATATCCTCTGGAGCGTGGCCCGGCCCCGGCTCTCCAGCACCTTCGTCGCCCTGGTGATCTGTTACATGGGAAATAATATTTTTCCGCTCCGGGCCGGCGAGGTGCTGCGCGTCGTCGTGCTCAACCGCCGGCACCAGATCCCGGTCAGCTCCGGCCTGGCCACGGTGGTGGTCGAGCGCCTGGCCGACGTCTTCACCATGCTGCTCTTCCTCGGCTTGCTCTTCCTCACCCTCCAGTTTCCTCCCCAGTACCAGGTGGTTCTTGGCGCCCTGAAAAAGGGCGGCGCGCTCGCCATCGTCTCCACCATCGCGCTCATCCTCTTCCTCTACGGACTCTACATCGGCTCCGGCTGGGTCGAGCGGATGGTCGCGCGAGTGCTGCGCATCCTGCCCGACCGCGGGCAGGCGCGCTTCCAGGAGATCCTGAAAAGTTTTGTCCAAGGCTTGCACATCCTGGGCCGGCCGACCAGACTCCTTAACCTTTTCCTGCTCAGCGCGGTCATCTGGCTGGCCAACCTGCTCCCGGTCTATTTCGTGGGCCTGGCCTTCCACTGGCACCTCTCCTTCTTCGGCTCTCTCCTCCTGCTCTTCCTCGGCGCGGTCGCCGCCTCCCTCCCGGCCGCGCCCGGCTTCTGGGGCACCTTCCATTTCCTCACCGCCCAGGGTCTGGCCTTCCTCGGCCTCGGCCCTCAGGAAACCGCGCTCAGCTACGCCATCGTGCTCCATGCCGG
>Ga0154610_1125_pt1 | contig 16208 bp, 16 predicted proteins | sample Rifle2008BG13ft_FD_116039 | JGI IMG/M metagenome (GOLD analysis project Ga0154610, IMG submission 116039) | Deltaproteobacteria bacterium RBG_13_61_14 | reverse complement strand
CGGTGATCCGGAACTTCAGGACCGAACTCGCCGCCGCGGCGAACAGGCGGATGCCGGCGCGGCGAAGCAGGGGAAGGCTGACCGGAGCGCCGGCGAGGAAGCGCGAGCCCAGGACATAGTCGGCCCGGCCCTGGCGCAAAGGCTCGAGCAGGCCGGCGAGCGCGGCCGGGTCGTGCTGGCCGTCGGCGTCGAACGTCAGGAAGTAGGGGAACTCGGTCTGGCGCAGCGCGAAGCGCAACCCGGCCTGGAGCGCGCCGCCGTAGTTGAGGTTGGTGGCGAGCCTTAAGCACCCGGCTCCCGATTCCCGGGCGATCCGGGAGGTCTCATCCTGCGACCCGTCGTCCACCACCAAAAGGCGCCGCGCATACCCGCGCAACTCCCCCAAGGTCTCGGCCAGCACCGGGGCCTCGTTGAACGCGGGAATGATGACTAAAGCGTCTTCGATCATGATTTTATTTTAGCATACCAGGCCAGCGTCTCCCGGGCCACCTGCGGCCAGGCCAGACGCTCTTGCCAAAAAGCCCGGCCGCGCTTGACCTGTTCGGCCGCGGCTTGCGGATCGTTCCGGTTGATCGCCTCGGCCAGGGCCGAGGGGCTGCCGTAGGGCACCACCGTCCCGGCCCGGGCGCCGCCGACCCATTCCTCCGACCCGGAACCCGCGGCCACGATCACCGGCGCGCCGCAAAGGATAGACTCCCAGGGCACCAGTCCGAAGATCTCATCGCGCGAGGGATACACGGTCAGGACCGCGCCCTTGTAGGCCGCGGCCTTGTCCGGCCCGGTGACCAGGCCGGGGAAAAAAACCCGGGAGTCGAGGCCAAGCTTTTTCACCAGTTTTTTCAGAAAGGCCAGGTGGCCCATGTCGTTCCCGGCCGCCGCCAGGCAAAGCTCGCGGTCCTTAAGCAGGGGCAGGGCCGCGATCAAATGCTCGATCCCTTTGCGCGGGGTGATTTTCCCGAGGTAGAGGAGGTAGCGGCCGGGAAGATTGAATTTCTCCGCGAAGCGGATGCCGGCATCGTCGGTGTCCAGGGCCACGCCGTTGGGGATCACCGCGATCTTTTCCGCCGGGATGCCTGCTTCCAGAAACTGGCGCTTCTCCACTTCCGCCACGGCCACGAAGGCCGCGGCGGCCCGCACCTGGCGCCGGCCGAAAAGGATATCGTAGATCGCCTTGAGCGCCCGCCGGCGCTCGATGTTGACCAGGGTGCCGTTGGGCATGAGCACGGCGGGCACGCCCGCCTCCCGCGCCCAGGCGGCCATCCCGGTATTGAGAAAATTGCGGTGGCCGTGGATATGCAGGATATCATAATCCCGGACGCGCCCGCGTTCCTCGAAAAGACCGCGCGGCGTAAACAGTTGGAGATGATAGGCGGCCCGGTTGCTCAAGTTCCGATAGACCCGGACCTCCACGCCCTCGACCGTGAACCGGGTTTCTTTCTGCCGGCGGTTCTCGTCCAGCGCGTCGGTGGTGACCACGTGGACGGTGTGGCCCTGGCGCGCCTGCTCCGCGGCCAGGTGAAACGACAAGCGGGGAATGCCGCCGTAGGCCCAGGCCGGGTAAAAGAACGGGGTGACGTGCAGGATCTTCACGGCCCGTCTCCGGAGAGCGCCTGGGCATACTGCCGCGCGATCTCGGGCCAGGCATACGGTTCGATCGCCTTAGGATCCGCCGGCGCGGCCTCGCCCCCAAGCACGGCCGCCATCGCCCGGGCCAGGGCCGCCACATCGGCTGAAGGCACCTCTTTCACGCCCTTGCCCTTGAGCGCCTCCGGCACCGAGCAGACCTCGGTGGCGATCACCGGCGCGCCGGAAGCCAACGCCTCCAGGATCACCACCGGCATGCCCTCGGCCTCGCCCTTCACGTCCCGCACCGAGGGCACCACCACCAGGTCCGCGGCCCGGTAATAGTCGGCCAGCCGGGCCTGAGGCATGGCGCCGACAAAGCGCACTCTCTCGCGGATCCCCAGGCGGGCCGCCTCGGCTTCCAGCCCGGGCCGCAGAATTCCTTGGCCCACGATGAGAAGGCGCCACTCTTTCTCAAGCCGGGCCGCGGCCTGGAGGAGGTAAGTGACGCCCTTTTTCTCGGTCAACTTGCCCACGAACAGGATCACTTGTCCCGGGCCGATCTGGAGCCGCTCGCGGATAGCGTCCTTATCCGGCGCCGGGCTGAACAAGGAAAGGTCCGCGCCCATGGACAGGACGCGGAACTTGGGAGAAGGGCCGGTGACCTCGGCCATGCCGGCCTGGATGGCCTGGCTCACGCAGAAGACCACATCGGCTCGGCCCACGATCCAGCGCAAAAGCGTTTTTCCTCCCGGCAGCCGGAGCAAAAGGAAGAGGTCCGCGGCATGCGCGGTCAAGACCAGCCGGAAGTGATAGCGCCGCTTGAGCCAGGCGGCCAGCGCGCCCGAAGGCACCAGCCAGTGCGCGTTCACCGCCGCGAACTCGCCGCTCTGGAGCAGGCGGCGGAGCGCGCGGAGTTCGCCGAACAGGAAGGGCACGGCCTCCAGCCGGGCGCGCCAGCTCTGGCGGAGGTGGTTCTGGATGCCCTGGCCGTCGGCCAGGGTCTCCAGGCTTTCCGGCCAGAGGTATTGAAAGCGTTGCACCGGAACCCCTTCCAGGTTCTCTTCCCGCGCCGCGCCGGGAAAGTGCGGGGCCAGGCAGAGGACGGGCAGGAGGCCGCTCAAGTGTTTTGCGAGCTGGAATACAAAAGGTGCCGGTCCCGGGTCCGCGGACCAGCGGGGGAAGGTGGTGGCGAGGAGCAGGGCCTTCACGGGCGCTCTTTGATCCGCCGGAGCAAATCCTCGATCAGCTTGCGGTTCTGGGCGATGAGGTCGGCCAGGAGTCCGAAAATCATGACCTGGAAACCGATGATCAGGAGCACCGCGGCCAGGATCAGGGCTTGGACGTGGCCCTTGCCGCCGGTGGTGAAATACTCATACAAAAACCACAGCCCGATGGCGGAGCCGGCGGCGAAGGGCAGCGCGCCGATCAGGGCAAAGACCCGCATCGGCTCGAACATGGCATAGACCCGGACCATGGTCTCGAGGCTCTTGCGCAGATACTCGGGCACGCTCGCATAGAGGCGCGAGGGCCGCGCCGGGGGGTTGACCGCCACCGGCACCGAGCGCACGCTGAGCTTCTTCTTGCCCGCGGCGATCAGGGTCTCGAGCGTGTAGGTGAACTCGGAGACCACCGAAAGCTCGAGCGCGGCCTGGCGGGAAAAGGCCCGGAACCCGGAAGCGGCATCGGCCACGTCGGTCTCGGAAAGCCGGCGCACCACCCAACTGCCCAGGCGCTGCAAGCCTTGCTTCAGCGCGGGATAGTCCCGGTCCGCCGCAATTCCCCGGTCGCCCACGCAGAGGTCGGCCTCGCCGGCCAGGATGGGCGCAATCAGTTTGGGAATGTCCTCGCCCCGATACTGGCCGTCGGCGTCGGTGTTGACGATCAGGTCCGCGCCCAGCTTGAGCGCGGCGTCGAGCCCGGCCGCGAAGGCCCGGGCCAGGCCCCGATGCGAGGTGAACCGGACCAGGTGATCCGCGCCCGCGGCCGTGGCCGCTTCCGCGGTCCGATCGGTCGAGCCGTCGTCAATGACCAGCACCTCCACCGCGTCCACCCCTTCCATCCGGCGGGGAATGCCGGCAATAACCGCGGCCAGGTTCGCTTCCTCATTCCAGCAGGGGATTTGCACGATCAGCTTGGTCATGATTCGGCCTCCCTCCTTAGACCGCAAGTCCGGGGAATCGTTTCCGCACCACGGCCAGGAACTGCCGGCCCAGCGCCGCGGGCTGAAACCGCTCCTGATAAAGCCGACGGTGGCTCCGGGCCAGCCGCTCGAGCAGTTCCGGGTTTCCCTTGAGCTCGCGAATGGCGCCGGCCAGGGCCTGGGGGTCAGCCACCGGCACCAGGTAAACATCTTCGCCGTGAGTATAGGCTTCGCGCATGGCCGGGGTGTCGCCGGTGAGCAAGGCCCGGCCCACGGCCGCGGTGTCAAAGGCTTTGGTGGGGATCACCCGCAAGGTCTTGGCGGTCCGGCCGAAGATGCCGAGCACCAGTTGGGCCGCGGCGATGTGTTCGTGCATCGCCTCCACCGGCACCCAGCCCTGGAAGACGAGGTTCTTGACCTGGAGCTCCCTGGCCAGCGCTTTGATTTGGCCTTCCAACTGGCCCTGGCCGACCAGTTCCAGCCGGATTTCGGGGTCATCCTCCAAGAGCTTGGCCGCGGCCACGATGGTGTCCAAGCCGTGGAGCGGAATGTAGGTGCCGAACCACAGCACCCGAAACGGCGGCGCCGCCGGCCGCGTGCCCGCCTGAGGGAAGAGCATATCCGACGACCCGATGAAGACCACGCCCAGCTTCTCTTCGGGCACGCCGAACTCCTGGCGCAGGTAGCGGGTATGCTCGGCGGTGTCAATCAGCACCAGGTCGGCCCGAAGGCAGACGCTTTTTTCCAATGCGTGGATCAGGCGGGCCGTCAGGCGGTGCGGCTGAAGGATGCCGCGGTCATAGACCAGGGCGTCGTGGAGCGGGATGAAGACGTCGTAGACGATGGGCACGCGCCGGTGCACGAGCCGGGTGCAGAGCCGGAGGAAGTGGAGGTGGAAGTAGCCGGGATGGCCGACCACGAACAGGTCGGGCCGGGGCAGGGAGAGAAGCCGGCGGGCCAGGCGGAGGTAGCTCTGGAGGAGGCGGAGCCCGAAGCCGAGCATGCGGAGCTGGCTTTGGGCCACGGCCGCGCGGTCGGCAAAGCTTTCGGTCAATTCCACCCGGCATTCATCCACGATCACCCCGGCCTGCCGCAGCCCGCGGATGATATTGTTGTTGCGGGGATAAACCGCGCCGGTGGAGTAGATGCCGAAATAACAGACCCGCATGGAACTGGAGCCGCTTCCTGCTTCCTTGCCTGCTTCGTAAGATATCATCCGGGTGTAAGCCTGTCAACCGTTTCGTGGGCCTTGCCCTCCCTCAGTTTTCCGGGAACCGGGGGTAGGGGCGCGATTTATCGCGCCCTTGCAGGGACTGGGCGCAATAAATTGCGCCACTACGAAGGCCGAAAATATGCGGTGCGGACAAAAACTGAGGGAGGGCAAGTTTCGTGGGCGAAGGCCGGCTTGAACTTTGGAAGAGGGTTTGTTAGACTGAGCGCCGAGAAGGGCAAGGGCGGCATGAGCAATAAAAGAGTTATGGTGGTGGAAGACAGCCAGGTGATCTACCAGATGGTCAAGGAGGCGCTCGAAGCCAAGGGCTATGACGTGTTCGTGGTCACCAACGGCTTCGAGGCCTTGCGCGACCTGGAGGAGATCCAGCCCGACCTGATCGTAAGCGACATCATGATGCCCAAGCTGGACGGGCTGCGCTTGTGCGAGGCCATCCAGAACCGGCTCGAGACCAAAAGCATCCCCTTCATTTTCATTTCCTCTAAATTCGACCAGCGCACGGTGGAGCGCGGCCGCGCCATCGGCGCCAAATATTTCATCGCCAAGCCTTTCGAGATGGAAACCCTGGTCACCTGCGTGGGCAAGGTGCTTAATCTTAATACTGAATAAGGGCTACAGGTTTGAAACCTGTAGCCCTTAGGGAGTTATCATGGGCAAATGGGAAACTCTGGTCTTTGAGAGCGAAGGTCCGATCGGGATTTTGACTTTGAACCGGCCGGACCGGCGCAATGCCATCAACGCCGCCATGAACGCGGAACTCCGCGCTTTCTGGCGCGAGCGGCAGGACGACCCGGAGGTCCGGGTGATCGTCTTCACCGGGGCCGGGCCCGGCTTTTGCTCCGGGGTGGACCTCAAGGAATCCACCGCCCTGATGGGCGAGGCCATGACCCCCAAGCGCGCCTACGAGCTCCAGACCCATTACTCCGAGACCATCCTGCTCATGCGCCGCGCGCCCCAGCCGATCATCGCCGCGCTCCGGGGCGCCGCGGTGGGCGCGGGCTTCAGCCTGGCGCTGGCCTGCGACCTCCGGCTGGCCGCGGCTTCGGCCAAGTTCCAGGCCACCTACATCAACCTGGGCCTGGGCGGCGCCGACATGGGTTCCAGCTACTTCCTGCCCCGCCAGGTGGGGATCAGCCACGCCGCGCGCTGGCTCTACAGCGGCGAGTTTTTCGGGGCCGAGGAAGCGCTGAAGATGGGCCTGGTCAGCGCGGTCGTCGCCGAGGAAAGTTTGATCGAAGAGGCGAAGAAACTGGCCGGGGTGCTGGTGGGCAAATCGCCCCTGGGGCTGCGCCTGACCAAGGAAGCGCTGAACTGCAACTGCGGCCCGGTCAGCCTGGAAGATGCCATCCTCCTCGAAGACCGCAACCAGGCCATGCTCATCGCCAACCTGGCCTCCACCCTCAAGCGCTGAAAGGCAAGTGGCACAGGTTTTCAATCTGTGCCCTATTAACCTTCTTCCAAATATCTGTAGGCCTGCAACATCCCCTCCAGGGCGCTGTGCTTCGGCTGATAGCCGAGCAGCTTCTTTGCTTTCTCAATTGAATAAATCCCGCCCACCAAAGAGAAGCGGACCAGCTCGGCCGGGGTCGGCCCGATCTGGTAGCGCTCGATCAGAAGGACCGCGGCTTCCAGCAACCGCCGGGGAACGACGATCGCGCGCGAGCGCGAGCCGACCGCGGAGATGAGCTGATGGAGGAGTTCGCGGCAAGGCGGCGCGTCCGCCGCGGCCAGGTTGAAGGCCTGGCCAATGGCCTCGGGCCGCTCCGCCGCGAGCGCGAAGCCCTGGGCCGCGTCCGCCGATGAAACCGAGGCCCAGGGGGCGTTGGGATCGGCCACGATCGGCACCGGCCAGCTCCGCCGGATCAGGCGGAAGAGCCCGGTCATGCTCGGCTCATGGTAAAAGCCCGGGCCGAAGATCATGGGCATGCGGGGAAAAGCCACCTCCAATCCGGTCTTTTCCTTGACCTCCAGCAGCCGCTCCTCGCACTCCCACTTGTTCCGGCTGTAAATGCCGGTAAAGCGCCGCTCGCTTTCCTCGGTCACCGGGAACTCATGCGGATAATGCAGGCCGTAGATCTCGATGGTGGAGGCAAAGACCAGCCGGCGGGCGCCCTGCTTGAGCGCTCCCTCGGCCGCGTGGAGCGTGCCGGCCACGTTGATCTCCCAGAAGCCGCGGGGCGAGAGCCTGGCCTGGGGCATGGAGGCGGCCAGGTGATGGACCACCTCGACGCCGGCGCAGGCCTCCAGCACTCCCTCGGCGTCCAGGATGCTGCCGCGGAAGAACTCCACCCGGCCGGCCAACTCGACCGGCGGCTCCTTCAGGTCAAAGATCCGGACCCGGTGGCCGCGCTCCAAGAGCGCCTGGGCCACGGCCCGGCCCAGCACCCCGCTGCCGCCCGTGATTAAATGAAGCGCCACTTGCTCCTCTCTAGCCTTCCGCTCATGCAACTTTACCATACCTCGAAATTTTCATAAAGACCAAAAAAACCTTCCCCGCCTTTCTACCCGGCCTCTCCGGGTGGGGTCAGGGCATTACTTAACAAGGGGTCAGACCCTAATTCTGTTCACTTAAGGGAGATCTCAGACGGAGGAATTCTCACGCAAAGCCGCAAAGTTGCAAAGGCTGACAAAGCCAAGAGGCTTGGCGCCTTGGGAACTCATCCTCTTCTGCGGCTCAAGTCGGCCGGCTTAGTGCTTCGATTCGCAAATACAATGACGTATTTATTTTCTCGCAAAGGCTTATTTGCTTACTCAGCACTAAGTCCTGAGTAAATAAGTTCGTCATCGAACTTATGAATCGAAGGACTTAGTCGCAAAGGATTTTAAGCCGCCAATCGTTTAAAATTTTTTCGCCTTTGCGTCTTGGCGTGAAAATCCTTTCTTAACTGAACAACATTAGGTCAGGCCCCAAGTTAACCCTCCTGCCCTTCGTGTCCTTCGTGTCCTTCGTGGAAACTTCTTTCCTGGACTTAGCTCTTTAGCCCTTCGTGTCCTTCGTGGATAATTTCTTCCTGGACTTGAGTTTTAAGCCCTTGTGTCCTTCGTGGAAACTTCTTTCCTGGACTTAGCTTTTCAGCCCTTCGTGTTCTTCGTGTCCTTCGTGGATAATCTCTTCCTGGACTTGAGTTTTAAGCCCTTGTGTCCTTCGTGGAAACTTCTTTCCTGGACTTAGCTTTTCAGCCCTTCGTGTTCTTCGTGTCCTTCGTGGTGACTTCTTTCCTGGACTTAGCTCTTTAGCCCTTTGTGCCCTTCGTGTCCTTCGTGGATAATCTTCCTCTTGACTTTGGCCTCGATCCTTCGTGCTTTTTCGCGGCTAATTTTTCTATTGACTTTGGCTTTGAGACCTGCCTAAAATAAACCCATGCCGAGATCGGCCCAGACCGCGGACCCAGGCCGGCCTCCCGTTATCCTGCCCGCCAGCCGCGATCCGGCCGGACCCTGGTTGATAAGGAATTAAGTATGGTGTCCACCGAACTCGGGTTTCCTGCCACTTGCCACTTGGCACTTGACACCTCTTTTAAATATGGTATGCTTTGGGCCATCGGAAAGAAATCAGGAGCAAGATACTAATGAAATGCAAGGAGCCAGTAGCAAAGGGGCTTGAATGTTCCATTTCCAGCTCTGACCCCAGACCCTCCAATTCTTCTAAATCTGAAGTGAAAAAGAGAATATGATGACTAGGCTTGTAGAAAAGAAAATAGTGTCATTTCAGCAATTTTTAGATTTCATAGAAACGCAGAGAAAAAAACGAAAGACGCCTCTTTGGTACAGAGGATCTACAGAATCTGATAAACCTTTGCTGCCCGGCCTATACAAACATAGTAAATGCAGGTCCATAGAAGATTTTATAGAACTTGAAAATAATCTTATTGCTCGATTCAAACAAAGGAGCATTGCATTTACTTCTCGTCCAATAGAAGACCAATGGGATCTAATGTTTTTTATGCAACATTATGGTGTCCCAACCAGATTATTGGACTGGACAGAAAGCCCACTAATCGCTTTGTATTTCTCCGTTGCTTTGCATATTAGACATAATATAATCAGAAGTAGAAGCTTTAAGAAGGATGCTGCAGTGTGGATATTAGACCCACAGAGTTGGAACAAATCTGCAATTAACTTAAAAAGTTTCAAAGAAAGCATACTTACACCATTTGATGCTAATTTAAGTTCATATAAGCCACCTGTAAAGTGCACAGAAATGAAGGAAGAACCATTAGCAGTATATGGAACCTACAACAGCCAAAGAATAGTTGCACAAAGAGGAACATTTTTAATTTTTGGAAAATCAACTAAACCTATGGAAGATATCTTTGAAAAAGCGTATATTTCTGAAGGTTGTCTGATTAAGATGCATATTAAATATCAAGCCATACACAAGATTTATGAGGCGCTTTCATTTTATGGCATCACAGATTCTGTAGTATTTCCAGATCTAGAAGGATTGGCGAGAGAAATTATGCGAGAATTCAAATTTGGAGATTAACATGTTCAAGGTTGAAGCATTTGGCTCGAAGAGCTTGAATTGGTGGAGGACAATGAAAGATCAAATAGATATGGACCCACCCTATCAAAGACATGGCCGCTTATGGTCTATTACTGACAAAGCTTTTCTGATAGATTCTATACTCAATGGATACGATATCCCTAAAATTTATATTGCTGATTTTACATTTAGCAAGTCTAAGCTTAATAGAAAAAGACTCAATTATGCTATTATAGATGGCAAACAAAGATTTGAGGCAATCTTTGATTTCTATGATGGCAACATTACTCTAGATGATAATTTTGTTTATTTAGATAATAGTTCTCTTTCTTTAAAAAGCCTTAGCTATCAAGATCTACGTAAGAATCATCCTATTATAGCTGATAAATTCGATAGTTACAATTTGAGTGTAATGCATGTAATTACAGATGATGAAAAGAGAATAGAAGAACTTTTCATTAGGCTTAATCGAAGTAAACCATTAACTGGTGCCGAAATAAGAAATGCTATGAGAGGTCCAATTCCAGGTATAATAAGGGAATTAGTTAAACATGAAATATTTAATAGCTGCATAAAATTCCCTACCTTAAGAGGAGATGACAAAAATGCAGCGACAAAAATATTGATGTTCGAATATTCTGATGGCCCCAAGGAAACAAAGAGAAAAAACTTAGATGATTTTGTTAAAAAAGTAAGATCACAGGACAAGGGAACTTTAGAATTGGCCACGAGAAGAGTAATTGATAGTTTTGAGAGAATGTGTGAAATATTTTTGCCACGAGATAAATTGCTTAATTCTGCGGGATTATTTCCGGTTTATTATTGGTTTGTGCGTTCCATAAAGCCACAAAAAGATTTATTGGTAAGAGAATTTCTTGTAAATTTCAAACAAAGAAGAAAGCAATTGAAAAAAACTGAAAATTATCCCAAGACAGGAGGAGGCGTATTAAATGAATTTGAGTTATTAAACAGGAGCACAAATGATGAAAAAAGCCATATTAGACGAGTAGAAATTCTTCTTGATGAATTTAATAAATATATTGATAGAATTAAAACTTAGATTCAGAAGATATGGGAATTCGAAAAGGCATTGAGGCATTGGGGTCAGAGCTTCACTTTACAGTTAACACTTAAAACAAGTAGTCCGTAGTCGGTAGCCAAGGAGATTAACCGGAGGGGTTGAAGTGGTATGCTAGAGATTACCATAAATATCCTTGTAGCTGCTATAGCAATAATTGTGACTGCGTATATCACTAAATATTACTATTTGAAATCTTCTAATGATCTTAAATCTGTTATAAAAAGAATTTCAAAAGGTATTATAACTGAAAATGGTCTAGATTTACCTGTAGCCTATTCAGGTGACTTCGATACTATTTCCCCCAGTTCTGTCTCCGAGGTAGAAAATGAAAGTCATTACGATATTCATGGGAAAGGTTCTATTTCAATTAATAATGAAGATAAATCAAGTAAAAATGAGGTGAAATATTATGACTTAAATAATGATAAAATTGGAAAACAGAGCATTAAATTATTCATTGAAATGATATTAATGTATGAAGAGGGAGAGATATTTTTGCCAGAAATATTTGCTGCAATACATGCCATGAATGGAGCTAACAAGATATTAAATGAGGCAGTTCAAAGAGCGTGCTCGAGAGCAGATGAAATTCGATTTAATACAAATCCTGATAATTTTCAATTAGATAGTTGCCTCAGAGAGGAATTAACAAAGCTTAGGTTTGAACTTCAAAAGAATTACATTAAGGAATAAGTAGAAGAAGCAGAGGATTGGGGTCAGGTCGTCAAATAGTCAATTAATTCGGAGGACACCATACTTAATTCATCCTTAAATTTCAGGAATCTTCAGGCTGCGGCAGATTTTCGAAGAGGTGTCAAGGAAAGAAGAGGCATTAGACATTAGGCTTTAGTCTTCAGAACAAGAAAATCTGCGAAATCTGCGGATGTTCCTTTTCTTCTCCCTACCTACGACCTGCGACCTACGACCTACCGCTCTCAGCAGCTCTCGAAGCACCGCACCCGATGGCCTGTCCGTTTTTCTTCCAGCTCCGGCATCTCTTGGCCGCAAAGGGGCTTCATCAGGGGGCAGCGCTCCTGAAAGGGACAGCCGAAGGGCAGGTCCAGGGGCGAGGGAACCAGGCCGGGGATGGCTTGCAGGCGCTGGTGTCCGGCCTGGCCCGCCTCCGCGCCGAGTTTGGGGAGCGAGCGGAGCAGGCCGGTGGTGTAAGGGTGGAGCGGGTTCTGGAAAAGCTCGTGCACCTCCGCCTCTTCCACTACCTTGCCGGCATACATCACCGCCACCTGCTCGACGGTCTCCGCGATCACGCCCAGGTCGTGGGTGATGAGCAGGAGCGACATGGACATCTCCCGGACCAGGGAAGTGATCAGCTCCAGGATCTGGGCCTGGATGGTAACATCGAGCGCGGTGCTCGGCTCGTCCGCGATCAGAAGCTCGGGGTGGCAGGACAGCGCCATGGCGATCATCACCCGCTGGCACATGCCGCCGGACATCTGGTTCGGGTATTCGGCGACCCGGCGCTCGGGGTCGGAGATGCCGACCTGCTTGAGCGCGGCGATGGCGCGCTCGCGGGCTTCGCGCCGGCTGACCTTCTGGTGGAGGCGGATGGTTTCGGCGATCTGGTTGCCCACGGTATAGACCGGGTTCAGGGAGGACTGGGGTTCCTGGAAGATCATGGAGATGCGGTTGCCCCGGATGTGGCGCATCCGGGAGAGGGGGAGTTTGAGAAGGTCCTGGCCATCGAAAAGGATCTCGCCGGACTCGATCTGGCCGGGCGGGTCCGGGATCAGGCGGAGGATGGAGAGGGCGGTCACGGATTTGCCGCAGCCCGACTCGCCGATCAGGCCGAGCTTGCCGCCCTTGGGAATTTCCAGGCTGACGCCGTCCACCGCGCGGAGCAGGCCCCGCTCGGTGCGGAAGGTAGTGACCAGGTTGGTGATCCGGAGCAGGGGTTCGAGCGAAGGCGCGGCGGCGGGAAGCGGCACGGAGGTGCTCCTATTTCTTTTCGGGCTTGAGCAGGCCCGCTTTCGCCAGCGCCTCTTCCAGGCGATCAATCCGCTGGCACAGGCGCTGGATCGCCTCCATTATCGCGTTGACGTTGCCGAAGAGCTTTTTCATCTCCTTGATGCTCATGAAATCGTCGCCCATCGGCTCCAGGTCTTCCAGCTCGTGCGCCACTTGCTCAAGGCCGGCCCCTTTCTTGGCCGCGCCCACCGCCTTGAGGTCCTCGGCCACGGCCTGGAACTCGAGGCTCTCGGGTTCAGCGGCCGGGGCCGGCGCAGGTGCGGGCTTGGCCGGGGCAGGAGCGGGCTTGGGCTTGGCAGCCGCCGGCGCAGGTGCGGGTTTGGCCGGAGGGGCCGGTTTGGGTTGCGGAGCCGAAGGGGCTGGTGAAACATCCATGAGTTGCTTGAAGTCGGCGTCGGTGACCACCTTGATGCCCTTCGGAGCCGGCGCCGGCGGCTTCGCCTGGGGTTTCGGCTCCGGCTTGGGCTCCGGTGCTTTCTCCAGCGCCGTGGCAAAGGGGTCGGCCGCGAAAATATCCGAGGCGAAGATGTCGGTGGTCCCCCCGGTCGGCTCATCGCCGGCGAAGATGTCCTTGATCACATCCATCTCGCCGGAGTCATCGCCCAGGCCGTGGGCCGGCGGTTTTTTCTTTTCTTCCATGGTCGGCCCTTTCCGCGCGGAATGTTTACCACAAAGACACGAAGGCACAGAAAAATATTTTCTTCCTTCTTGAACTTAGAGTCTTTGTGTCTTTGTGTTTAAATTTTTTTACCTATCCTGTTTCAGTCTCGGATCCACCGCGTCGCGGAAGCCTTCCCCCACCAGGTTATACATGGTGATGGTGAGGAAAATGGCCGCGCCCGGAAAGGTCGTCAGCCACCAGGCGAAGTCCACGTAGGAGCGCGACTGCGACAGGATATCGCCCCAGCTCGGCGTGGGCGGCGGCACCCCGAAGCCGAGGAAGCTGAGCGACGACTCGATCAGGATGGCGTCGGCCACGCCGAAGGTGGCCACCACCAGGACCGGGGCCAGGGCGTTGGGGAGCAGGTGGCGGAAGATGGCGCGCAGGTCGGAAGCCCCGAGCGCGCGGGTCGCCTCCACAAACTCCCGGCTCCGCAGTTTCAGGAACTCGCCCCGGGTCAGCCGGGCCACGCCGGTCCAGCCGGTGATGCCGATCGCGGCCATGATATTATAGATACTGGGCGGTAAAAAGGCAACGATGGTGATGATCAGGAAGAAGGTGGGGAAGCAGATCATCACCTCGATCGCCCGGGAGATGAACACGTCCGGCACTCCGCCGTAATACCCGGCCAGGCTGCCCAGGATCACCCCGATCAAGACGTAGATCGAGACCGCGACGAACCCGACCGAGAGCGAGACCCGGGCGCCGTAGATCATGCGCGCCAGGATATCGCGGCCGCGGTCGTCGGTGCCGAGCCAGTGGTATTGGTTGGGGGGTTTGAGCGCCTGGGTCAAATCATACTCGGTCGGCGAGTAGGGCACCGGCGGGAACAGGGCCAGGTCCGGGGCCGCGAGCGAATCGGCCAGCGCCTTGAAATCGGTCTCGAAAAACCGGTGGTAGTTCTTGAAGATGGGGAAGTAGCTTCGGCCCTGCATCCGGAGGTAGATGGGTTTGTCGTTGGCCAGGAGCGGGGCGAAGATGGCGACCAGGAAGAGCAGGAGCACGCCGATCAAGGCCGCGAGCGCGAGGCGGTCCTGCCGGAACTGGCGCCAGACCAGACCCCAGTAGGAGCGGCCGGGTTTACTTAACAAGGGGTCAGGCCCCAACTTAACATCACTTCTCATCAGCGCCGGCCCTTTCCGCTAAACGTGATGCGCGGGTCCACCAGGGTATAGGCCAGGTCCGCGACCAGGATGCCGATCAGGGTGAGGAAAGCGGAGATAACGGCGATGCCCATGATCGTGGGATAGTCGCGGGCCAGGATGGAATCGAAGCCGAGCTTGCCCATGCCCGGGATGCTGAAGATGCTCTCCACGATCACGCTGCCGCCGAGGATGGCCGGAAAGAGCGAGGCCATCAGGGTGACGATGGGGATGATCGAGTTGCGCAGCGCGTGCTTGAAGATCACGGTCTTTTCGGACAAGCCCTTGGCCCGGGCGGTGCGGATGTAGTCCTGCCGGATCACCTCGAGCATCCCGGCTCGCTGTTGGCGGGAGATGTAGGCCAGGCCCTCGTAGGTCAGGCAAAAGACCGGGAGCACCAGGTGCCAGCCGCGGTCGAAAAGCCAGGCGGCGATGGGCAGGCGGTCCGCTCCTTCCGAGTTGAGCCCATAGACCGGGAACCAGTTCAGGAACTGGCCGCCGCCGAAGAGCAGGATCAGCATCATCGCGGTCCAGAAGTTGGGGAGCGAGTAGAGGACAAAGAGGATGAGGGTGACGATGCGGTCGCTGAAGCTCCGCTGCTTGACCGCGGCAAAGACGCCGACCGGCACCGCGAACAGATAGACCAGGAAAATCGAGATCAGGCTCAGTTGCAGCGAGACCGGCACCCGCTCCAGGATCTTCTCGGTCACCGGCCGGTGATCTTTATAGGAATTGCCGAAGTCCAGGGTGGCCATGCGCTTGAGCCAGATCAGGTAACGGATATGGATCGGTTTATCCAGGCCGTAAAGCTGCTTGGTCTGCTCGATTATGGCCTGGCTGTCCTGCGCGCTCATGCTCCCGGCCTCAATGGCCTGCCGGATCTTCAATTCAGCCGGGTTCCCGGGCGCGAGCTGGATGATGAGGAAGGTGATCAGCGAGATCCCGAGCAAAGTAGGGATCATCAGCAACAAGCGCTGGACCAGATAAGCCCGCATGGCTCTTTAATTGTAACAGGCCCGGTCTTGAACTTCCACCCGTGAACGTATCCGAGAGAGGCATGAGGCAGCAGGCAGGGCCGCGAAGGTATGTCGTATATGGTATATCGTATAGAGGAGGTAAGGGGCCTTGAACCTGAACTTGAACTGAATATCAGTAGGTGTAATGCCTCATGACCTTACCGAACCTGGGAAGAGTGGGAGGGGCGACCGGACTTCGGCGAGCTCCCCTCGATAAACTCGGGGCCTGAGCTGGTCGAAGGCAGTCGAGCCGCCGGTCGCCCCCACGCGGGAAGGCCGCAACTTCTCGCGAGAACTTCGTATGCTAAAGTCATGAGGCATTACAATTAACCGGAAGGACCATAAATAAGGGGTCAGAGATCCCGGGCGGAAGATCCGCTCGGTGCACTCTGACCCCTTTTGGCCTGGGTTCAATTAGTTGGCCGGACCCGACGGCCGGCGCGGGCCCGGGGGGAGCGAAGTGGTTCGGCTTCGCTCACCATTTTGCAGCTTACTTGCCTGGCTAAGGCGCCGTGCTCCCGCCTTCCGGCGCCGGGGCCGCGGCTTTCAGAGCCGCCAGCTCCGCCTGGCAGGCGTCGCGTTGCTGAGTCGCCTCGGTGACCAGCCGGGTCGCCTCGTCCACCTTGGCCTGAAGGTCATTCACCTGGGTGGTCAGGCTCTCGTTGGTGGCTTTAAGTTGATCGTTCTCGCTTTTCATTTGTTGGTTGCAGCCCGTTGCCACCATCACGACCAAGGCCAGCCCCAACAACAACCCAATACCCTTTTTCATCTTTTTCTCCTTTCTGGACTAATGGCCCGGATCTAGCCCGAACCATCGTGCGCAATATCATAGTCCTGCTTTAGCGTTTGTCAAGTGGCAAGTCCGCCAGGGGTGTGCGACATATTTGGTGATGCCTTTTTTG
>Ga0154610_1032_pt2 | contig 16348 bp, 10 predicted proteins | sample Rifle2008BG13ft_FD_116039 | JGI IMG/M metagenome (GOLD analysis project Ga0154610, IMG submission 116039) | Deltaproteobacteria bacterium RBG_13_61_14 | reverse complement strand
CGGAGATGACCGGCAGGCGCGAAGCCGCGATCGCCCGGGCCAGCGCTTCTTCGTTGAAGGCCCACAGGTCTTCGAGCGAGCCGCCGCCCCGCGCCAGCACCACCAGCTCCATCGCCGGCCGGTCCGGCGGCGTCGCCGCCTCCGGGAGGTTGGCGAGCGCAAGGGCATGGGCCAGCTCAGCCGCGGCGCCCTCGCCCTGGACGCGGGAGGGGATGATCAGCACCTGCAGGCCAGGGGCCTTGCGCCGGATCACGCGGAGCATGTCCGGGAGCGCGGCGCCTTGCGGCGAGGTGATGATGCCGACGCGCCGGGGATACTCCGGGATCGGCCGCTTGCGCGCCGGGTCGAACAGGCCCTCTTTTTCCAGCCGCGCTTTGAGCTGCTCGAACGCCTTCTGCAGCGCGCCGATGCCCCTCGGCTCCATCTGGTCCAGGATGATCTGGTATTCGCCCCGCGCCTCATAAACGCTGATCCGGCCCCGGCACAAAACCTCCATGCCGTCCTCGGGCCGGAAGGGGAGATAAAGGTTCTGGAAGCGATACATCACCGCGTGCAATTGCGCCTTCTCGTCCTTGAGCGCGAAATACATGTGGCCCGAAGCCGGCTTCCGGAAGTTGGAAATCTGGCCCTGGACCCAGACCTCGGGGAAGTCTTTTTCCAACTGCCCCTTGATCTTGACGGTCAGCTCCGAGACCGTGTAAACCTGGCGGAAGAGGTTGTCCATCTGATCGGTTACGGTCCTTCCGTAGGGGCATGGCATGCCATGCCCCTACCTCGATGCGAAAATTTTGGCGATCACAACCTAAAGCCAATTGTAAATCATCTTGCCCCCGAAAGCCAGACCGGTCGGCACGCCCAGCCGCCAATCCGCGAGGAAATAAAATTAAGAGTTTAACACGGAGAGCACAGAGCACCCGGAGAGGACGGAGGGTCAAGTTCAAACCGCAAACGAATTTCGGGTCTAAATTGTCTCAGGAATCAAAAAACTTGACAAAAGGTCTCATGAATGACTTCGGATCATCTTCAATGTTAAGTTTTGGGGCCTGACCCCAATGTTAAGTTAGAGGCGGAACAGTTCATGCTTTTATGAGTGCGAATGGTGTTTTTATGGGTGGGGATCGTGTTTTTATGGGTGCGGAAGGCGTCTGGATTAGGAAGAATAGTGTCGTAGTTAGGGCGATTCGGACAGGGGATGGGTCATTATGGGGGTGGAAAGTCGCACCCATCTGCGGCTGGGGGCAGCCGCACCACTCAGGTCAGAGTGAAGCACATTTAATAAAAAAATTTGGCAAGAATTTTCAAGAAGTTGTGCGCGACCGGGGGCGCGGCTGACCCCAGCCGCGCGCCGATCCGCGCACCCGGTCAAAATAACCCCCAAAGCCATTATAAATCGCCAGGTTAGATAATAGATTTCTTTTCCAATTTCAGCCTTCATAATTCACCCTTCATCCTTCTCTATTATATGTAAAAATGGTGCAGTTTCCCAGCTGCCGCCGGTTGAAATATGGCCCGCTCCCGTTGGTCGCGGGCGGAGAAGAGTTCGCGGTTGGCGGTCTTCCCCGATCTACGACCTGCGGAAATCGTTCACGTTCACGCGCAGGTTCACGGGGCAAGCAGGTAGGCGTTGATTTGTTCCTGCACCGTTTCGCTCACGCTTTGGTCCAGGATCTGCAAATCAAGCCGAGGCGCGCCGTTTTCAATCTCGATCGCGCGGCGGAGCACCGGATCGTCCCAGACGGTGCGGAGCCGGACCGGGTCAAAGGTCTGGCTGTGGAGCATCTCGGAAAGACCCCAGATCGTGCCGACAAAGGCCCGGTTCATGGCGCCGGGGAAGGTCTGGTAGGGATCGCGGGCAAAGCCGAGGGCGCTTTTCGGGACCGCGTGTTCGCGGCACCACAAGAGCCAGGAGAGCGAGATCAGGTCGTGGGCAACAAGCGAGGTCGAGGCGAAGACCAGGCCGGGGTCCGGCTCGGCCACGGTGCCAAAGTCCGGGCCGAAGGAGGCCAGGACTTGGGTGGCCACGGTCAAGGTGAGGCGCAGCCGCTTTTGGATCGAGGGGAGGTGGTGGATTTCGGCGATCTTCTGGTAGAAGGTGGCGGCGTCGCGGTGCAGTTCCAGGCGCGAGTCGTCGCGCAGCCAGCCGATGGCCATTTTCAGGGCGAGGGTGGAACCGGCGAGCACGTGGCGGCTGACGCGCGGGAGCAGCACGATGTGGTCGGCCTGCTGGATGACGCCGGGCATCCAGATCCCGTTTTTCCAATGCGAGCCGACCGGCGGGGTGTCGCTGAAAAAGGAGTCGTAAGGGGTCTCTTCGAAATAGAGCGCCTCGGCGCCGGAGTCCAGGGCCGCGGGGTGGAGCCCGTTATTGAGGAAGCACTGGCGGGTGGACCCGCGCACGCGGTCCGGGGTCTGGTAAACCGATTGGACGCCGGCCTTGTCGCAGAGGATGACCCGGCCCGCGCCTTTTTCCTTGAGGAGTTTGGCCATGGCGGCCACGGCCAGGGGAGAGGTGGTGGCAGGGTAGGGGTTCTTGGAGTTGGCGGCCGGCTTGAGCAGGACCGTGTCGCCTTGGGAGAGCCAGGAGAAATCAGTGGCGGCTTCCGCCGTTCGGCGGACCGCTTGCAGGATTTGCTCGGCGGAGGCGCCGCGGGGAAGGCCTTGCACATAGACTGCTTCGGATGTTTCTTTGAGCATGGGCATCACCTCCTCGCTCTGGCCGCGCACTTGCCACGGAGCCAGGCTAGCTCCCAGCAGGCCGGCGCCCAGACCCTGGCAAAAGGAACGGCGATGGACTTTCATTTCCTCTCTCCTCGCTTCCACTCCTTATGATAGAAACTCAGGGGCCATTTGCCAACTGCGAGAGCGGGACCACCTCGTAGCCCAGCTTCTGGAGATGGGGCAAGGTCTCGGCCAGCACCTGGATGGTCTCGGGGTAAGGGTGCCCGATGCCCACGGCCCGGCCGTGACGATGGGCCAGGCGCGAGAGCTCCAGGAGCCGGCGGCGGATGGCGTAAGGCCGGCGGTCGTTATCCAGGAATACATCGCGCCGGGCGGCGGGGACGCCGGCTTGTTCGGCCTGATCCTGGGCCACGGAATGGGCCGAGGTGCGGGAATCGAGGAAGCAGAGTCCGCGGGCTTTGAGGGTCCGCATCAGCGCGGCCATGGCCGCGGGGTCTTCGGTCAGGGCCGAGCCCATGTGGTTGTTGACGCACACGGCGTTGGGCACTTCCTGAAGCGCCGAAAGCAATGCCCGCTCCAGGTCCGCGTCGGACATGGCCGAGAGCAGCGCGCCCGGCCCCGGGTCGGTATGGGGATAATCCTGGGGCTCCATGGGCAGGTGCAGGACCACCTCTTTGCCCGCCCGGAGGGCGAGGCGCTCGGCCTCCTCGGCATAGGGCGTGAAGGGAATAATCGCCAGGGTGATCGCCGCGGGCAGGTCGGCCAGTTGTTGGGCGGCCTCCCGGTTGTTGCCGAGGTCGTCTATGACAATCGCGATCCGGCCGTGGTTCTCGGGCAAGAGCGGCTCCGCCGGCCGGACCGGCTCGGCCGGGACCTCCCGCAAAAACAGCCGGACCGCGAGCAGGGGCGAGCCGCCGCGGTTGGCCATGAGCAGGGTCGTGCCCTTGGCCGCTTCCTCCGGGTAGGCCGCGTCCACTTCCAGGGCGGGGATTTGGCTCTTCCAAAAATCCTCGACCGCCTGCTCGGCCAGGATGATCTCGGTCTCGGTCTCAAAGCTGAAATCGGCGGAGTAAAAAACCAGGCCGGCGCGCTCAATGGGTTCGGTCTTTTCGATCCGGAGGCTGGGCAGGCGGGGAAGCCTCTTGAGCTGGGAGATAGTTTCGTGAAGCAAGGTCTGGGCGTCGGGCGGGACCGGCGCCGGTCGGGGCCAGAGCTCAAAGGGACCCCAGGTCTGATACACGGCGAGGGCGGCGCCGAGCAGTAAAATCAAGCCCAGTCCGACCCGGACGGCGAAGGAGAAAAAGCTCCGGCGCTTGGCTTTGGGCTTGGCCCGGCCGGTTTTAGATTTAGCGCGGGGTTTGGCGCGCCCCTTGGCCATAGCTTAGTTGGCAGTTGGCGGTCGGCAGTTGGCGGAAAAAAGAAAGCCCACCCTCCCGCCGACCCGAGGGTGGGCGACCCGGAAAGGGTGCTTCCGCCAAGCGCCAACCGTAAACTGTCGCCTCCGCTTCGCCAACCGCCAACCCGCTCACGCCGCTTTCTTCTTCAGCACCGCTTGAAAGATCTCCCAGCTCTTCAAGAGATCGAGGGCGCGTTCCAACTGGTAATCCTCGCTCTTGAAAATTTTTTCGGCTTCCTCCTCATCGGCCGCGGGCGGCTCCGGCTCCGGCTCCGCCGGCACCGGCGCCGCGGCCGGCTTTTTCTCGTCGGTATCTTTGCTCTGGAAATGGCCTTCCAGGTCCTGCTCCCGCAGGCGCTGGTTACGCTCCCGCCGCATGTGCTCCAGGGCCAGGCGCTGGTCCGGGGAAAGCTCCTCCACCTTGATGTCCGGCTCGATGCCTTTCTCCTGGATGCTGCGGCCGCTGGGCGTGTAGTAATAGGCGGTGGTGAGCTTGAGCCCGGAGCCGTCCTTCAAGGTGAGCAGGGTCTGGACCGAGCCTTTGCCAAAGGTCTGGGTGCCCAGGACCACGGCGCGGCCCTGGTCCTGCAGCGCCCCGGCCACGATCTCGGAGGCCGAGGCCGAGCCGCCGTTGACCAGCACGATCATGGGGAACCCGGAATAGGCGCCCTCGGGATGGGCATACCAGGTCTTGTCATCGCTTAAGTCGCGGCCCTTGGTGGAGACGATGACGTTTTCACTCAGGAAGGCGTCCGCCACCTTGACCGCCTGGTCCAGGGGTCCGCCCGGATTGTTGCGGATATCCAGGACCAGCCCCTTGAGCCCGTCCGGGGCCTTGCGGGTCAGGTCATCCAGGGCCTGCTTGAGCTCGCGGTCGGTGTTCTCGTTGAAATTGGTGATGCGGACGTAGCCGAGGTCATACTCCTTCAATTCTTTCTTCACGCTCTGGATCTTGATGATGTCCCGGACGATCGTGAAATCCTGGGGCTCGGTCCAGCCCTCGCGGCCGACGGTCAGGGTGACCGAGGTGCCCTTCTTGCCCCGCATCTTGTGCACCGCCTCCATCAGGTCGAGGTTCTGGGTCGGCTCGCCGTCAATCTTCAGGATCATGTCGTTCGACTTGAGCCCGGCTTTCCAGGCCGGCGTGTCTTCGATGGGCGAGACCACGGTCAGCATCCCATGGCGCATGCCGATTTCAATGCCGAGACCGCCAAATTCCCCGGAGATATCCACCTTCATGTCCTGGAAATATTCCGGGGGCAGGTGCACGGTATGCGGGTCGAGTTCGGCCAGCATGCCCTTGATCGCCCCGTAGATCAGGGTCTTGGCGTCCACTTCCTTGACGTAGTGCTCCTGCACGGTGGAGAGGACTTCGTTAAAGACCTCCGAGAATACATACGTGTCCTCCGACACCGCCCGCGAGCTCTGGAGCTGGCCCATGAGCAGGATCGCCCCGAGCGAGAAGACCATGACCAGGAGCAGGAAAAAAAGCGTGCGCAACCCGGACGCACCCCGATGCGAACTCATGCAAGACCTCCTTGTTCAAAGGTTTACAAAATTAGTATATCACGCCGGGGGAATAAATCCAACTTGGCTTCTACCTGGGTTCAGCTCTTAGTCATCGGCGTTTTTCGACTCGGGTTGAAAGGCCGCCCGCCAGACCGGCCGGATGAAAAAGACGCCGGTGAGGGTGCGGGTGAGCAGGAAAACCGCGGACCAGATCAGACTCCAGGCCACGGCCTGGGCCGAGGTCATGTAGCCTCGGAGCAAGATATCCGCGAACAGTTGCGGGCCGCCCACGCCTCCGGCTGAGACCGGCCAGTAAGTGCTGTTGATAATGACCGGGACCGCGGCGACGAGCAGACCGGTGGGCGCGGTTACGCCCATGCTCCGGAAAATCCAGATGCTGGCCCAGACCGAGGCGGCCACGGTGAGCAGCCGGTAGAGCCAAATTTCGGGGTAATGCCAGAGCCGGGCCTGGGCAAAAGCGGTGAAGATTTTTCGGTCTTGCCAGGTGGGCCAGAGCCGGCGGCGCAAGCCGGTGTGCCAATAAAGAAGCCATAGCAAGAGGAAGGCCCAGGCGGCCACGCAGACCGCGATCAGGGTCGGGCCAAGCCAGGAGAACCCGCGCAACGGGGGAACCATAACCAGACAGATGGAGAGGGCCAGCACCATGTTATAGGTTTCCAGGAAATAGACGAAGATCCCGGAGGAAGTGGCGGCAAGAACCGGGACTCGGTGCCGGCGAAAGAGATAGAGCACCGTCAACATCTCGGTAAAAGCCGCGAAAAGGGCCTGGACGATGTAACTGGCCAGCCGCAGTTTCATCACCTCGCCGAAGCGGATCGGCAAATTGTAACGGGAATAACACCGCCAGAAGCTGAGGGCGTCGGTCAGGTAATAGGCCAGGGTGTAAACGGCAAAGCCCGCGATCACCGCGAGCAGGCTCACGCCCTTGAGCGCGGCCTTGACCTCGGCGAAGGGGACCTTCTGGAAGACATAGACCAGGATCACCCCGGCCAGGACCCAGGGCAGAAGCTGGCGCCAGAGGGCGGGCTTTGAGACCGGATAGGAATTGCCAGTTTCCAACGTATGGTCCTTTTTAACAATTGCTCGATTGCTATTTGATCTTTGCCATGAAAACCAGAAAAACTTAGACGTAGCCTACAACTTCCTTCTTGTCTGCGAGATATTATCCTGAAGCGAAGTTATTAGCTGCCTCCAAGACATTAAATCTGTTACGCCCCTTATATTTTCAATCTCAGATTCTATCCTTTCTAGGACTTGAGCAGCGGCTCTTCGAGCTTCATCTTCACTAGTTGGAATAAAGACCCCGCCTCTTCCACCCGGGTAAGGTAAGGTCATTAATATTCCCTGCCTCTTTAATTCCCCAAGGATCGTTTGTTGGAATTGTTCCCGACTGAGAGAGATGCCATGTGATTCCAAATGGACTAGAATATCATCTATGGATATTCGATTCTCTATTCCAAGCGCATTTCGTAGGTTTAAGAGAAAATTCACTACATGCCACCTGCCGTCAGGATTCTGGGCATTGTCCGCAAGAAATGTTCGAGCCCTTTGAATACAAACAAAACTTGATTGGTTAGAGCCGCTAAGATTGTTCAAAGCCATTTTGTCTGCCTCCTCTCTTTTACAAGGCTGGGATTTTATTTCTTACGTTTGGCGGGTTTTCTTCCCTTAAGATCGCCTTCAGCGAGAAGAAACCCATCCGCGTAAAGCCTTCGATTATCGCAGTTGAATTCATGCTTCAAATCTACCAGTAGTTTTTCAATAGAGAGAATTTTCCAGTGGCGACACCTATAGATATTTTTCCTATTTTTGCGGCCATCCACATACATCTCGTAAGAGAGAATAAAGTGATGACCATCCCGGGTGACTTTGAATTTTTCGGAGGGAGAAAAATAGAAAGAACGTTGGGTGGTAGAGATGTTTTCAATGTTATAGGTTTTACATTCAAGATAATTGGTGCGTTGGAACTCGTCTTTAAACTCAATATCAGGATATCCAGCACCCTTTTTCGAGCCGCCCCTAGTCTTGGGGACTTGGGCAGGATAACCGACCTTTTGGAGAGCTTCTCGAATATAAGGTTCTATATCATTACCAACCTCGTTAGCTCGAGCCCTGAAAATAGGCTCTCGATTGATATGGAGTCCTGCAAGCCGAGCTGCTTTTCTCAGTTTCTGGAGCAATGCTCGATCTTTGGAGTTTTTTCTGTTAAACGGAATGACCCGGTTACCCGAAATTGTTTGAATAACAACATTAAAGGGAATGTTCTTGAGGGGTTTGAGCACTTGCTGAATAACTTTCTCCAGCCTCTTAACGTATTCTTTGTCCATTCTTGGTCAGCAGCCTTTCTTCATGATTCGATGGGAGATTGAAAACCTATAAAAAAAGTTAATCCTTTTGAAACAGGACTACTCGGTTGGTATTCGTACCGCGCTGATTGTTGCGAATCCCCCAGATGTTCGAGGTCTTGGTGAATTTCTGCTGGTTTACCAGAATTCCCTGGCAGGTGAAGCCAGCTTCAAGGCCCAGCGGCACCACCTCCTCATCCAGATTGATCTTTCCATTTCGAACTTCGCCCACTTCAAATGCTACCCAGCCGCCAAGTTTGGTGATCCGGTGCAGTTCGAGGAACACCGACCGCATGATTGTTCGCCACTCTTGCAGAGTTTTGCAAACCGTGATGCGGTTGGCAATTTCCTCGACATCAATGCTATTAAACCAACAACGGAGCCAATTATCTTGCAGGTATTGGACGACATCCAGGAAGGGAGGCGAAGTGACGGTCAAGTCAACTGAAGCATCCTCGATCTCGGGAGTTGAGCGCGCGTTCTGGCAGAGAAAGAGAGATGAATCCGCGGCTTCATGGAGCCGAACCCGGTCTTCCTGGCTCAGACTGAAAATCAAGTTCTTGGATTTCCGTAGGATGATTTTTTTGGTGTTCCGATATTCGGGTTGTTGGCCCAGTTTCTGATTGATCTTGATTTGAGCTTCGGGCGTAACCGCTTGATTGGGGGGCAGAGTATAGACCGAAAAAAATCCTGGAGAATGGCCGGTCAGCCGGTTGGTGGCCACCATCCGAATCCAACCGTCCACATGATCTTCTTGGCCAGATGCCCGCCTTTCCCGCAAGTAAGCTTTGAGAGCGACAATTTCCGACTCGGTGTCGGGATGATAGAACATTGAAAGATCTTGGTCGGCGTTAAAGCGGCGCGAAGGGCGGATCGCTTCCAGCCTCGCCGATACTTCCATCAAGTTGGGGACGTAAAAACGTGGCCGTGCTAAAATCTCGCTCAGCGGATTGATATCATTGGAAATGAATCGCCTCCCCATCAATCCCGCCTCGATGACCGTGGTGCCGCGCCCGCTGAAAGGGTCGTAGACTACGGAATCCGGCTCGTGGGCAAGAAGCTCAATAAAAAAGCGGGGGAGCTGGGGTTTGAAGCAAGCGCGATAGCTTATTTCATGGATACTTGAGGCCTGGCGCTGGCGGGAAGTCCAATATTCATTGATATATCGCGGAATCGGATGCGAACCTATGCGAACAGTATCCGTGATGGTCTGAGCGCCCTTATAAAATAAATTCAATTCCTGGGTCGCCTGGAACCCCTGCAGAAACGCGGAAATGTCGTTGGAACGCTGAGCAGTGCGCATAGAAATCCTCTTGGCTCAAGGGCCGGATCTTCACTCTACCCTATTTAACACACGAAGGAAGTAGGGTCAAGCTTCGACTAAGCAGGAGCAATCTTATGCGTCTTTTTGCCTGGGCAGATGGATCGCCTGGCCGGTGGTGGCTGCCGCCGCTTCCATCAGCGCCTCGCTCAGGGTGGGGTGAGCGTGGACGAACGAGGCGAGGTCGGCGGCGGTGAGGCCGTGGCGGAGGGCCAGCGCGGCCTGGTGGATGAGCTCGGTCGCGGCCGGGCCGATGATGTGGACGCCGAGCAGGCGGTCGGTCTGGGCATGGACAATCACCTTGACTTCGCCCGCGATCTCGCCCAGGGCCTGCGCCTTGCCCAGGCCGCGGAAGGGGAACTTCCCCACCCGATAGGCAATGCCTTTCTGCTTCACCTCATGCTCCCGCAGCCCCACGCTCCCGATCTCGGGAAAGGTGAAGGTGGCGCTGGGAATGACCGAGTAATCAATCCGCGCCTCACCTCCGAGTGCGTTGGTCGCGGCTGCGACCGCCTCGGCGGAGGCCTTGTGAGCCAGCAGGATGCCGCCGGTCGCGTCCCCGGCCGCATAGATCCCGGCGACATTGGTCTCCATCTTTTCGTTCACCACGATCGAGCCGTCGGCGTTGAGCTTGATCCCCAGCTCTTCCAGGCCCAGGCCCTCGGTGTTGAAGGCGCGGCCGACGCTGACCAGGACCTTGTCCACCCGGACCTCGAAGCCGCTCGCCATCCGGGCCATCAGCTCTCCGCCCAGGTTGTCCTCGCCGATGGAGAGGATCCGGTCCGGGCAGGAAAGCCGGATATTGGCCTTCCTCATCTCCCGCGCCAGCAGCGCCGAGATGTCCTCATCCTCGTAAGGCACCGGCCGCGGAAGCATCTCCACCACCGTGACCTCGCTGCCCAGTTCCTTGAGGATGAACGCCCATTCGCAGCCGATGGCGCCGGCGCCGACGACTAAAACCCGGGCCGGGATTTCGCTCAGGTTGAGCAAATGGTCGCTGGTCAGGATGTTGGAGCCGTTGATGGGCAAGGCCGGCAGAGCCTTGGAGCGCGAGCCGGGAGCCAGGATGATGCCCTTGGCCTGGAGCGTGAGCTCGCTCTGATCCGCTCTCTTGACCTCGACCAGGTCCGGGGCGAGGAGCTTGCCTTGGCCGCGGAGGAGCACGATCTTGTTAGTTTTGAAGAGGTTTAAAATCCCTTTGGTCAAGATGCCGACCACCTTGTCCTTGCGGGCAAGCATGGCGGCCAGGTCGGGCCGGGCCGGCTCCGGGAGGATGAGGCCGAAGGCCGCCGCTTCCCGGCAGGTGCGGAGCGCGGCCGTTGAGGCGACCAGGGTCTTGGTGGGGATGCAGCCCCGCTGCAGGCAGGTGCCGCCCACCTCGTCCTTCTCGATCACCGCCACCCGGGCGCCCGCTTTAGCCGCGTGGATCGCGCCTACATAGCCGGCCGGGCCGGCGCCGATGAACACCAGGTCGTATTTTTGCAAGCGAGGCTCCTGAAAAAGTCGCGGCCCAGTATAACCTAAACGCGGCGAAACCGGAAGGCTTTACTTGCCGACCGGGAGTGGTAAACTCTGGTGCCTGGAGTAGGGTCACGAAGCCGCGAGGAACACTGACGGGGCTGGTTCTCGGAGTGATCTGGCTTTGGTCCGGCGCCGGCCGGACGGCGGAAGATTCCCTGGCCCAGGCGCGGCGCCAGGCGGAGGAATATGCCCAACGCTCGGATGAATATCGGGCGCGGCCGGCGCGGCCGCTGAGCGTGGAGGAGGCCCAGGCCAAGAAGGTCATCGTCGAGGCGGCGGGGATTCTGGCGGAAGCGGAAAGCGACGAGCGGTTCGGCCAGGCGGCCTCGCTTTACCGGCAGGCCGTTGAGATCGCGCCGAAATACGACGCGGCCTGGTCCGGTCTGGGCAACGCCTATTTCCTGCAGGGACTGAACCTGCCGCTGGAAGGAAACAGCGCCAAGGAGAAAAAGCTTGAGCTTTATGGCCGCGGCAAAGAAGCCTGCTCCAAGGCCCAAACCCTGGACCCGCAAAGTCCGGCGGCCAACCTGTGCCTGGCCAACCTGCTTCTGGCCGAGGGCGAGGTCAAGGGCGTGGTGGCGTCGGCCTGGGTGCTGCCCGAAGTGTTCAAGCTCTCGGACAAGGTGGCAGCGGTGGACCCCTACTACGATGACGGCGCCATCTTCCGGACCTTTGCGGTAGTCCTCTATATAGTTCCCTGCTGGCTGGCCCGGAGCTTCGGCTTTGCGCCCGAGATAATCTTACCTTACCTGGACAAGGCCATCGAGCGTGCGCCGGATCGGTTCCTCAACTACTCGGTGCGGGCGGGCATCTATCAGAAGATGGGCCAGAAGGAGAAAGCGCTGGACGACCTGGGGTATATGCTCAGCCACGACCCGGCCGCGCTCCCGGAATTCCAGCGGGAAAACCGGATGCAGCAGCAGAAGGCGCTCCGGCAGTGGAAGGATATTTCCGGCCGCGACTATCCCGGCCGGTGATAACTTTCAGAAATGTATAAGCAGGTTGGGGTCTTTTCGGCGCTGACGCTGATCCTGGCGGTGAAGCCGGCGCCCGCCCAGGAACCCGGCCGCTATCAACCCGTGATCGCGGGCGAATGGCGGGTGCTGTATCGGCCCGTGAAAGCCGGCCCTCACGTCAACGATCATACCCTTTTCCAGGATGCGGACGGCAACTGGCGTTTCGTGGGCATCGCCACCCACCGGCTGCTGGACCTGGTCACGCCCTACCTGGGCCATGCGGTCGGCCCCTCTCTCGAAGAACCCATGCAAGAGTTGCCGGTGCTTTTTCGGTCGGACCCGGACCATCGTCCCAAGTGGGCGCCGCACGTGGTGGAAGATCAGGGGACCTGGCACCTGTTCTGCGGTCCCGGCCGCATCCGGCACTACACCTCGCCGGACGGCATCCGCTGGACCTTTCACGACATCGCCATCCGCCCCGGCTGGGCCAGCTTCCGCGACTGCATGGTGTTGAAGCTCGACCGGAGCCAATGGCTGATGTATTGCACCGACCGGGATAACACCGTTTCCGTCTATCGCTCGCCCGACCTCTTTCAATGGAACTTCGGGCAAACCGCTTTCCGGGCGGTCAAGCCCGCGGCCGTTTATCCCCGGATGCCCTACGGCGGGATTTCCGCCACCGAATCGCCGTTCGTCATGGCCTATGCCGGCGCCTACTACCTCTCGGTCTGCCTGACCTCCTCCTCCCAGCCTTCCTCCTACGCCCAGACCATCGTGGTGCGCTCGGAAAACCCCCTGGACTTCGGCGTCTATGCCGCGGGCGGGCCGGGCGAAACCGCGGACCTGGTGACCATCCTGCCGACGCATGCGGCGGAATACATTCACACCCCCGACGGCCGTTGGTATATCACCGCCTGCGGCTGGAGCGCCTATCCGGGCGTGGAGGGCAAGATCCCGGGCTCGGTCAGCATCGCCCCGCTGGTCTGGGACCCCGTGCCCTCGCCCTCAGGTCTTTAGTTCAGGTTAGAGCAACCTCGCGTCTTCATTCGCGGGGAAGGTCGTAATTAGTTTTTTTCAGGTTCTAAAGTTATAATGAAGTCTTAATTGAGGTAATCAACCACCCTGCCCGCTTTTGGTCTGGAGGCCATGACCATGAAACGCAAACCACCCGGTCCAGGGAAACTGTCTAAAAAAGTTCGGGCAGCCCGACCAAGTAGAGCCAAAGCTCGGGCCAAGCAGCAAGGGCAGCGATCCGCCGAAGCGAAACGAATCCGGGCCGATGAAGCCCTGCAGGGATCGCGAACCGACTACCGCCTGCTGTTTAATGCTCTTCCCACCGGGATTTTGCTGGCGGATCCTCAAGGTCAAGTGGTGGAGGCCAACGCTCCCCTGCAGGAGTTGACCGGCTATTCGCTGGAGGAGTTAAAAGCCGTAGGCGCGGCGGCGCTTTACGTCCATCCGGAGGAAAGGGAAAGGTTAATCCCAACATTACAGGCATCCGGACGGGTCCGGAACGCGGAAGTGGTCTTTCGGCGGAAGGACGGTTCCACCTGGGATGCCCTGCTCAACATGGGATGGCTTGAACTTGGTGGACGCCCCTTGGTGCTGAGCGCGTTTCGCGATATTACCGGGCGCAAGCAGGCCGTGAAGCATTTTCAGCAAATCAACCGGGCGCTCAAGATGCTGAGCGACTGCAGCCAGGCCCTGGTGCGGGCGACCGAGGAAGCGGAGCTTCTGCGGGAGATGTGCCGGATCCTGGTGGAGCAGGGCGGATATCGGATGGCTTGGATCGGCTTCAAGGAGGACGACCTGGAGAGATCGGTGCGGCCGGTGGCGCAGGCCGGCTACGAGGAAGGCTATCTTGAAACCCTGAAGATCACCTGGGCCGACACCGAGCGGGGCCGGGGTCCGACCGGGACCGCCATCCGCACTGGCCGGCCGGCCACCTGCCGGAACATGTTGCTCGATCCCAAGTTCAAGCCCTGGCGGGCGGAGGCGCTTAAGCGCGGTTATGCTTCTTCCCTGGTATTGCCGCTGTCCGCAGAAGGCCAGGTCTTCGGCGCGCTCAATGTTTACGCGGCCGAGCCGGAGGCATTCGGCGCCGAAGAATTTACCCTGCTGGCGGAGTTGGCCGACAACCTGGCTTTTGGCATCCAGGCGCTGCGCAACCGGGAGGCGCTGGCCCGGGCGCATGAAGATTTGGAACGGCGGGTCAAGGAGCGAACCGGGGAGCTTTCCCATGCCAACGAGCTTTTGCGGGAGGAGATTCGGGAGCGGCAGCGGGCGGAGGACGCGGTGCGGACGGCGGCGGAGGAATGGCGCAAGACCTTTGACGCCATCCCGGACCTGATCCTGCTGCTCGACCCGGAGCACCGGATCGTGCGAGTCAACCAGGCCACGGCCAAAACGCTCGGTCGTTCTCCCGCCAAGCTGGTGGGAGTCCATTGCTTCCGCTGCGTCCACGGGACCGAGGCGCCGATTGAATCCTGCCCCCACGCCCGGACCTTGAGTGACGGGCAGGAGCACACCGGGGAAGTGTATGAGGCCAGCCTGGGCCGGCATTTCCTGGTCAGCACCACCCCGCTTTTCGGCGCGGGTGGGAAGCTCACCGGCTCGGTGCACGTGATGCGGGACATCACCGCGCGCAAGCAGTCCGAGGAAGAAATTCGGAAATCGGAGCAGAAATATCGGACCTTGTATGAATCGTCGGTGGATGGGGTGGTTTCCACCGATTTGGAAGGTCACATCGCGGACGCCAACCAGGCCTACCTGGACATGATCGGTTACACCCTGGAAGAGGCCAGGCACTTGACCTACCAGCAACTGACTCCGGCCAAGTGGTATGAATGGGAAGCCGAGATCGTGCGGAACCAAATCTTGGTTCGCGGTTTTTCCGATGAATACGAGAAGGAATACATCCGCAAGGATGGGACGGTGTTCCCGGTCAGCCTCCGGGTCTGGCTGGTCCGGGATGACCACGGGCAGGTCGTCGGGATGTGGGGCATCTTGCGGGACATCACCGGGCGCAAGCAGGCCGAGGAGGAGCTGAAGAAGCACCGGGAGCGGTTGGAAGAACTGGTGCAAGCGCGAACCGCGGAGGTCCGCCAGGTGATCAAAGACCTCCGCAACGAAATCACCGAGCGCAAGCGAGCCGAAGCGCGGGTCCAAGCCGAACGGAAGCGGTTCTACGACGTCCTGGAGGCCTTGCCGGCTTACGTGGTCCTGCTGACCCCGGATTACCACGTCCCCTTTGCCAACCGGTTCTTCCGGGAGCGATTCGGCGAGTCGCACGGCCGGCGCTGTTTCGAGTATCTTTTCAACCGCACCGAGCCCTGCGAGACCTGCGAGACCTACCGGGTCCTCAAGACCGGAGCGCCTCACCACTGGGAGTGGACCGGGCCCGACGGCGGCAATTACGATATCAACGATTACCCTTTCACCGACGCCGACGGCGCCCCTCTCATCCTGGAGATGGGCATTGATATCACCGAGCGCAAGCGGGCGGAGGAAAAATTGCGCCAGAGCGAAGCTTCGCTGGCCGAGGCCCAAAGGATGGCTCATCTGGGCAACTGGGACTGGAACATCGTCACCAATGAGCTGCGCTGGTCGGACGAGATCTACCGCATCTTCGGGCTAACGCCCCGGGAGTTCGGCGCAACCTACGAGGCCTTTTTGAATTCCGTCCACCCGGAGGACCGAGAACTCGTCAACCGGTCCGTGGATCAGGCGCTCAATGAGAACCAGCCCTATAGCATCGAGCACCGGATCGTCCTGCCCGAGGGCGAGGTGCGCGTGGTGCAGGAAAGGGCGGAGGTCACCTTTGATCCCGCGGGCAAGCCGATCCGGATGATCGGGACCGTCCAGGATACCACCGAGCGCAAGCGGGCGGAAGAGGCCAGGGACAAGGCCGAGCGGGAGCTGGAGGAGCAGCGGACGCGCGCGATTTACGCCGACCGCTTGCGTTCGCTGGGGGAAATGGCGGCCGGGATTGCCCACGAATTGAACCAGCCGCTCCTGGGCGTGCGCGGCCTGGCCGAGCACATCCTGATCGGCACCGATCGGGGCTGGGATACCTCGCCGGATAAGATCAAGGAAAAGGTCAACCTGATCGTGGAGCAGTCGGACCGGATGACCCACATCATCGAGCGGGTGCGCATGTTCGCCCGGGGCGCGGACAACTCCGAGCTGATGCCGGTGCAGGTCAACGACGTGATCCGCTCCGGCACCGGCCTGCTCGGGGCCCAGGCCCGGGCCCGGGGCATGACCCTCGAGTGCGAGCTCATGGAAAACCTGCCCGAGGTTCTGGCCAACCCCTTCTCCCTGGAAGAGGTGATCCTGAACCTGATCAACAATGCCCGGGACGCCACCTCCGAGCGATTGAAGCAGGAGCCGGGATCGGTCCCGCCCCGGATCGTGCTGCGCACGCGCGCCGAGCCGGAGGGAGACCGGGGAAAGGTAGTCATTGACGTGAAGGATCAGGGGATGGGGATACCCCCGGAAATTCTGAACCGGATCTTTGATCCCTTTTTCACCACCAAGGCGCCGGATAAAGGGACCGGACTCGGGCTTTCCATTTCCAAGTCCATTGTGGAAAGTCTTG
>Ga0154610_1031_pt12 | contig 16374 bp, 12 predicted proteins | sample Rifle2008BG13ft_FD_116039 | JGI IMG/M metagenome (GOLD analysis project Ga0154610, IMG submission 116039) | Deltaproteobacteria bacterium RBG_13_61_14 | reverse complement strand
GGATCATCGGGTCTTTCAGATTTAAAAGCGCTCGGCGATAAGCGGCCTTCAGGCTGTCCGGCAGATCCTTGCGGATACAATAAGGCGCGCCCGGGATCATCTGGCTGGTCCAGAGCACCTGGAAGTCGGTCATCTGGAGATTAAGCTCGGCAATGGCCCGGGCCAGATCCACGTCGTTGGTGGCTCCCAGCGCGTAGCGGCCCTCGAACACGCCTTTGGCGACGGCGCCATGGCTTCCGGCAAAAACCACCTTGGACGCGAAGCCGGCCGGGGCGACGCCCAGGTCGCGGACAAAATGAAGCATGGGCACCAGGAACCCTGAGGTCGAGTCCGGGTCGCTGAAGGCCAGGACTTTGCCGCGGGCGTCTTCCAGGCGGCGGAGGTTTGATCCCTTGCGAGTGATCAGGACACTCTGGTAGCCGCGATGCCCCGGATAATAAAGTTCCATGGCCGCCAGCTCAATTCCGGTCAGGGCCGCGGCCTCGATGTAGGCATTGGGTCCGAGGAGCGCGCCTTCGAGGCTTTGGTTCTTCAATCCATGGATGACCGCGAGGTAGTTTCCCAGGGCATCCATTTTCACCGGGATGCCGAGTTCCCGAGTTAAGTAGTTTCCCATGAGCTGGAAAGGGTCGTGCCCGTTTTTCGCTGTGCCAATCGGGACATAACCCAGTCGAAACACCTGCGGCCAATCGGGGGGCGGGGGTTGGGCCGGACCCGCGGCCAGCAGGCTTGAGACCAAGAGAACGACGACCGGCAGGAGCGCGAAGGGCCGGAACCGCTTAAAACGATGAGATAGTTTTGTCAAATTTGTGACCTGAAAATTTTTCTCGGAGTTATTGGTTGAATTTTCTCAGCTCGCGGATAATATTGTAATCCGAATCGGTGGCAACGGAAAATACCCCGATTTTCAGCCGAGCCAAAGTTTCGGGGTCTTTCATGTTGACCATGGCCTCGCGGAACGCGGTCTTGAAACTCTGGGGCAGATCTTGGCGCAGGCAGTAGGGGGTCCCGGGAATCATGCGGCTGGTCCAGAGGACCCGAAAATCTTTTTCGTTCAGGTTCATTTCTTCAAGGGCGCGGGCAAAATCCAGATCGCCGGTCGCTCCCAGGGCAAAGCGGCGGTCGAACACCCCTCTGGCCACGGCGCCGTGGCTGCCGGCAAAAACGACTTGGGAAGCAAAGACCGCCGGCGGGGTTTTCAGGTCTTGCAGGAAGTGAAGCATCGTGACCAGGAACCCGGAGGTGGACTTGGGATCGCTGAAGGCCAGCACCTTGCCCCGGGCGTTCTCGACTGAATTAATCTCCGCGTCGGCGCGGGTAATGATAATACTTTGATACCCGCGTCGGCCTTGAGGGTCAAGTTCCATGACCACGGCTTCGACTCCCGCCAACTCCGCGGTTTCCACATAGGCGTAAGGGCCGAGGTTGGCCGCTTCCACGGCGCGGTTGCGCAGTTCGGAGATGACCTCGAGATAGCTGGGCTTGGCCACCATCTTCACTTCCAGGTTCAATTCCCGGGCCAGGTGTTGGCCCACCAAGAGATAAACGTCCACCTGCTCGGATTTCCCCTGGACCGGAACATAGCCGAGTCGAAGCGTCTTCGGCCAGTCGGCCGGGGGCGCGGAAGCCTGCGCCGCGAGCAGGCCGAGGGAGAGCGCCAGGATCGCCGGGGCCATCGTTAGGCGCTTCGGCCCGCTCTGGTGCCGTTTTGTCTTCTGAAAAATTGCCTCCAGCATGGAGGTTCTATTTCTTTAACTCCCGGAGTTGCCGGATAATAGTGTATTCGGAATTATCCGCCGGGCCGAACCCGCCGATTTTCATGCTCGCCAAGAGCGACGGGTCTTTCAGATTCAACAGGGACTGCCGGAAAGCCTTCTTGAAACTCTGGGGCAAATCTTTCCGGATCGCGTAGACCGAGCCGGGGATCAAGGGGCTGGTCCAGAGGATCTGAAAGTCCTGGACCTGAAGGTGCAGTTCTTCCGCCGCCCGCGCAAAGTCGAGGTCGTTGGTAGCGCCGAGGGCGTAACTGTGGTTGAAAACGCCCTGGACCACGGCCTGGTGGGTTCCGGCGAACACCACCTTCGAGGCGAAGGTGCCTGGGGGTTGGCCCAGATCGCGGAGGAAAGGGAGCATGGGAATAAAGCAACCCGAGGTGGAATCCGGATAAGTAAAGGCCAACACCCGGCCGCGCGCATCTTCCAGACGATGGATCCCCGAGCCGGTGCGGGTGATGAGGATGCTCCGATAGCCGCGCTGGCCTTGAGGATCGAGCTCCATGACCGCGGCCTCGACCTCCGCCAGCTCCGCGGCCTCCACGTAAGGATAAGGACCCAGGTAAGCGCCTTCCAGGTTCCTGGCTTTGAAGCCGGCGATCAGGGAAAGATAATCCGGATACGACACCACCTTCACCTCCAGCTTCAATTCCCGGGCCAGGTACTGCCCTACCACCTGGGAAGGATCGCTCCGGTTGGCGCCGCCGCTCACGGCCACATACCCCAGCCGAAAGGTCCGAGGCCAATCCGCAGGCAGGGTCGGACCGGTTTCGGCCACGGTCAGACGCCTGATCGAAAGCAGGCCGCTGATTAGGATCAGAATGGGCAGCGACCATCCCCACGGTCTTTTCATTAGCTCGTTGTCCTTCCTGACTTGCGGTCCTCGCGGGTCGTTCGGCTATAGATCGGTGGCAGCGTTCAGCCCCAGGGCTTATAAATCTTTCACCACTTCGTACATTTCTTTCTCCGCCTGGACCACTTCTTCGGGCAGGAGATGGACTTGGCCGAGTTTGAGGGCCTCCACGTAAATCCGGGCGGCCCGCTCCACCAGCGCGCAGAGGTTGAAGGCCTTGCGCAGGTTCTTGCCCAGGCAGAGGTTGCCATGGTTGGCGAGGAGCACGGCGCTCTTGCCGAAGAGCGCCTTGACCGCGTTCTCGGCCAGGGCGTCGCTGCCGGACTGGGCATACTCGGCCACCGCCACCTCTCCGCCGGCATAGGGCACCAATTCCTCGATGATCGGCGGGATCGGCTTACGGAGCACGGCCAGGATCGAGGAATAGACCGAGTGGGTGTGAAAGATGGCGCCGGCGTCCGGCCGCGCCCTGTAAATGGCGATGTGTATAGGATACTCAAAGCTGGGCGCGTTTTCGCCGACCACCAGGTCGCCCTCGCCATCCACCACCACCACTTCCTCGGGCTTGAGCTCTTGGTAGCTGATGCTGGTGGGCGTGATCACATAGCGGTCCGCCTCGTCCGGCACCCGCGCGCTCACGTTGCCGGCCGAGCCGGTAACCATGCCCGCCTGATACATCTTCACGGCATAAGCGTGAACTTGGTTGCGCAGCTCCAGGTAATCGCTCATCGGGCTACTCCTCGAACGGGTTCTCGAACTTCTTGATCTGCTCCTGCCAATCCGGGTAAAGGTCTTCGTATTCCGAGGTCCAGGCCGGGTCCGGCTCGATCGGCGTGCGGGCCGGCTGAAAAGCCTCGGCCGCGGACTTCAAATCCGCCATCCGGCCACAGCCCACCGCGGCGGCCATGGCCGCGCCCAGGGCCGAGGCCTCCGGCGCTTCCACCACCGTGACCGGCCGGGCCAGCACCGCGGCCACGATCCGGGCGAAGAGCCGGCTGCGGGCCATGCCTCCTGTTATAGTAATGCTTTTCGGCTCCCTGTCCAAGACCGGCAAAAGCTGATCCCGGTTTCCCCGGATAGCGAAGGCGATATTTTCCAGGATGGAACGGGTGATGGCGCCGGGGCTGACTTGCTCGAGCTCGAGCGGGAAGGGGAAGAGGAATCCGGTCCGCCGAGCGGGGTTGATCTCCTTGAGGTTAAAGACCATGGGACCGAGCGAGGCGATCACCAGGTTGCTGCCCGGAGGGATCGCCTCGGCCTGGGCGAGCAAAGTCTCGTAATCGCCGGAGGCGTGGCCCTCCACATACCAGCGCAGGAGTTTCCCGGCGTCGCCGCAATTGCTTTCCAGGAGCCAGCGGCCGGGCAGCAGGTGGCAGTTGGTCCAGATGCGGCCGGCCGGCCCGAGCAAGGGCTGGTCGCAGACGGCCATCACCGGCGCGGTGGTCCCGGCGATGATGCCGACCTGGTCGGGTTCGATCACGCCCGCGGCCCAGAGCGCGGCCTGGCTGTCCGCGGCGCCGGCCACCACCGGGGTGCCGGCCGGGATTCCGGTTTCCAGAGCCGCCGGCCCGCTGACTTGACCCACCCGGCTGCCGGAGAGCACGAGGGGAGGGAACCAGGAAAGGGGCAGGTCCCAGGCGGAGAGCAATTCGGGGGACCACTGCCGGGTGCGAATGTCGAGCAGGAAAGAGTCGCCGGCCGCGCTGATCTCGGCCGCGGCCTCTCCGCTTAAACGGAACAGGATCCAGTCATTAAGCATGAGCACGCGGGCGATGCGGCTGAAAATTTCCGGAGCGTTCAACTTAAACCACAGCAGCCGGCCGGGCGCGAAGATCCAGGGCGGCCAGCGACCGCAGATCCCGGCGGCCGAATCCTCCTGGATTTTTTCTTCCAGCTCGAGCCCGACCTCGATCCCCCGGGCATCGCGGTTGGGGCCGGCATAGAGCTCGCGGCCGGAGGCGTCCAGGAAGACGCAGCCTTGGCGCATGGAGGTGGAAGAGACCGCGGCCAGGCGGGATCGGTCCAGCCCCTGGAGCGCCTCCCGGCTGGCCTCGGCGAGCAGCGCCCAGAATCGCCCGGCGTCGAACTCCTTGCCGTAAGGGTCGAGGCCGGCCGGGGTGACGTAGTCCCAGGCGCGATAAGCGCGGCGAAGGAGTCGGCCCCGGCCGTCAAAAACGACGGCGCGGCCGCCGCCGGTGCCGGCGTCGAGCGCCAGATAAAGAGGGTCGCTCATTCCTGCCATTTCCTCTGGTCAGGTCATTTTTCCCCAGATCGTATCCTTTTGTCAAATACTTCGCGCCGAGCCGGGTCTGGCCGCGAGATTGACTTTAGCGGGGCTTGTGGCATGATAACAGTGCCCGCAGATCCATCCGGACAGCTTGCGCGGAAAAAGATGAAAAAGGGTCTGGGCCGGAGGGGACTCCATGCCTGCCGCCAGCACTGACACCGGACCGCAAGTCAAGGGGACAGCCTTGATTATTTTTTTCAAGTATCTCAAGACCCAGCCGGGAACCGAAGCTTTGCGGCAAAAAATCTTGGCGGCCTTGCCGGAATCAACCGCCCAGGTGATCAGCAAGAAACTGATCGCGGTGGCGGATTACCCGTATGCGGTTTTTGTGGATTATCTGCGGGCTCTGGATCGGGTCTTGGGCAAGGGGGACTTGGCGGTATGCCGGAAGCTGGGGGAATATCTTGCCACCCAAAACCTCCAGATCGTCTCGGACATGTTCAAGCGGCGGCCCCGGCCCGAGGACCTGGTTCGGGTGGGCGATGTCTTCTGGAAAAATTACCACTTGCAATCGGGCGCCATGAAAGTGGAAGACAGCTCGCCCGATCACTCGGTCATTCGGATCTATGATTTTCCCCAGATGGCCCCGGCCCACTGCCGGCTGATGGAAGGGTGGTTCTCCCAGGTGGTGGTGGAGACCGGCGGAGTCTGGGTGGAAGAGATCCGCGAGGTTCGCTGCCCATCCCAGGGAGATCCTTTTCATGAATTTGTGGGCCGCTGGCGGCCTGGAGGGAAATCGGAACCATAGGGAGGGAAAGAGGATGGTGACGAGAATGGGTTCGGCAAGAACCGAAAAGCGCAAACATCCGCGAATGCCGGCCGGCTACGAACTCTTTGCCACCTGCGAGGGGCAAACATTCATGACCCGAAGCCGGGACGTCTCGCCGCAGGGAATCGGGATCTATTGTAACGAATCCCTGGCCGCGGGGTCGGTCAACAAGATGACTTTGCTCCTGCCGGATCGCGCCCTGAGTCTTGAACTCTGGGGCGTGGTCTGCCATTGTGTCCAGAACCCGGACTATCCGAGCATACCTTTTTCCTTCTTGGCCGGAATCAAGTTCAATGAAGAGAGCCTTGAAGGTATCCCCTTCTTGCAGATCCAGGGCGAAGTGATGCGCTACGCCGCGTCGCATTCCGTCTTGATCGAGGCCTCGGCGCGGGATTGCTATCAATTCCTTTGCGATTTCGAACGCTATCCCGAATGGGCGAAAATCCTGGAGCAGGTGCAGGTGCGGGACCGCTACCCGGATGGCCGGCCCCGGCGGGTGGAGTTCGTGGCCAATGCTTACCTGCGCAAAGTGCGCTACGTTTTGGATTATGCCTATGATGATCCGAAATATTGTCTGAGCTGGGTCAACTCCGGCGGCGACTTTCTCAGCATTACCGGCCGCTATTTCTTTCTCTCTCAAAGAGAAGGCGCGACCGCTTCGACTTACGAACTGAGCGTAACCGCGAACTTCCCCTTGCCCAAGCGGATCATCCGCTATTTCAGCAGCATCGCCATGCGCAAGACCATGAAAGACTTCAAGCATTACGTCGAGAGCAAGCTGCGGAGGGAAGCCCGACCAAACTAGCCGACCCGCTTCGCTCCAAGAACAGGGGCTTTCGCCTTTTCCCGGCCGGGGCGACTCAGAGCTCGCGCGGCTGACCGTTTCTCTCCTTCCCGCCCACCGGGGTTTGTCATCCCCTCCTTCTTCTGGATCTTAACGAAAAAGGGCGCGGAATCCCGCGCCCCTTCTGGGAAGGAAGCCAAGGCGGCTTACGGAGTCGCCGCCGCCGCCGGGCCGGAAACTTCCCCGGTCAAGAACTGGATCACCTGCTGGTTGAACTTTTCCGGTTCCTCGATCATGGGGAAATGGCCGCTTTGGTTAAACGTGCTCAGCGATGAGCGGGGCATAGCCTCGTTGAGGTACTCGGGGATGCCCTCCGCCTTGGGGGGGTAGGGGTTTTTAACGCCCCCAATGATGAGGGTCGGCGCTGGGATGGTCGCCGCTCCTTGAACCAGCTTCTCTCCGACTTCCCGTCGTTTGAGGTTGACCAGCGCTTTATGGAGCGCGTGCACTTCCTTGGTGAACTCCTCGCTCTTCACGTATTGCTTCTTATAGTCAATGACCTGGTCCAGGAATTCCTTGGCGGTTCCCTGGTCTTCAACAATGTAATATTGGTGGAGGTCCTGGCCGCGTTCATGAAGAACGTTGCGGACCCCCTGCTTCAGGAACAGGCGCTGGCAAAGCGGAATCCAGACATTGATTTGGGCGGCATTGTTCTTTTGGAAAATTCGGGAAAACATGGGGACCACTGGGTCACCCAAGGTTAGGCCTACGTCCACCCCCGCGGTGTTCACCAGAACCAGCTTGTCCACTCGCTCCGGATGGGTGAGCGCAAAATCCATCGCGATCATCCCCCCGATATCCAGGCCGACCAGAGAGGCGCGCTCAACCTTCTTGGCGTCCATGAAGCCGGTCAAGTATCGGGTAAAATCTTCCATTTTGTAGGCAATATTCGGCTTGTCGGAATTGCCGAACCCGGGCAAATCCAGGGCGAGGACGTGGAAATGTTTGGCCAGATCCTCCACGTTGTATTGCCAGGTGTCAATGGTGGCCACGGCGCCAAGATGGCCGTAAGTCTGAGCGCGAGGCGGGAGGATATGAAAGGTCAGGAGGGAAAAGGCGTCAAAGAGGGGGGTGGTGAGAATGGAATCAGAAAATTCGACGGGAAAGACCCCGCCATGGATCAAAATCACAGTGGGTCCTGCTCCAGCTTCCACATAAGCCAGGTTGATGTCCTCCACCTGGATGAACTGGCACGGCGCCAGGTAGTCCTTGGCGGCGAACGGTTGAAAGTCGCGCCGTTTCAGGATCGGCTTCTCGATCAGGCTATAGCAGGCGGTGAAGCTGAATGCACTCAGCGCGAGCAGCGCCACTACGCAAGCGGTCTTTCGTCCCATGGCTTACCCCTCCTTCGTGAAACCAGTGGTCTAGTCAAAATCAGGTGAAAACTTAGCACAAAGCCGAAAGTCTGTCCAGAAAAAAATTTAGGTGATTTTATGGCCGGCCGGTTCCAGAGAAAAAGGGTCTGGCCGCGGCTGGGATCGCCTGAGCCAGGGGGAGGCGAAAGCGGGTGGCAGGGCGTAAAAGGTGTCTGGCCGGTCGTTCGGGGTCCGCGGCAAGGGGAATAGTCAGCGGAGCCAGGGGAATTGGATAGCAAGCCTTGAGACCGAGTTGCCAGGAGCCATGGGCAGGGGGCAATTATCTTTACTAATGAAATTTTAATCTGTTTGGATGGCTTTATTAATCTGGCGTTTAATTTTTATTGACAAAGAGGTGCTTTTTCGATTATGATGGGCGGCACTTTGGCCATTTTGATTCCTAAGCCCATATCATCCCACAGCCTGGTGGACTCCACTTCGTAAGTGCCATCTTTCCGGTTTCGCGGCAGGACGCGTCCGGTTGCGAAAGATGCCGAAATTTGTGAATAAAGGAGGTAACGGTCAATGAGTGAGTTGGCAACACGCTTGGATCAGTTGGGTCTGGTGGCTTCACCGAGCCTGGCCGTGGTGGGCCTGGTGGTGGCGTTGGCGATTTTCTATTGGATCCGAAAGCAGCCGGAGGGCACCGACCGGATGAAAGAGATCGCGGGCATGATCCATGCCGGGGCCATGGCCTTCCTCAAACGGGAATATATGTTCATCGCCGTGTTCGAGGCGCTGGTGTTTATCCTGCTCTTCATTTTCATTGACTATCGGACCGCGATCTTCTTCCTGTGCGGGGCCACCTGCTCCATGTTCGCCGGGTGGTTCGGGATGCAGGCCGCCACCCTGGCCAACATCCGCACTGCCTGGGCCGCCAACCAGAAAGGCCAAGGCTCGGCCCTGGAAATGGCCTTCCGGGGCGGGGGCGTCATGGGTCTCTCGGTGGCCTCGCTGGGCCTGCTCGGGACCTCGATCCTTTTCATTCTCCATCGCTATCTCGGCGAGCAGGCGCTGCCGGCTTCGGCCATCAACGGCTTTGCCATGGGCGCCAGCTCGATCGCGCTCTTCGCCCGGGTCGGCGGCGGCATTTATACCAAGAGCGCGGACGTGGGCGCGGACCTGGTGGGCAAGGTGGAAGCCGGCATTCCGGAGGACGACCCCCGCAACCCGGGTGTGATCGCGGACCTGGTGGGCGACAACGTGGGCGATACCGCGGGCATGGGCGCGGACATTTTCGAATCCTACGTGGGGAGCATTGTCGCGACCATCGCCATCGGCGCGACCTGGGGAATCATTGATCCTTCGTTCAAGCTTTACTTTATGGGCCTGCCCATCTTCATGGCCGCGATCGGGCTCCTGGCCAGCTTCGTGGGCATTTACTCGATCAAGTGGCTGCAGCACATCAGTCCCCAGGCGGCGCTGCGCTACTCCATGTTCATCGCCGCGGCGCTTTTCCTGGCCGGGGCCTGGGCCTTCATTTGGCAATTTGGCCTCGATGCCGGGTTCGGCGGCGCTCTGGCCGGCAAGGGCAATATTTTCATGGCCGTGCTCCTGGGCACCATCAGCGGCGTGATCATCGGCCTGATCACCGAATACTACACTTCGGCCAAGCCGATCCGGGACATCGCCGAGGCCAGCAAGACCGGGGCCGCGACCACGGTCATCCACGGCCTGGCCGTGGGCATGGAGAGCGTGGTCCTGCCGGTGCTGATGATCTGCGTCTCCATCTTCATCGCCAACCATTTCGCCGGGCTTTACGGGATCGCGGTCGCCGCGGTCGGGATGCTGGCCACCGTGGGCATCACCATGAGCGTGGACTCCTACGGCCCGATCGCGGACAACGCCGGCGGCATCTCCGAGATGGCGGAGCTGGGCCCGGAGACCCGCAAGATCACCGACGGGCTCGACGCGCTCGGCAACACCACCGCGGCCATCGGCAAGGGCTTTGCCATCGGCTCCGCGGCGCTGACCGCGCTGGCCCTGTTCGCGGCCTATTCTCAGGCCATTAACGTGGACGATCCCCAGACCAGCATCATCGAAGTTCTGTTCATCAACCTCACCGATGCCACGGCGGTGATCGGGTTGTTCATCGGCTCGATCCTGCCCTTCTTTATCGGCGCCCGGACCATGCTGGCGGTGGGCGATGCGGCCGGGGACATGGTGGAGGAAATCCGGCGCCAGTTCCGGGAGATCCCGGGCCTGCTCGAAGGCAAGCCGGGGGCCAAGCCGGATCCGGCCACCTGCGTGGATATCGCCACCAAGGGCGCGCTCAAGCGGATGATCGTGCCCGGCTCTACGGCGGTGGTCGCGCCGGTGGTGGTAGGGATGATTTTAGGTCCCGAAGCCTTGGGCGGCATGTTGGCCGGGGCCACGGCCAGCGGGGTGATGCTGGCCCTGATGATGGCCAACGGCGGCGGCGCCTGGGACAACGCCAAAAAGTATATCGAGAAGGGCAACCTGGGCGGCAAAGGCTCGCCGGCCCATAAGGCCGCGGTGGTCGGCGACACCGTGGGCGACCCCTTCAAGGACACCTCAGGCCCGAGCATGAACATTTTGATCAAGCTCATGAGCATCGTCAGCCTGGTGATCGCGCCGCTTTTGTCTCGATAGGGAATTTGAGTCGAAAAAATCGGGCGGCTCGAAGGAGCCGCCCGATTTTTTTGTGGGTTAAAATTCCTGGGAGTCTTAATCCACCTGAAACTTCTCTTTGGCCGGCCGGACTTCGATTAAACATTCTTTCTCGGTCATCCCGGCTTTCATGAGCATTTCCAGGTTGTAATATTGTCCGGTGGGAAGGGTGAAAGCTTTTTTCCACTCGGTTTTGGTCTTGGATACGTAATCATCGCCGAACTGCTTGGCGCACTGGGAGCGGAAGCTGGCATAGAGCACATACGAGCCTGAAGGCAAGGGGGTCCGGACCCCGTCCTCCAAAGGATACTGCCGCTTGGTCTCAATGTTGTAGGCGATTACCTGGGTATCGTCGGGCCGGCAGGCATAGCGCTGGGAATACATGGTGCCGGACATGGCGGACCCGGAGCTGGAACTTTCCGCGGAGCCGCTTTCGGAATATTCTCCCGAGGCCTCGCCCGAGCCGCTGCCGTATCTGTCTGTATCATAAGAGCCGGAGGCCGAAGCCGAGCCGCTGCGATCGTAAGAGCCGCTGGAGCTGGAAGAATAGGATCCCACGGAAACCCCGGACTGGCTCTGGCTGTCCACATCCGAGAGTCCCCACATCTCTGCCGACGCGGCTTCGGTGATCAAGGCCACTTTGATATAGCCCTTGGGCGCCTTGGCGTCCATGATCTCGTTGACTTTGATCTTGGCCAGCTTCAGCCGGGGATTCCTTTGCAGAGCCGCCTGGTAATATTTAAACGCCCCGTCCAGATTGCCCTTCTTTTCTTCGATTTGCCCCAATAGCTGGGCGCTCTCCCCGCTTTTCGGATCGGCCTGCCAAGCGGCCTTGGCCTGGGTTTCCGCCTCGCCGAGGCTGCCTTTCTCAAAGTAGGCCTGGGCCAGCTTGAGAGAGATCGCGGTATTATTGCCCTCGAACGAAAGGACTTTCTGATAGTCGGCAATGGCCTGGTCCCAGTTCCGGACCTGGAAATAGAGATCGCCCCGGCCTTGCCAGGGCTCCAGGCTATTGCTGTTCAACTGACCGGCCCGCTCATACTCCGCGGCGGCCAGGTTGAGAAAGGGGTCGGCCAAGGGGTTCTTGCCCTCGGCAAAACCTTGCCAGCGCTGGTGGTAGAGCTTGGCCAGGGCCAGGGCCGCCTCGAACGATTTGGGGCTCTGGGCGGCGTTCTTCTGGGCGTCATACACGTCGCGGGAGTTGTTCATGAGGTTGTTAAGCCCGGTTTGTCCCTCCGTGCCCGCCTTGGCAAAGGCTTCCGCGGCTTCATAGTATTTATTTTCCCGGAGCAAGCGATTCCCTTCCTGGAAGTTCTTCTGCTCCTTTTTGCTCATCCCGGATTTTTTTGCCGCCAGAGACGAGGCGCTCATGCCCAGGCCGACCAGAATAACGATCAGTCCGATCCCCCATTTTCTTCCGGCCATGATCAACTCCTTTTCGGATGATTTCTTCATATTATGGCAAAAAGGTGCAATCGTGTCAAGAAAATGATGAGAGGGGTTGTAACCCTTCAGTTATCAGGGGCAAAGCACATGGCAGGACCTCGTAGGGGCGACCGGCCGGTCGCCCCTACTGGCCCGGCCATAGAGCCTGATTGCCCCTCAAGACTGAAGGGTTACGGGGACCGAGATTTTATGCCGGTCAACTGAGAAGGGGTGAATCTCCCGGTTTTCCTAAGGGTTCACGTTAATCTGCACCTCCGGACCCGGCACCGCCGGCGTGTGCGCCTCGCTATCCTCTGGCCGATCCACCGAACCAGGAGCGGTTCCCGCGGCCACACTCTCAGCCCCGGGATTTTTTCCTTTTTCCAAAACACGGGAGGTTGCGGAACGATTGGATTCCCAACAGAATCAGGACCGGAAGCATGGAGAGGAGGCCGGAGTAGGAACCCCCAGCGATCTGGAAGCAGCCCCCGCCCCCACCATCGCCTCCTTCGAGGCCTCTTTTGCCACATCCCTCATCCGCGACCCCGTAACCCCAATCTCCCGGACATTGGTTGTCAATCTTATCGCAAAGTTCAGGAGCCCCAGGATAAACCGCCGCATTCCGGTCGTGGCAATCGCCGGCGCAGACCGAATAGGCGTCGCCGTCCCGGTTGCGATCGTCGTCTGCCTGGCCGTTGCAGTTCTGGTCCACACCATCGCAAAGGGTTTCCTTTGCCCTTGGGTGAATGGCGCCATCGGCGTCGTTACAGTCCGGGCCATGGCGGATAATATAAGCGTTGCAGCCGACGAACCAGTTATCGCCGTCGGCGTCGAGGCAGCTCGCGCAAGCCGTCCAATTATCCGGGTCGGCGTCGTCGCAGTCCGGCCCGGGCAGGCAGGCCGGACCGAAGCTGTCCCCGTCGGCGTCCACACAGTCGCTGACGCACGGATTCGTCCCCCCCTGGTATTCTTCCAGATTGGGATAGGCGTCCCCATCCGGATTGCCCAGGGAATCGCCGGCGAGGGGATCCAAACAAGCGGGGTAGAGACTTTCCCAATCGTCGGGCAGACCGTCGCAGTCACTATCGTATCCGATCCGGGCAAAGTAGATCACATCGTTCCCGTCCCGCTCATCATACCAGCTCACCCCGAACTCGGACCCGGTCCAGGCTAGCGAGGGCTCATAGCTTCCACTCGCGGCGCTGGTTACCCGGAGGTCGGACCCGAGCTTTGCCCCGGAAGAAGAGACGCGCGCAAAGTAGATCTCGTAATTCCCATCCCGGGTATCATGCCAGCTCATCCCGAACTCGGACCCGGTCCAGGAAAGGGAGGGATACCGACTATAATTCGCGTCGCTGGTCATGCGGAGGTCGGACCCGAGCTTGGCTCCGGTCGAGGAAATTCGGGCAAAGTAAATCTCGGCATTGCCGTCGCGGCGATCATTCCAGCTTACCCCGAACTCGGACCCGGTCCAGGAAAGGGAGGGATATTCACTATCATGCGCGTCGTCGGTCACCCGGAGGTCGGACCCGATCTTGGCCCCGGCTGAGGAGATCCGGGCAAAGTAGATCTCGTAGTTCCAGTCCCGGTAATCCTGCCAGCTCACGCCGAACTCGGACCCGGTCCAGGAAAGGGAAGGCCATTGGCTATAACCCGCAGCGCTGGTCACCCGGAGGTCGGACCCGAGCTTGGCACCGGAGGAGGAGACGCGAGCAAAGTAGATCTCGTAGCTCCAGTCGGAGATCGGGTAGTTCGCGTCCCGGTAATCCTGCCAGCTCACGCCGAACTCGGACCCGGTCCAGGAAAGGGAGGGATACCAGCTAATACTCGCGTCGCTGGTCACCCGGAGGTCGGACCCGATCTTGGCCCCGGAGGAAGAGACCCGGGCAAAGTAGATCTCGAAGTTTCCATCCCGGTTATCATACCAGCTCACCCCGAACTCGGACCCGGTCCAGGAAAGTGATGGCCCCCAGATACAAGTCGCATCATCGGTCACCAGGAGGTCAGTCCCGAGCTTGGTTCCGGATGAGGAGACGCGGGCAAAGTAGATATTGGAACCACACCAGCCCACCCCGAACTCGGACCCTGTCCAGGAAAGGGATGGCAACATGCTCCAACTCGCATCGTCGGTCATCCGGAAGTCGGCCCCGAGCTTTTGCGGATTGGGGCAGGTTTGGGCCCAAGCCAGTCCGGGCAGGCAGACAAGAGTCATAACAAGGATTAGCAAGCCCGCGCTTTTCATGGATTTCCCCTCCCTTCCGGAAAAGGGTTTGACCACGATGCTCCGATATCTTCCGCAAAAATTTTCAGCCCAAAAAAAGCCGCACTTTAGCCCTTGGGCCTTGATGCGGCTTGATTGCTCGCGGATCCTGGGATCCTGATTTAGGGACGGCGACCTCTCCATACCCGGAGACTTGAATCAGGAATGAAACACAGAGCGCACAGAGAACGCAGAGAATAATGGTCTCCCTGGCTTAAGAGACTCAGTGCCCTCTGTGGTCTCTGTGTTTCAAAATTCCTTTCTCCATGTCTCTCCTCTTTTCTGCCCTTTTCTCAGACAGGGCGTGAGGGCCTGGTTAAGGTTCTGGCCGACTTCGTTACCGCCTCTTTATATAGAGGATTTGCCGAGGCTTGTCAAGCAAGATCGTAAAAGGGTTCACGGTTCGCGGTGTTCCGCGACCGGGGCGGTCGCGGCTACCTTTTGCTTTCCGCCAACTGTCAACCGTCAACTGCCAACCGGCTTTGGCCTGGGGTGGTTGCCGCGTTGGATGGGGTGGCTGCTGAGCAATATGGGGTGGTTGCTGTGCAAGATGGGGTGGTTGGCGTGCAGAATGGGGGGACGTTTGAAGAGGGTATATCGTATGTCGTATGGAGTATGTCGGGAAGGCAAGAGAGGGAAAAGATTGAGGAAGTGGGAGGAAAGTGGAAGAAATGGTAAGCGGCGCTTTACAGAAATGGAAACATTGAGCTGAAAACCTGTTTTTTGATCCATGATGAGCCAGGAGCCGCGATCAAGATGAAAAAGGCGGCAACCAAGAAAAAGCATGTAAAAACAAATAGTTATATAAATTTTACAAGTCCTGGCTTTCATTCTCCTCAAGTTCATTTCACCTCTCTATATATGTAGAAATGTTGCAGTTTTTCGGAGCGGGAGGGCGCTTCTTGGGGGCGGAATCGGGGAGATAGAGGAGGCGTGGATGGATAGCCCCACTTCATTGGAGCCATCTCCGTGAGGGAAAGAGCCGGCCAGCCTGCGCCCTCAAGAAGTTTATAAATGGCGGTAAATTTAAGACGAAGGAAATTTAGCGATCTTTTGATTGAGATGGAGGTAGTTGCCTTACCTGAATCCTGGTGAGAAATCGGTGCGGCGGGCTTCCTCTCTCATCCTGGCCGACTGTTGCTCCAGATGCTCGCGGTCAGGATCGCGCCGCCAGGTAAAGAGCATGCGGGACAAGAGGGGCTGGAGAGGGGAAAGCTCATCCGGCAAAGGCAGGGTCCAGGGTTCCAGCCGGACGCCGTAGCGATCGGGATGGGCGAACAAGTCCGAATAAGGTTCCAGCCGCAGCGGATGCCCGGCATCGAAGATCAGGCGACCCGGCCCGCGCTCTTCGGGAGACAGCCGGCGGCCGCGGGCGATGAATTCCAGGGAGGCTTGGAAATCCGCTTCGGTTTCGCCCGGAAAGCCGATCAGGATATTGGCCTTCACGCTCACCCCGGCCCGGGTCAAGGTCAGGAGCGAGGCAAAGATGTCTTCCGCCGCCATCCCCTTGTTCATGCGGCTGCGGATCGTCTCGGCAAAAGTCTCGACTCCGATGCTCACGTGTCCGAACCCGGCCCGAAACATCAGCCCGGCCAGCTCCCCGTCTATCGCCTGGTCCGCAATAATGTAACCCGAAAAACGGAGTTGAAAGTCCAGCGCGATCAGTAGCCGGCAAAATTCCTTGAGCCAACCGGGGTTACCGTTGAGAGAAGAGTCGTTGAACTCGAACTCCGAAACCTGGTAGCGCCGGTGCCGCGCCTCGATCTCGGCCGCCACCGCCTCCGGCCGGCGCTGGCGATAGCGCTTCCAGTAAGCCGTCTCCGAGCAATAGGCGCAATGGTTGACGCAGCCCCGGGTGGCAGAGACCGGGAAACCGTTGTAATAAGGAGTATAAAAACGGTTGGGACGGTTGCGGGCGTAATCGGCGACAGTTTCGCCGGGCAAGGGCAGCCCCTCAAAGTCAGGCCGGGGCAGGGCATCCAGGTCTTTTTCCAGGGGCCGGAGTTGCGAGTGAAGCTCGCGGTCCTTTAGCACCGCCACGCCGGGAATCCCGGCCGGAATGGGTCCGGGCAGCGCGCGGGCCAGCTCGACCACGGTGCGCTCGCCCTCTCCGACCACGATGGCGTCCACCAGGCCCAAGCGCAACACCAGCTCCTGCACCTCAAGGATTCCCACTCC
>Ga0154610_1082_pt8 | contig 16594 bp, 6 predicted proteins | sample Rifle2008BG13ft_FD_116039 | JGI IMG/M metagenome (GOLD analysis project Ga0154610, IMG submission 116039) | Deltaproteobacteria bacterium RBG_13_61_14 | reverse complement strand
TGGCAACCGGCGCGCCAGTGGAAAATTCACCTTACCCAGCTCTCCCATTTCGACTGGGGCTATACCGGGACCCAAGCGCAGGTCCGCCAGGTCCAGAACCAGGTCCTGGACACGGTGATCGAGTATTCCCGCAGGACTGCGGACTGGCCGGAAGACTCTCGCTTCCGCTGGACCGTGGACGGGAGCTTCACGGTCATGAACTACTTGCAGGACCATCCGGGCCGGGAGGCTGATCTCCGCGACCTGGTCGCCTCCGGCCGGATGGAGATCAACGCCAAGCTCGGCCACCTTTGTCCCTCGACCGCCGGCTACGAGATGCTGGCCCGCGAGCTTTACTATTCAACGCGTAACCTCCGGCAACTGCTAGGCGCGGACCCGGTCACGGCCATCCACACCGACGTGCTCGGCATCACCTGGGGCAATGCCACCGTCCTGGCCGGCGCCGGAGTCAAATACCTCCTGTTCCATCCCAACCGCATGTATCGCGGCGGCGCGGTGATGAAGAACACCCTGACACCGCAGGCCTTTTACTGGCAAGGGCCGGACGGCTCCCGGCTTCTCACCTGGCGCTCCTACGATTCTTACACCGAGGCCACCTTCCTGATCAACGGCATCGAGCGGACGGCCAAGGAACTCCCGGCCCTGCTCCTGGAATACGAGAAAAAGGGCTATCCCTTTGACCTGCTCCACCTCACCCGCAGCGGCAAAGACCCGAAAACCCAATTTGACGACAACTCGCCGCCGCGGCTCGAGATCTGCCACTCGATCCGCGAGTGGAACGCTCGCTTCGCTTATCCGCGCCTGATCGCGGGCCTGCCCCGGAACTTCTTCGGAGAGCTGGAGCGCCGCTACGGCGATCAAATCCCGACCTATGCCGGGGATATGCCCGACTGGTGGGCGGACGGCGTGCTCACCAACGCGGAGGAAACCAAGCTCTCGCGGCAGATGCACCACGACCTGAGAGAAGCCGAGTTATGGTCCAGCCTGGCCGCGCTCCTTTCCCCGGACTTCAGCTATCCCGGCCAAACCCTCGACCATGCCCATCTTGCCAACTGGATTTACGACGAGCACACCTGGGGATATATGTTTCCCTTTTTGCCCCGCGAGGAAAAAATCTGGAACTACAAGCGAGGCATGCTCCGGCAAGGAGTTTCGGAAACCGCCCCGATTTTAACCCAGGCCCTGAAGACTTTGGCGGACACGCTGGGAGAAAAGGATACCTGGGTGGTGTTCAACCCGCTGGAATGGCCCCGGACCGAGCCGGTTCGCCTGGACCTCGGACCCCAGAGCCGGGACCCGGACGGTCGGCTCAAGGTTGCTCTTCAGGATGTCCAGACCGGCGAGATTTTTATCGGACAAGCCGAGCCAGGCTCGTCCTCCGCTGCCTTCCCGGTTAAGGACGTGCCGGCCCTGGGCTATCGAACCTTTCGAATGGTGCCTGCCCCCTTGAGCCAGCCGGCGGCAGAATCTTTTCAGGTCAGCGACCGCTCCATCGAGAACTCACTTTTCATCTTGAAGTTTGACGCCCGGCGGGGCGGGCTTACCAGCCTCTACGACAAGCGTCTTGGCCGCGAGCTCCTGGACGGGAAAGCCGAATATGCTTTGGGCCAACCCCTGGCCCGCGGACAAGGCTACTTTGACTGGTTCGACCGCCGCGCGCCGGCCCAGGTGGAAAAAATCACCGTCTCTTCGCCCGGACCGGTCTATGCTTTGGCCACCGTCATCTATCGGCTCCGAGGTTTTGCTTCTACCCGGATCAAGACTGAATTTAAGATTTATCACGACCTGCCTTACCTGGACCTGGTCTCTTCCTTTAACCATTACCGCAACGGGCCCGGCGCGAGCAAATATCTCGCTTTCCCCTTCGCGGTTCCGGACCCCGAGTTTTTCCTGGAAATTCCCTATTCGATCATGCGGCCGGGCCAAGACCAGCTTCCCGATTTTGCCAGTTACTACGCGGTCTCGCACTCGGTCCTGATCCAGAGCGGCCAGGGCTTCGGCATCGCCTGGAGCACGCGGGAAGGCCCGATGGTGGAACTCAGCGACATCCGCAAACAGGCCGGCTTTGCCAATCCCTCTTCCGCGCAATTCGACCAGCCGCCTCCCCGGTTCGACCGCGGCCACATCTACTCCGAGCTGATGAATAATTTTCAAAACACCAATTATCACTATTGGCAGCGCGGCTCCGGGGCCTGGTCCTATCGGATCTCTTCCCTTTCCGCGGATCCTTCCCGATCCGAAGCCGTTCGCCCCGGCTGGGAGCTGGCGCAACCCCTGCTGGCCTGGCAAGTGAAAACCAACCCCAACTCTACTTTTCCTCCGGCGGCCAGCCTGATCGCCCTTTCTCCCGGCTCCGTGCTCCTGGTGACCATGAAGCGAGCCGAGGACAGCCAGGGAACGATCCTCCGGCTCTATCAATCCGAAGGAAAAGCGGTTCAGGCCCGGGTTCGGCTGCCGCTGGCCCCCATCACCCATGCGGTCTTGACGGATATCACCGAGCATGATAGGCAGGAGTTGCCGGTCCGGGACGGCGCCGTCACTTTGGACCTGGGGCCTTTTAGCGTGCGCACGCTGCGCGTGATCACCGAAGCGAAAGGAAAGCTATGATCCGACCGCGAATCCGTTTCCTGCTACTTTTCTTTTCTCTGTGGGTTTGCCTGCCGGTGTCTGCCCAGGAAAAATTCCAGCCGGCGCTGGCCGGCCCCTGGCACACCTTGTTCGCGCCCAAGAACTCCGGCGATTACATCAACGACCATACCCTGTTCCAGGACCCGCAGGGCAACTGGCACCTGATCGGCATCACCTCCCCCGGCTTGAGTTGGACCGGCCTGGACGAGCGCTATTTTGCGCACGGGATCTCCCCTTCGCTGGACCAGGAGATGACCGAACTGGACCCGCTCTTCAAGGGCACCCCCGACCGCCGCCGCAAATGGGCGCCGCACGTGATCAAAGATCAGGACGTGTATCACCTGTTTGCCGGCCCCGGCTCGATCCGCCATTTCACTTCCAGGAACGGCTTGGACTGGAATTATGAAGGGGTTGCGATTGCGAAGCCCTGGTGGAATTTTCGGGATACCATGGTCCTGGAGCTCTCGCCCGGCCATTGGCTGATGTATGCCACCGATCAAGGCGACCGCCTCTCGGTTTACGAATCGGACGACCTTTTCACCTGGCGCCGGCATGGCACCGCCTTCCGGGCCGTCCGGCCGGCCCCGATCTGGGGCTGGATTCCGATCTCGGCCACCGAGTCTCCCTTTGTGGTGAAAGTCGGCGACTATTACTACCTCTCGGTTTGCCTGACCAACTATGGTCGCAAAACCTATACCAACACCGTGATCGTCCGGTCCAAAGATCCTTTTGACTTCGGCACCTATGCCGCCGGCGGTCCGGGCGAGACCGCGGAATATGTCACCACCCTGCCCGCCCACTGCGCCGAATTTATTCAGGACCGCCAGGGAAACTGGTATATCACCTCCGGCGGCTGGAAAAACTACCCGACCCCCGCCGGGGTCAAACCCGGCACTCTGGCCATCGCTCCGATCAAATGGGAAGCCGGCCCTTAAGGGCAAGGCGCTTGGCGACCTTTGTTGTGTCCAGAACCGGCGCCAAATTATCTTGACAGAGATCAAGGGCTTGATATACTTGGCCTTGGCTAAGGCCTGGCGAGGCTGAGAAGACCGGGTGCGCGGGATGGGAGTGCATGGCGGAATCCAGCAAGTTATATTGCCCCAGTTGCGGCGAGGACGTGGAATATTTTGTGATGCTCAGCGAGGGCAACGAGCTCACCCACTGCTCGATCTGCGGCTTGATCCTCGAGCGCGAAGCACCCGAGGCAAGAGCGCAGGAGCGGATCAAGACCCTGCAAAACGTGGTGGCGGCGGAGGACAGTCCGGTCCTGCTCAAGACCCTGAGCCAGATGTTGGTGGACCGCAACATCGCCAAGACCGTGGAACCCTGCAAAAACGGCGAGGAATTTATCAGCAGGGTGGTCGAGCGCTTGAAAAATAATCTCCCCGTCTCCCTCGTGATCCTGGACGTCAACATGCCCGTCCTCAACGGCATTAACGCCGCCGTCATCTTCCGCGCCATCGAGCGCGGCTTCGGGAAAAAGCGCCCGACCCCCATCCTGTTCTTCACTTCCTATCGCTGTGACGATACCTTTAAGAAGGTGCTCAAATATTGCGCGCCGGCGAAATACATCAATAAGGGGACCGGGTCCTCCCCGGAAGAGTTCGTCCAACGCCTCTATCAAGTCGTCTCCCAGTTATTGGCTGAGCAATAGCTCTTCCCCTCTCGCCGGCATTGGCGCCTGCCCGGGCGGCCGGTAATCTTCAAGGGCGGGACATAACGAGCACCAAAAAGGACTGGAGCATTCGGTTCATGGAAAATCAGGAAGGGCAGTATCGGGAAGTCCTCAATTCCAACCCTCTTCACCTCGCTTCCTTGCGCGGGCTGGAAGATCTTTACCGGCGGGAGGAGCGCTGGGAAGAACTGGCCGCCATCCTCCTCCAAGAGGCCGAGGCCCTTGAGCAACCCGAGGAGCGCGCCGGCCTGATCTACGAGAGCGCCCGCATCCAGGAAGAGCGCTTGGGCCAAACCGACGCGGCGCTGCAAACCTACGCCCGGGTGGAAGGCGCGGCGGAGTGGGAGCAGTTGGCCCGGCGGGCGCGCCGGCGCATCCTCCAGCAACGGCAGGATTGGGAGGAACTTCGCGGCCTGCTCGAAATCGCCCTGGACCAGGCCTCGCCGGCCGAAGCTCCGGCGCTTCGCCTGGAACTCGCCCGGCTGTTCGCGTTTCGGCTCGGCCAACCCGAGGCCGCCGAAGCCTTGCTGGCCCAAAGCCTTGAGCAGGACCCGGGTCATTGGACCACCCTGGTCCTGCTCGCCCACCTCCGGCTCCAGCGCGGGCAATGGCCCGAGCTGGTCGAGGTTTACACCCGCGCCGCGGAGCAGGCGGCTGCGGCCGGAGACCAGGCCCTCGAGCTGGCGCTCCGCTACCGTTTGGGCCAGCTCCTGGAATTCCGCCAGGGCGACCGCGACCAGGCCCTCGCCGCCTATGCCCGAGCCCGGGAACTGGACGCGGGATTCCTGGCTTTGCTCGCGCTCTGCGAGATCAGCGACGCGCAAGACGACCCGGCGCAGAGCGCCGCTTTCCGCCAGGAGCTCACTCAGGCGCTCGGCGAATTTGACCCGGACCTGCAAAAGCTCTGGCGCTTCCAGCGCGGCCTCCTGCTCCTCGAACTCCAGAACCAGCCGGACGCGGCCCGGGCCGAACTGGAAAAAGTGGTGGAGCTGGACCCGAAATTCCTGCCCGGCGCCCTGGCCCTGGAGCGGCTCTATCGGGCCGCGGGTTCGGACCAGGACCGGGTCCGAATCTGCCAGACCCTGGCCGCCGCCATCTCCGATCCCCGCTGGAAAGTGGAATACGCCGGCGAAAAAGCCCGCCTGCTCCTGGATGGGCTCGGCGACGCCGAGGCAGCCGCGGCCGCGGCCGAAGAGACACTGGCGCTCGACCCGCAGAGCCTCACCGCCCTGAAGATCCGGCAGACGGTGGAAGCCCGCCAGGAGAACTGGCCGGGGCTGTTCGAGCTCGTGGACCAGGAAATCACCCAGGCCAATGATCCGCGCGAGCTGCAGGGCCTCTATTTCTGGAGGGCGGAGTTGGCCATCCACCGCCTGAGCAAGCCCGAGCTGGGCCTGGATTCCTTTCGGCAGGCCCTGGAAATTCCGCCCAGCCAGTTCCCGGCCCTCAAGGGCATGGAGCGGCTTTACCGCGAGCTCAAGGACTGGCCGAACCTGCTCCGGGTCCTCACCGCGGAAAACAAGCTGGCCCAGGAGGCCGTTTACAAAAAGTATTACCTTTGCTGGTCCGGTGTGCTCTGGGAAGAGGTCGCCGGCCGCGACGACCTGGCCTTCGCCGCCTACAGCGAGCTGATTAAGGCCGACCCGGGCCACCCCGGAGCCTTTCGCGGCCTGGCCCGGATCTGCGCCAAGCGGCAGGCCTGGGAACAGCTCCTGGCCGTGCTCGGCCGCGCCGCCCAGTCCACCCAGGACCCCGCGCTCCAGCACGCCTTGCTTTATGAAACCGCGGCCGTGCTGGAGAGGCGGCTGCACAACGCCAAAGAAACCCTGGCCCGGTTGGAGAAGGTCCAGCAGTTTTTGCCCGAGGACCGTCTGGCCGGCCTGGAGCTCAGCCGGATCTTTTACCGCGAGGGCCAGCTGGAACCCTACCGCGAGATCGTCGCCGCGGGCATGGACCGCCTGGAACATCCGGGGCTGCGGGCCGCCGCCTATCTCCGCGCCGGCTCGGTCTCCGAAGCGGTGCTGGGCGACCTGGCCGGGGCCGGCGACCTTTACCAGAAAGCGTTGCTCCTGGCCAACCGCTCCGCGGCTTGCCTGCCCGCGCTCGAGCTGGCCGAGATGCAGAACGACTGGCCCGGCTACCTGGAGCTGCTCCGCAACCTGGCCGAGCGCTGCCAGAATCCGGCGCGGTTCGCGCTCTTGTGGCACGGGGTCTGCCTCCAGAGCGAGCAGCGCCTGGATGAGCAATGGACTTCGCCGCAGGCTTTATCCCAGGCCTGGCAAGAGCTTTATGGCCTGGACTCGCAAAACCTGCTTGGCCTGCGCGGCCTGGCCGACCTTGAGGAAGCGAAAGGCGACTGGGCCGCGCTCGAAGCGCTCCTGGAGCAGGAGGCCAAGCTGTTGGGAGGAGGGGACGCGCTCGCGCTGCGCCTGCGGCTGGCCGAGCTGCGGGCCGAGCGCCTGAACAACCCGGCCGGCGCGATCGCCGACTACCGGGCCCTGCTCCATGCGCAAAAGGGACACCTGTCTTCGATCCGGGCGCTGGAGCGCCTCTTCGAGCAGACCGGCAACTGGGCCGACCTGATCCGGGCCTTGCTCCAGGAGATCCCGTTGCGCAAGGACCCGGACCTGGGCATCGCCCTCTACACCCGGGTGGCCGGGATCTACGAGGACAAGTTCAAGGCGGTCGAGGAAGCGATCAAGAGTTTCCGCGCGATCCTGCGGATCAAGCCCGACCACTTGCCGTCCTTGCACGAACTGCAGCGGCTGTATGAGAGCGCCGGCCGCTGGCAGGAACTGGTCAGCATGCTTAATGCCGAGATCGGGGTGATCCAGGAGGTCGAGGCCAAGATCGCGCTGTATGAGCGGGCGGCGATAGTCTGGGACGAGAACCTAGAGCAAGCCGACCAGGCCATCGGGACCTTGCGCGCGGCCCTGGAGCTGGACCCCGCCCGGATCGCCACCTTGCACCGAATGCAGGCGCTCTTCGAGCGCGAGGGCCGCTTCCCCGACTGGATTGACGCACTGGAAAAAGAAATCGCGCTCACCCGCGATCCCCAGGGGCTGGTGAAACTGCACCGCCGGGTCGGGACGCTGTGGGACGAAAAGCTCGACGACCCCGGCCGGGCCATCGAGAGCTGGATCAAGGTCCGCGACCTGGCGCCGGAGGATGAGACCGGGCTCCGCGCCCTCGAGCGCCTCTTTGATCGGCAGTCGCGCTGGTCCGAGTTGATTGACACCCTGGAGCGGCTGGCCGCGATCACGATCGAGGCGTCGGTCCTGGTGGATTTCTATTCCCGGATCGGGGCGCTCTCGGACCAGAAGCTCGAGCAGAGCGCCAACGCCGTCGCCAGTTGGCGCCGGGTGCTGGAGCTGGAGCCGGCCTGGGTGCCGGCCCTGGAAGCTTTGGAGAGCCTGTATACCCGGACCCAGGACGGCCCCAACCTGGTGGAGACCAAGATCAAGCTGGCCGAAGCGGTGGTGCAGGACCAGGAGCGCGCGGTGCGCCTCTACTGCGAGGTGGGCTCGATCCAGGAAAACCGGTTCCAGGATGACAACAAGGCGCTCATAAGCTACGCCCGGGCCATGGAGATTGACTCCCGGTCCCTGCGACCGATCCATGCGGCGCGGGCCGTCGAGGAGCGGCATGAGGACTGGAAAGAGGTGATCGAGCTTTGGTCGCGGGAAGAGAAGCTCACGCCCGAGCCGGACCGGAAGAAAGAGATCTTCTTCACCATCGGCGGCCTCCACGGGAACCGGCTCCAAGACTTAAACCAGGCCGCGGTGGCTTATGAAGCCGCGCTGAAAATTGACGGCCGCTACCTCCCGGCGGTGAAGCCGCTCGCGGAAATTTACTACGCGGCCCAGGCCTGGGAAAAGGCGCGGCCGCTCTTTGAGATCTGGTCGGAGCATACCGAGGGCGAGAGCAAGGAGAAGATCGGGGAGATCTATTACCAGCAGGGCTGGGTGGCGGAGCAGCTCACCGACGTGGATGCGGCCATTGCCAAGTATATCCAGTCGGCCGAGCTCCGCGCCGATTACCTGCCCCCGCACCGGCGCCTGGCCGACCTGTTTTACAAGCAGGAGAAGTGGAAAGAGGCGGACACTTACCTGGACCGGCTGCTGCCGCTGGTGCGGGCCGCGGGCGAGACCGCGGAGACGCTCGAGACCTTGAAGCGGTTGGGCGGGGTGGAGGTCAAGCTTGAGAAGACAGATTCAGCCATTATCCGCTACCAGCAGGTGCTGGAGATCGCGCCCGCCGACTATCCGGCGCTGGAGGCCTTGGTGGCGCTGCTCTGCCGGCTGCGGGACTGGAACCGGGTGCTGCCGATCTACGACCAGTTGATCCGGTGCGCGCCCACGCCGCCCCTGGTGGCCAAGAGCCTGGTGGACAAGGGCGCCATCCTCGAAGACCAGTTGAAGCAGGCCGACCCGGCGCTGGCCCATTACCGGAAAGCGGTGGAGGTGGACGGGGATTATCTCCCGGGCTGGGAGCGTCTTTCTCAGAACTTTGTCAAGCGCAAGGCCTGGCAGGACGCGGTGACCTGCTACGACCGTCTGCTCAAGCTGGAAAAAGACAAAACCAAGCTGGTGGAGCACAACTACCGGCTGGGTAAAATTTTCCAGGAAGGGTTCAACGACCTCGACCGCGCCCGATCATATTACGAGGCGGCGCTGGCCCTGAACGAGCGGCACATTCCCGCCATGGAGGCGATCGGGTCCATCTACCTCAAGCAGAAGGCCTGGGACAAATACCTCGATCTCACCCACCGCTTTGTCAAGATGATCCCGGCCGCCGAGCAGATGAAAGCGGTGCCGCTCTACCTGAAGATGGGCGAGGTCTACCGCGACCAGATCAACAACAAGGAAAAGGCGATCCTCGAGTTCCAGGCCGCGGTCAAGATTGATCCGGAGGGCGAAGAGGCCCGGGCGGCATTGGCCAACCTCTACCTCTCGGACAAGAACTTTTACCCGAACGCGATCAAGGAGAACCTGATCCTGCTCAAGCAGCGCCCCTTCCGCATCCAGTCCTACCGCGACCTGGGCAAGATCTTCGAGGGCCAGAACCGCCTGGACGAGGTCTTTTGCGTCTACTCGGTCCTGAACCTGTTCAAGGACATGATCTCGGTCGAGCGCATGTTCTTCGACGCCCACAAGCCCCAGGTGGTCAAGGAATCCAAACGGGGCATCAACCCGGAGGCCCGGGAAAAGCTCCTGGTTCACCACGACGAGCGGGGCGCGCTCCGCGACCTGTTAGTTTATGCCGGCGACTACCTCGACGACATCTTCCCGCCCGAACTGGAAAAGCTCGGGGCCAGGAAGTCGGCCAAGGTGGACGCCAAGTCCACCTCGCCCCAGAAGAAGCTCTTCGACGAGATCGCGCTCAACCTGGGGATCGAAACCTACGACCTCTACCTGCTCCCCGGCGGCGTGATCGAGCCGCGGGTGGTCAATACCTCGCCGCCCGGGGTCATCGTCGGCCTGGACTACATGAACAGGTTCAAGACCGAGGAGCGCCGCTTCATTATCGGCCGGCTCTTGGAGCACGCCGAGGGCCGGCACGCGCTCGCCCTCAACTTCCCGCTCAAACAGGTGGCCCAGACCTTGATGGCTATGGCCAAGCTGTTCAAGCCCGAGATCGTGGTGCCGGGGCTTAACGAGGCGGACTCGGAAAAATTGATGAAAACGGTGAAGCGGGCGGTGCCCCGGAAATACCGCAAGCAGTTGGAGGACGCGGCCGTGGCCTTTGCCTCTGAAGGCGGGCCAAGGGACCTTGCCGCCTGGCGCGATGCCATGAACCATACCGCCAACCGCGCCGGGCTTCTGGTCTGCAACGATCTCAACGCCGCGATCGCGGCCCTGCTCAAGACCCAGCCCAAGACCTCGAACCTGCGCTTCGAGGACCTGGCCGACCCGATCCCGATCCTGCAGCAGTCGCCCGAGGTGGAGGAGTTGATCCAGTTCGTGATCTCCGACGCTTACTTCACCCTGCGCAAACGCGCCGGCTTCTCCTTGCTCTCAATCTGAAGGCGTCAGAAAAAGAGAAGAGGAGGAACATCCGCAGATTACGCCCCTCGGTCCGAGCGCTCGGGGTCGAGGACAGATTTCACAGATTTCCGATCCTTGAACTTGAACGGAATCTTCGTAGGCCGTAGGTCGCAGGTCGTAGGTAGGGAGAAGAAAGAATCATCCACAGATTACACCGATTCCACAGATTCTTTATCCTTGAACATGAACTTAGGCTTGAACTTTAACTGATTCCCTTTTCTTCCCTTTGCTCCTTTGCGGCTTGGCGTGAAACCTCTTTTCCGCAGATTTTATTGTTCTGGAGCCTAAAGCCCAAAGTCTAATGTCTAATGCCTTGTGAATCACTGTCCACTGCCTGCCCCGCCTTCTAGCGGGGTGCACCGTGCACTGCGCACTACTTATAATGTTTAAAGTAAAGTTCTGACCCCGATCTTATCCATTTAAATAAGATTCTAAGGCTATTCCCGATTCCTTTGCATTTTTCCCGCACCAATCAAAGAAAGCGATAGTGTTCGAGAATTTATTTGATGCATTCATAGGAATAGCAAACTGTTTTAAGGCGGACAGGAAATCTTGTCTGGCTGTAGTAATAACTTTGGAAGGAGTTTTTCTCGATAAGTAATAGTTTGATGGCCAACAAATAACCCACAACTTTTGACTTTCCCCACTTAACAATGGAACATCATATTGATCAAACCATATATATATGGGGAATTTGGGCCCTTTAAGTAATCTTTCTCCAATCAAGGACAATCTGATGCCCAAATGGGGAGTTGCTATAATCCCGATCCAATTCCCTTGTTCGTACCAATTGGCGACATCGGTCACAGCTGGCCCGAGGATAAGGTCATTTTCCTTTGTGTATGTGTATTCACCCGCTCCAATTGCTCCGCGCAGAAGAATTTCGTTTTCGAATCCTGCCCTCATAACCTGCTTGAGAAACTCACCAACCGCAATAAGTTTTTGGTCTGTCTGTTCCTCGAAAGGCCAGTGGAAAATGAAAGTATCCCCAAAGGTAATAATGTTAGGCTTAGGAACTTTTGAATCTCTAAAAAATGGCTGTTTAGCCATATCATCTATTATCTCATAGATAGCAGTTATAAATTTTTCTCGCTTTCCCAAAAAGGCTATTGAGTCCCCCTTAGACATGCTTCTAACACCGAGAGCGTCGAGCATGACCACAATTCCCTCTTTAAAATTGGGTTGATCCATAAAGATATCCTTTCGTTCTCAAAAGATGTCTCTGCCTCTTTGAAGATATTGTAAGTAAAGACCTGACCCCAATCTCACACCGCCGATCCATCATTCAACTGTTTGCAATGGCCACCTTGACCTTCATCCAAGCAGCCTCAAATCCTTTTCGGCCCTTATTGTTCTTCCCTTGCCAGAAAGATTTGAATTCTTTATCTCTACCCCGCTTGTTGCGGAAGAATGTCGAGACGTCAGTCACCTTCGCTCCTTTTCCTCTATTCTTCTTCCAGTACTTCAAGGCGGCAATATATGCTTTTTCAACCGCAGCGAACAACGGCCAATCCAGATCTTTGGCACCGCGCTCCATCTTATGAATGAAATTGTCCCGCTTTGCTACCGTTCCCAGCAAAGGCTGGAGCCGAGACCACACGAACCCCAGGACCAGCCACTTGGCATACCCTCGCTCTGGGTAACTATGGGCACAATAAGTCACCTCTCGCATGAGCCAATATCTCAACAGGTAATACCGAGGATCAGAGGTTGGAAAAATTATTCGATAGGTATCTTCGTCAAATAGGTTTTCAACACCGGACCGTGCTTCCACTGGATCGAGATCGCAACCGGCGACCGCTCTCGCTAAATCCTCTTTCTTCACAAGGATGTAGTGCTTGCTGCCTGCCGCCCTCCTAGCCTCACTCTTTGACTCGCGCTTGCGAAGATAGAGGTAACCACGTTTACGCAGTTCCCGCTGCAACTCTACTTGCCGTCTGTCATTCGATACCAGGTCGGAAGGCTTGATCGCGTTCTGCCAGTTGGTTCCTTCGACAATCCGTGAAACCAATGTGTCGAAATAATCGTCTCTATTACTCTCGCCTCTTGAGACCTGGATGACTCGAACGACAACACTGGATTTCTTGGCGTGGTCGACTTTCCTGGCAAGGGTGCGCGTTGTCTGTTGTCCGTTGATGACCTGCGGATTGTTGACCCGCAAAATATCCTTTCCCTTTGAACTAACCAACTTCGCGTCATCGCAAAGGATGGTTATTCCGTTGTTGTAGTAAAAGAACCGCTCGGGTTCCTTTTTTAACGTTTTCTCCATACTGCGGTTCACGTCGGTGGTCTCTCCTAGAAAGCCCCTGACGTTGCGAGCAAAAAGTCGCTTGCCTCCTACCTCATACAAATGGACGATGTCATCACCTTGCATCGAGAACACCCATGACTCAATCTTGCTTCGACTGTCGAACCTCTGTAGTATGCCATTTACCAAAATCCCTTGGCCGTTTTCCATGACCAGATCAAGGGTGGGAATGGGTGGAGCCACGCCGTCCAGGTAATCTGACATCAGAAGCATCAAGCGCCGGCCGTCCAATATTTCAAAACGGATTTTACCCGGAGCGCAACGCGCCATCTCTTCCGCCTCACTCCTTAGGCCGGCGCTGCACTTGCCAAGGGTCACATAATAAAGCCATAGCCGGTAGTCACGATGCAGAAGACGCTTCCGCGCTTCTGTCAGCTTTTGCGCTACGCTTTGGTCTGCTTCGTCCACAAGATTCTGAAAGGCTTTTTTGTCGCGATCAGCCAGGATATGACCCAACTGAGCAAAGCTGAGCACTTCGGAGCGTTTTTCGTTTGCTGTGCTGATCTGATGACGATATTTGCCCTGGATAATAAACACACATCGAGAGGCATCATCAATAAAAACTGCATCCGCTCCCTTATCCTTGGGACCATTAGTCACGGCATGAGCGGCGGCCTCAAGATCTTCCGTGACGTAGGCTCTAAGGAACCAGACAACAAATAAGTCCTCGTTCTTCATCGCCGGATAGTGCTGATGCAATTCCTCCAGCTCATTCCTGAGATCATCCATTATTGAGTTCGCTTTGGCCATTGAATGGATCCTCCTCTTTCCAGAAATAGAATGCTTCATACGTCTTTCACTTCAAACATCAGCCGCTTAATTCTAGCCAAATATATTTAGAATTCCATTGCCTTATAACATGTTAGAGAGGAATTCTCATACTTAATTTGTATGAATCTAATTCTTGAATTCTAATTCTCAATTCTCTAATTCTGGGGACACCATACTTAATTCCCTTTATTCGGACATTGTCCATTGCGCAGTCATTACCGAAAAGCGCCTCGATCAATATGGAATTTTACGCTCCGGGCATTTCCAAGTCAAGCATTTTCTTCACAAGATTTGATAGGGAAATTGCTATGGAAAATCAAAGGGTTGGGAGATGTTTCGCCTGACGGGGAACAGTGGACAGGGGTGCAAGGGGCTTTCGGCGTTAGGCTTTGGGCTTTAGGCACAGGAACGAAAAAATCTGTGTAATCTGCGGAATCTGTGGATCTCTCTTTTCTTAGCGGTTGACAGACAAGAATGTCTGTCCCCCTCCAAGAAAAGTTCACTATTGGCGGTCGGTGGATCCAATTTTCTGGCGTGAGGGATGGGTTACAAGCTATCAGCCATCTTTCCGCCAACTGCGAACTCTTCGACCGCGCTCAGAGCAAGCCGCCAACTGCTAACCGGCTTCAGCCTGGGGTGGTTGCCGCGTTAGATGGGGTGGCTGCTGAGCAGAATGGGGTGGTTGCCGCGCAGGATGGGGTGGTTGGCGTGCAGAATGGGGGGACGTTTGAAGAGGGTATATCGTATGTCGTATGTAGTATGTCGGGAAAGAGAAGAAGAAGAAACCAAGAGAAATTTCGCCAAGTTAAGTTGGTTCCCGGGTAATCGGAGAGGAGGATCGGAGGGTTCGGAAGGGCCAGGGCCGGAAATGGGGGTGCATCTTGGGGGCATTGAAGCAAAAAGAGCTTGAGAAATCGCAGGGTTAGCATCTTGAACAATCGTTTGATTTCAGACCTCATCCTTCACCCTTCACCCTTCAAACTTCACTGTCCCCCATCAATGTAAGAATGTTGCAGTTTCCGGCGAGCCGCCGGGGGCAACTTTGGCCTTCCCGCTTCGGCCTGAGCTCAGGGTCGAAGGACCGTTGGTCAGGCCGGCGAGTCGCCAGACAATCCCCAATCCGAAATCCCCAAACCAAAATTAAGGCAAGAGGCAGGTGAAAGAGGATTCTGCTTAGTGCCCCTTCGTGTCTTTTGGTGGATGATTCTTTCTTCTTCCCCTTTTTGAGCCTTGGTGGTTAGTCCTTCCCTTCTTCCTCTGTGCTCTCTGTGCCTCTGTGGTGAATCCTGATCCGTTCACGTTCACGGCAACGTTCACGTTCACGTTTACGTTTAAGATTACGATTGATGGATGCGGAATCAAAGCTGGGGATAGAGCAGGGAATAGATTTGGTAGAAAGCGAGGACGCGCTTGACATAGGTGCGGGTTTCCGAGAAAGGGATCTGCTCGATGAATTCATCCGGGCCGAGGTGGAACTTCTCGAACCGGCGCCGCCATTCTTCCACCCGGCGCTCGCCCGCGTTGTAGGCGGCCAGAGCCAGGATCAGGTCCGCGGCCGAAGGCGAGGCGGACCGGCCGGTCCGGATGCGGTAGCGGTCGAGCAGTTGCCGGAGATGATAGCACCCGAAACGGATGTTGAGCTCCGGCTCCTGCAACCGCTCCGTCTCAAAGTTCCGTTCCTCCAAACTCCGCGCGATCCGGCGTCCGGTGGCGGGCATGATCTGCATCAGGCCGAGGGCGCCGGCCGAGGAGCGGATGGTCGGGCGGTAGGTGCTCTCGGCCCGGATCAGGGCCAGGACCAGCCGGGGGTCGAGCGCCGCCCGCGCCGATTGTTGGGAAACCGCTTCCGGAAAGGCCCAGGGATAGGCCAACTCCCACAGCTCCCGGTCCGGCGCCTGGTAGCTCGCCAGCCGCGGACCAAAGGAAAGCTGGACCCGGCGCTGGGCCAAAAAATATTCCCCGGCGGCCAGAAAGGCGCGGCTGATCTGAAGCGCGGCCGCGGGGGAAAAGGTCGCTCCCCGCCTTTCCTGCCAGCTCACCTCCTCGCGCGCGTCCAGCACCAGGCCCAGAGATATCAAATTCTCGACCACGCCCAAGTCCAACGGGCCTTGGGTCAAAGCGCCCGGCGGGCTGCCCCCGGCCGGCGGCGGCCAAGGCAAGAGCGCAAGGCCGGCAAAGTGGCGGGCCAGGTAGCTGTAAGCCGAGTCCGGATACTGCTCGACCAGTTCTTGGCGGAGCGCCTGGGCCGGCTCGGCCCGGCCCATGCGGTCCCAGGCCCGCGCCTGCCAGTAAAGCGCGCGCGCGTTGAACGCGGCATCTTGCGGCCGCAACGGCACCTGCTGGAAAAAGGCCAGCGCTTCCGGATACCGCCGGTCAAGGTAACGCATCCAGCCCAGTTGAAAGAGCGCCTCGTCCGCCGGCTCGGGGCCGGGATAAGTGAAAACCAGAAGCTCGAAAAGCCGGCTCGCCTCTTCGTGCTCCAGGTCAAGCTGGTGAGCGCGGCCGGCCGAGAACAAAGACCACCGGGCCTGGTCGCTTTGGGGGAATCGGGTCCAGACCTCCTGATAAGCGGCCCGGGCCTGGTGTTGGCGGTCCATCCGGTCCCAGGTGCGCGCCATCTGATAAGCGGCCTCCACGTCGCTCTCGCCGCTCAGCTTAAAGATCCGCTCGTATTCAGCCGCGGCCGCGGAATACCGGCGCAGTCCGGAGAGCGCTTTGGCCCGCCGCCAGCGCAGGGCCGCCTCCTGCTCCGGGGAGACCTCGGCTTCGATCAGCGGCTCGATTTCCCGCAAGGCGCGGCTATAGGCCGCTTGCCCCAGCAGACGATCCACCCGGTCCAGGCGGTCCTGTTCGGTGATGACCGGGGCGACTCCGGCGGCAACGAACCGCTCCGAGTCCGGTCCCAGGATCAGGGCCTCCGCCTGGCCCGCCGGCGGGCTGGTGGGAAACTCCACCCAGAGCCGGCGGAACAAAGGCCAGGCCTGCTCCGGCGCCCCGCCCTGGTCGAGCGCGGCAGCGCGCAGCATGAGCAGGTCCGCGGTCCACTCCGCCGGCCGGCCCGAGTCCTGATCCAGGGCATCGAGCGCCAAGAAGGCCAGCGGAAAATCCTTAAGCTCGATTCGGCAGCGGGCCGTGGCATACCAGCCCCGCGCCCGGAGCGAGCCC
>Ga0154610_1106_pt8 | contig 16769 bp, 13 predicted proteins | sample Rifle2008BG13ft_FD_116039 | JGI IMG/M metagenome (GOLD analysis project Ga0154610, IMG submission 116039) | Deltaproteobacteria bacterium RBG_13_61_14 | reverse complement strand
AATACAACGCCCACCCGAATTTCGGCGGGGAGCGGATTCAGCGCCTGGTGTTTGTGGACGGCCAAGGCGGCCTGTTCACTTCCACCCGGTTCCCGCTGGAATGGGACGATTGGGATTACGAAAAGGGCATCCCTTTCCGGTTCCGCTATCCCCGGCATTACCAGCTTTCCGCGGAGGGTGGAGGAGCGCAGTTGGACGTCGAGGTCCGCCTGGGCAAGATGATTCTGAAGGAAGACCTCTACAGCAACCTGCCCACGGCTTTACGGATCATCGCCAAACGGATTACCGGCAATGGCTGGGTTTACGACTGGTGGGGCGATTATACGATTGTTCACAACCAGAAGGGCCGGAGCCAATCGTATCAAGGCCGCGGCGTGGTGCGGTGGATGGCCCTGGAAGAAAAGTAAAATCACAAGGCGTCAATCCTATAAAACATACGAGCGTCTCCTGGGCCGAGGCCCATATGAAGAACTGCTTGGCCATGTTCTACGAAACCGGGAAGGGGGGAAAAGGAGCTTGCAATGAAAATTCGCATTAGAATGGAGAGCGCGGCCCGCGCGGCCGTGCTGACTTTGATGCTCGCGACGGTGGCGTTGGCCTCCGGTGATTGGGTCATTTTCAAGGGACAAGTCAACGGACCGGTGGCCAAACCGGGCGGGATAGACCTCGACTCCTTCCGTTTCAGGCAATACCACGGCATGTTTTGGGACGAAGGATATTACCATCACATGAATTTTCCCGACGGCTCCATGATCACCATCTCCATCGGCTTTAACCGCAGTGAAGTTAATTGCGCGTTTGTCTACGGCAAGCCGGGCATGGAGCCATATCAGGACTATGTCATCACCGACATTGATGAGGCCAAATTCGATCAAAAGGGATTCGGCTTCACCGTCGGCCGAAACCGGGTCCGGCTTGAGGGACGCAAATACACCATGGATATCAATCTGCCCAAGACCAAGGCCAAAATCGAATACGACATCATCGGCCCCTCCTATACCTACGGCGACGGCATGGTTCGGTATCCCGACGAGGACACCTATATGTATTACAGCCTGCCCATTTCGTGGGCCAAGGTCAAGGTCGAAGCCGTTCTCGACGGCAAGGAATGCAAGCTTGATGGGTCAGGCAATATGAACCACGACGCGGGCCTTATGTTCGCCGCCTATACTCCAACGAACTGGCAGGTGTTCTGGTTTTTCGGAGACGACCACGCCCTAGTGGTCACCGATCATTACACCCACCCGAAGTTTGGAAGGATGTTGACGCAGCGGCTGGTGTTTGTTGACAAAGACGGCCGCATGTTCACGTCCACTTCCTTTCCGCTCCAATGGGATGATTGGGTGGCGGCCAAAGACGTCCCCTTCCGGTACCCCCGGCATTTCACTCTTACGGCCGAGGGCGGCGGGGAAAAAATCGAGGTGGAGGTCAAGATGCAGGATATTCTGCTGGTGGAGGACCTCTATAGTAATCTGCCGACCTATATGAGAATAATTGTCGAGCGCCTGATGAGAAATTGCTGGACCGTTGACGGTTGGTCCGATTATGCCATCACTTATCGCTATGATGGAGCCACGGAGACTTACAAGGGCCGGGGCGTCTTGCGCTGGACGAATCTGGAGGAAGAGAAAAAATGAAGCTGATTAGCATATTTAAAAGGAGGAAACCATGAGCGTTGGAGTTGCGACGATCAGGAGAATCTCGTTGCCGGACCAGATCGCTATGGTGATGAGAAAAAAGATTTTCACGGGCGTGTACAAACCAGGCGACAAGCTCCCGTCGGAGCGCGAGTTGGCCGACAAGTTCGAGATTGCAAGGCTTACCCTGCGCAAAGCCCTGGGGCTTCTCGCCCAGGAAGGCTGGATAGAAATCGCGCAGGGTCGGAACATTGTGGTCAACGACTTCAGGACCATCGTGGGCGTCGAGGTTTTGCCGGACCTTTTCTTCGCCTGTCCCGGGGCGTTGATCGGCAAGCAGATACTGGAGACGATCGCGGAAAACACGTCCCGACTTGGCGAACAAATCCTCCTGGCCGCCGCCCAAAAAGCCAAACCCTCCGACGAGAAACGCCTCCTTGAACTGCTGGCGGTGCAAACTGAAGAATTGGGTCTTGAAGAATTCTTTGAGAACGATTTCAAGCTGGCCCATGAAGTTCTTCGTATCGGGGACAACCTCATCCTGCAAATGGCGTATAACTCACAGATGAAGTTATCTAGGAAGCTTCTGGCGCTTGGCGTGGTTAAAGACCGTCCTTATCCGCTCCCGCAATATCATGAGATAAACCGTTCATTGATCAAGGCCGTCTGTGCCGGAGATGAGGAATTGGTTAAATCATTATCCAGAAAGTACAGAGAGGGTTTGGAGGAAGTCTTTAAGCGTTCCCTCACCACTAAGAGGAAAGTAAGGAGTTGATGGTGGACATTGCAAGAACGTTGTTGAAGATGAAGGCGCCGGGCGAGCGCAAGCCAGATTTTGAGCGCTTCCGGCGGGCGATCACGACCAACGAGCCCGGACCGGTGACAGTGGGCGACATCTTCGCCGACTTCGAGACGGTGGGGAATCTGCTCAACGAGCCGGTAATGGATTATTTGAAGCTTGCCGAAGACCCGGACCTGAAAATCACATTCAAGGACCTGTGGAGCGGTTACAAGTATGTGTCGCAGACCATCCGTTTCTGCTGCCTCACTGGCTGGGATTACGCTTTTGCTTTCAGCGCCATTCCTTTCAAGGGCGTGAGCGTACAGATATCTGAAAACACTTCCTCCGAAGTCGAGGACGGCAAGCGCGGCTGGCTCAATGACAACCAGGGCCCGATCATGAGCTGGGATGATTTCGAGCGATACCCTTGGCCCAGTAACATCAAAGCCATAAACGCCGTGTCCCGGACCATGGCCAAAAGAGTCCCCGACGGCATGAAGGTCATGGTCATTCCCGGTGGCGTATTCGAATGGACCACTTGGCTCATGGGCCTGGTGCCCTTCTCCTACGCTTTGGCTGACCAGCCTGACCTGGTGGACGCGGTGATCGACAAGGTCAACGGCCTTATCCATCAGGTGGTTGAAGACATTATGTCCGAGCCCAAGGTGGGTGGAATTTTCATGGGCGAAGATCTCGGTTTTTTCTCCGGCACGTTCGTGTCCCCCAAGGTGCTACGCGAGAAATTCCTGCCCCGCACGAAAGAGATCGTGGACTTGACCCACGAGGCGGGAGGCGTGTTCGTGCTCCATTCCTGCGGGAACATGTACGCGGTGATGGACGACATCATTGAGATCGGCGTGGACGCCAAGCACAGCTTCGAGGACAAGATCATGCCGGTGGAAGAAGCTCATGAAAAGTGGGGCGACCGGATTGGCATCATCGGCGGTGTCGAGATGGATGTCATCGCCCAGGGGACTGAAGAGCAGGTCCGGACTCGAACCAGGAAAATCCTTGAGGCCTGCGCAAGCAAGGGCCGCTATGTGCTCGGCACTGGCAACTCGGTGGCGAACTATGTGCCACAAAGGAACTACCTGGCCATGTTGGATGAGGGCAGAAAGTGGAACCTGGAAAATTTCGGCAGAGAGTATTGATTACCCCGATTGAAAGAGAAAAATATTTTCTTAAGGATTCGTAAAAAGGAGATCTGAAATGGAACAATTGAAAGAGCTGATCATGAAGGGCAATGCCAAGGAGACGGTCGAGCGGGTCAGGAAGTTGCTTGAAGGCGGGAGCGATCCCGGGGGCCTTTTGCAGGAGGTAATGATCCCGGCCATGGATGAGGTGGGCGACCTGTTTCAGAAGGGCGAGTACTTCGTCCCGGAGATGTTGGTGGCGGCGCGGGCCATGCAGCAGGGGCTTACGGTGCTCAAGCCGCGCCTGGTCGCGTCCGGGATCGAGCCCATCGGCAAGGTAATCATCGGCACGGTCAAGGGCGACCTCCACGACATCGGTAAGAACCTGGCGGTCATGGCCCTGGAAGGCGCTGGCTTCGAGGTCATTGACCTGGGTACCGACGTGGCGCCGGAGAGGTTCATTGATGCCATAAAAGAACACAAGCCCCAGGTAATCGGCATGAGTGCCCTGCTCACTACGACCATGTTGGCGATGAAGGACACCATCAAGGCCATAGAGGACGCCGGCATCCGCGGCCAGATCAAGATCATGATCGGAGGCGCGCCCATCCGCCAGGAGTTCTGCGACGAGGTGGGAGCGGATTTTTTCGCGCCGGACTCCACCGCGGGAAGGAATTACGCTCGCAACGTGGTCACCGGCGAAGCCTGATTTCGAAAAAAGGACTCGTTTCGTGGCTCGGTTGGCGCCTGGCCCGAAAGACTAAAGGAGGAGCGAACCATGAATGATATTTCAGCAAGTTCAATTGGGTTATTGGCTTCGATGGCCAAAATTAGAGAGGGCGTGAAAGCCCGGCAGGTCTCGACTCACACCCATGAGTCGGAACCGATCATGGCTTATAAACAATTCAAGGACGTGGGCCATTGGGACTTCAAGAACATCAAGGCGGGCGGGAGTTGGGAGTTCCCGCTGATGGAAGGTCCGGGATACGTGGCGTCAATCTGGATCACAGTGGCGGGCCGTCTGATCGAGGCCATCCACCGCACGAAAGTCCCCGCGCACAAATATCTATGGATCAACATCTACTATGACGGCGCGGAGACGCCGGCCATCAGCGCTCCCATCGGACACTTCTTCGGCAACGGGACCACCAGATACGTCCACTTCGACTCCAAGTTCGTGGGCATGACCTCGGGCGGGTACTACTCGTATCTGCCGATGCCTTTTGAAAAATCGTGTCGGGTGGTGATGGAGAACCGGCACAAGACAAAGGACATCCCTTTCTTCTTCGGTGCCATTACTTATATGCAGACGCTGGAATTCGGTCAGGAGACCGGCTTACTCTACGCCCAGTACAAAACCTCGGACTTCAGAGGATCAAAAGACGTGAAGGGCGAGATGGTTCCCAACAACCCGCACCTGATCCTCGAGGAGAAGGCCGGCCCGGGTCACTTTGTAGGGACGACCCTCACCATCTATCCCGACCATCCGATCAAGTCACGGTTTAAGGGTCCCTATTTCTTGTTTCCTTACCTGGAAGGCAATCTCAAAGTCTACGTGGACGACGAGGTAAGAGAACCGGGTCCGGACATGATCGAAAAACCGGTCGGTTCGCCGCATGGGTGCCAGTCCATCGAGTGCACCGGAGTGGAGGACTATTTTCTCTCGGGATGGTATTACATCAAGGGACCGTTCGCGGCGCTCTACCACGGATGCCCGGTCCGCTCGGCCTGGAGCGGGGTAGTGAGCCAATACCGCTTCCACGAGGCTGACCCCTATCCCTGGAAAGACCGCATCCGGATGACCATGACCCACGGCGAGTTCGACGACGTGGACTGCCGCATGGAGAGCCTGGCCTTCTATTATAAAAAGGCCCTGGTAGATGAAAGAAAATAATGATGGCCATTGACATCCAAGACTCGTTCAATTTCATGGAGAACTTCCCGGTCCTCCACGACCTCGTTATCTGCCGCAATATCTCCGCCCACGACAAAAAGGGCGGCAACGATAACGGCTTCACCAACAAGGCTGAGTTCATCCGGCTCATCGGCGAACGGACCACGGTCCAGTTGGACGCGGTCGGGCCGGGCTGCCTAAAATATTACGCAGCCTTCTGGAAAAACCATCCCGTATTGCACCCAAAATTCATTGAGCGGAGGCAACTCAGGCGGCTGGGCAAGGTCAACTTCTATTTCGACGGCGAGAAGCAGCCGCAGCTCCGGACGGCCCTCAATGAATTCGTCGGCAAACCGCCCCATATCTACCCCCTGGCTTTAACCGCGGAGCAATCAACCGGGACGAACCTGTCCTATGTGCCGATGCCCTTCCAGGACAGTGTCAAGGTTACCGTGGACGGCGGGAAAACGCCCTCGTTCGGACTTCATTTCTGGTATCATTGCTACCCCCCCGGCACAAAAGTGTCAACCTGGACCGAGGGCCAGGATTTAGCCGACGCTCCGGCGCATTTCCATCCGGAAACGGCCTGGAAGCCCGCCGGACCTGCCGTTCATGAACTGGACAATCTAAAGATTAAGCCGGGAGAAACTCACGATGTCTTCGGTTCCGACCAGGCCGGGACCATTAAATGCATAAGGATGTCTCTCCCGCAGGAAGATTCAGTCCTCAGAAACCTTTGGCTCAAGGCCTGGTGGGACGACGATCAAGAGCCGTCAATGGAAAGCCCGCTCTCGCTGTTATTCGCCATCGAGAACCGCTATGCAAACTATCCAAAGAGGAAACGCAAGATTAACGAACAGGCGGAGATGCGTGGTGTGATCATCGGCCAGGACCCGGACGGACTCTTTTTCCTGCGCCTGCCCATGCCATATGTGAAAGGCGCCCGCATAGCCATCGAAAATAAGAATGAAAAAGAGGCGACTATCGCCAAGGTAAGAATCGAGTCTGATCAACAGGTGACCCCGGGCCTGGGCAAGTCAGCGGGCTACCTGCGCACCCAGTTCCGCGAGTCCCATGACCTCACCCCGGGCCGGGACTATCTGATGTTACATGTAAAGGGTCGCGGGAAAATCGCCGGCGTCGTGCTGGCGGTGGAGGAAACCCACGAGAACTTCCTGGAAGGGGACGAGCGAATCTACGTTGACGGCAGCCGGTCTCCGGCGATCATCGGCGACGCTACCGAGACATTCTTCAACGGCTCCTGGTACTTCTGCGAGAAGGCGTTTGCCTGTCCTATCCACGGCGCGCCCACCTTCCGGATGAAGAGCAGATTGGGCGGCGACATTTCCGACATTACCATGTATCGGTTCCATCCCACCGAGTTCGTTCCCTTCAGGAGCGAGGCCCGCTTTTCGATACAGCACGGAGGATTCAATGAAGAGCCCGGCCACTACCGCAGCCTTGTTTTTTATTACCATTTGCCGGAGCCGAGTATGTTTCAGACGGACTACTTGAACATGTCCGGCCAGGACGATCTTTCCGCTCATGGCTTCTCCGGCCCCGCGCCCGTGAATATCCGGAAACGTGATGGGTTCTTCGAGGGCGAGTTCAACGGCCAGGATATCGGGACCAAGAAGAGACCATGGTGGGTCGCCCCTATCTGGTGGATGCTCTACTGGACGTTCATAGGAGGAAATCGTCACGTCCCGCCCGAGGATTCCCCTGACAAGGTAACCTTCGCGGTGGCCGAGCATGACGGCCCTTATGAATTCAAGGCCAAAATAGATCCTGAGGCCCAAGCGGTAATGCTCCGCCGGGTCCTGGACCAGAGCGTATTCGACCAGCGGGCCCGCTTTGAGGTGGACGGCATCCACGCCGGGACCTGGTTCAACACCGGCAACAACAAGTGGAAGATCTTTGCGGAGGATGACTTGATTCTCGATCCATCCCTTACCAGGGGCAAGAAAGAGATCACCATCAGGGTCGTGCCCGAATCAAAGACCTTTACCGCGGCCGAGTACGCGGTGTTCTCTATCAAGACGCCGACATGAAAAAATTACCTGGAGTGGGCCGGATAAGAGGACGCAAAGCGCTCTTTGCTCTTCTTGCGCTGATAGCCGCCGTTACTCTCTACGTCGCGCACGGCCTCCATGATTCCGCCAAAACCAATTGGCCCTATCCCGAAGACCTTGCCGGCAAACGCGACCAGGCCCATGTTTTGCGGGGCGAGACCAATGATGGAGATCAATCGGCCCCAATCGATGAAGACGTTCTTGGGTCTTTCAACTTCATGGAACGACTTCCCGTTCTCCGCGACCTCGTCATTTGCAAAAACGTGGCCTCTCACGACAAGAAGGGCGGGAACGACAACGGCTTCTCCAACAAGGCCGAGTTCGTGCGGAGGGGACCGGGACTGAAGGTAGTGTCCCTGGACGTCGCCGGGCCGGGCTGCGTTTACAGTTCCTCGGCCTTGTGGATGTGCCATCCCATATTACATCCCAAGTTCGTGGAGAACGCGCAGACAAAGCTCCTGGGCCAGGTCAAATACTTTTTCGACCGGAAGAACAAGCCCGGCATCGACCTGCTTTTAAGAGACATGATCGGCACACCTCCCTTCACTTACCCGCTGGCCTTCAACACCGAACAATCGGCCGGCGCCAACGTCTCCTACGTGCCCATCCCTTTCCAGGACGGCCTGACGGTCACCGTGGACGGCGGCCGCTCCCCCATGTTTTCCTTTGAATTCTATTTTCACCTCTTCCCGCACGGCTCCAAAGTCCCGGCCTGGGCCGAGGACCGGGACTTAAGCGCGGCAAGGTCAAGCTTCGATCCGGAATCGGCTTGGGCGCCCGCGGGCCGGGAGACTCACGAAAAAAACGATCTCACCATCCGCCCGGGCGAGACCGCCGACGTCTTCGCCTCGGACAGGGGCGGGACCGTCAAGTGCATCCGCATGCAGTTGCCGCGCGACGACCGGGCGCTTAGAGACCTTTGGCTCAAGGCCTGGTGGGACGATGATAAGGCGCCGTCACTGCAGAGCCCTCTTTCCATTCTTTTTGCCATCGAGAACCGCTTTTCCGAAAAGGAGGCCGCTATAAAAGAGAACGCGGAGATGCGGGGAGTGATAGTCGGCGAGGACAAGGACGGGCTCTTCTTCCTGCGTCTTCCAATGCCCTATGCAAACAAGGCGCGCCTTGTCGTGGAGAACCAGGGCCAGGTCGCGAGGTCCATCGCCAAGGTCAGGATAGAGTTTGACGAGGGGGCGCCGCCCGGCCTGGGCAAGTCCGCCGGCTACCTGCGCGCCCAGTTTCGCGAGTCCCGCGACCTGACTCCCGGCCGAGCCTACGTTCTCCTCGAGGCCAAGGGCCGCGGGAAGATCGTCGGGACCGTGCTCGCGGTCGAGGACACGCACGAAACCTTTCTGGAAGGGGACACCCGAATCTACGTGGACGGCAGCCGTTCGCCTTCGATCAAGGGGGAGGCCACCGAGACCTACTTTTACGGAAACTGGTATTTTCTCGAATCGGCGTACGCCCTCCCGGTCCACGGCGCTCCAACTTTCAGGATGAGGACTGAAAATTTCGGGGACCTTTCCGACGTTACCATGTACCGCTTCCATCCCACCGACTTCGTTCCCTTTCGGAGCGAAGTCCGCTATACTGTTCAGCATGGAGGGTTCAATGAAGTACCGGGAAACTACCGCAGCCTGGTTTTTTATTACCACCTGCCCGAACCATCTTTGAGTCGGACCGATTATTTGAACATGTCCGATGCCGAAGATCTTCTGACACACGGGTATTCAGGCGCTTGGGTCATGGCCATTGATCGCGAGGGCTTTTTCGAGGGAGAGAAGAACGGACAGGACCTGGGATTAAAGAAGCGGCCGAGCTGGATTAGCCCGATGTCCTGGATCGCCTGGTTGACGGGGGTCGGAATTTTCCACGACCCGCCCGAGGATTCCCCTGACAAGGTAACCTTCGCGGTGGCCGAGCATGACGGCCCTTATGAATTCAAGGCCAAAATAGATCCTGAGGCCCAAGCGGTAATGCTCCGCCGGGTCCTGGACCAGAGCGTATTCGACCAGCGCGCCAGAATAGAAGTAGACGGCCAGCCCGCCGGGACCTGGTTCAACACCGGCAACAACCAGTGGAAGATTTTCGCCGAGGATGATTTGATCCTGGATCCGGCGACGACCGAGGGCAAGGAGAAAATCACCATCCGGGTGACGCCGGAATCAAAGACCTTCACCGCGGCCGAATACACGGTGTTCTCTATTGTAACAGCACCAAATGATTGAGCCTCTTACAATAGGAGCTTGCGGCATGACACGGACGTTGTTTATAGGCATTGACGGCGGCATGAGCAAAACCGAAACCGCCGTAATCAAGGAAGACGGCGCGGTGTTGGCCTTTACGCGCGGCCCGGGTTCAGCCATCATGGGAATCCCGTCCAAGAATGCCTGCGGCTCGCTGCTGAAAAACGCCACCGAGGCCTGCCGCCGGGCCGGGGTTTCCATAGAAGACGCGGCGATGTGGGGCATCGGACTCAGCGGGATTGATTCCCCCGATGAATTCGAGCGCCAGCATGCCGCCGTGTCCGAGGGCCTTGGCATCCCTCCCGAGCGGCTAAAGTTGGCCAATGACGCCATCGCGGCCCTGTGGGGGGCCACTAATGCCGCCGCGGCGGCGATTATTCAGCACGGCTCCGCTTTTACCGCTGCTTTTCGCAAGGAGCCCGGAAGCGAAACCTTGTTCGACCATCTCGACGTAGGCGGCATGTTCGACATCCGTCACGAGCTGGTGAAGGCCGTCGGCCGCATGATTGACGGCCGCCTGCCGAATACGGGCCTGACCGACGCGGTCTTAAAGCACTACGGCATTGAAAATCCCGACGCTTATGCTGAGAAGGTATACCGCAGGCGCATTAACCTGCAGTTGTTGCTGTCAACGCCGCCGTTGATTTTCGAAGCCTGGCGGCAAGGAGACCCAACTGCAGCCATGCTGGTGCAACGGGCGGCGGATGACTACGTGACCGCCGCGGCGGCGATGATCAAGCGGACGCAGGCCGATGACGCGGCGGTCTATTTCGGCGGGGGCTTAATCGCGCAGGGAGGGGAAGCACTGCAAGCGCTGTTGGCCGATAAGCTGCGGGCGGTCTGTCCCGCGGCGAAGATGGAACCGCCGCGGCTGCGGCCGGCCCTGGGGGCTGCCCTCATGGCCGCCCACGCGCACGGTCTTAACGCCGCCGTCTTATTTGACATTCTGGCGAAGGAGAAAATACCGTGCGGCGATTAATGCAATACGCTTGTCCCGTGGACGTGCACGCCACTGCCGTTGAGTTGGGCGAGGCCCTCGCCGGCCACGTCGCCGACCTCATTCAGGCCGCCAACCGCGCCGACAAGCCGTTCGTCCTGGGATGTCCCGGCGGACGAAGCCCGGTGACGACCTATCAGGCGCTGGGAAAGGCCGCCGCTGGGCGGGGGATCGATCTGAGCCGGCTGATCATCGCGATGATGGACGAATACGTCATGGCCGCCGGCCCCGCTTTCGTGGCCTGCGACAGCGTTGCGCACTATAGCTGCCGCCGGTTTGCGCGGGAGCGGATCCAGGCCGTCCTCAATCAGCGCCTGCCCGCCGAGCGCCGTCTTCCGGAAGCCAACATCTGGATGCCCGACCCGGCGCGTCCGGAAGACTATGACCGGCGTCTGGAAAGTGCCGGCGGGATAGACTTGTTCATTCTCGCCTCCGGCGCGAGCGACGGCCACGTGGCCTTCAACCCGCCGGGAACCTCTCTTTCCAGCCGGACCCGAGTGGTCAAGCTGGCGGAAACAACGCGCCGCGACAACATGGTCACGTTTCCGGAATTCGCCGATCTCAAGGAGGTTCCTTCCCATGGCGTCACCGTTGGATTAGGCACCATTTGCGATCTCTCTCGGGAGGCGGTGCTCATCATGCACGGGCCGGACAAGAGAGCCGCCACGCGCCGGTTGCTGGGACTTGCCGGATTTGACGAGGCGTGGCCCGCGAGTTGTGTTTTCGCGGCCGCTAACGGCCGCGTTCTGTTCGACCGCGCCGCCGCGGAAGCACTTGACGAGGGCGGGACTCGCCGGCTCGCTGGATTGAAAGGGAGGTAATTTTGGCGGAGTTGTTGAAAGTATGCATTGTAGGCGCCGGGAGTTCCTACACTCCCGAGCTTATCGCCGGGATGCTGGCCCACTCGGTCGAAGAGCTGCCGATCGGCGCCGTCAGCATGCATGACGTTGATTCCGGCCGCCTCGCGGTCATGGCGGCGTTGGCCGGGCGCATGGTGGCCGCAAGGGGCCGCGCCATCCGGATTGAGTCCGGCGGACAGTTGGAGCCGCTGCTCGAGGGGGCCGATTTCGTAATTACCCAGATCCGCGTGGGCGGCATGGAGGCGCGATATAAGGATGAATCAATTCCGCTTAAGCACCGCGTCATCGGTCAGGAGACCACCGGCCCCGGCGGCATGTTCAAGGCGCTGCGCACCATCCCGGCCATGCTGGACATCGCCCGCCGGGTTGAACGGATTGCGCCTGACGCCTTCATTCTGAACTATACCAATCCCAGCGGCATCATCACCGAAGCCGTCAGCCGCCATACCGGCGCCAAAATCATCGGCCTATGCTCCGGCATCCCGACCATGCAGGTCCTGCTCGCCTCGATGTTGGCGAAAAGTTTCTCGCAGTTGAAAAGCTACACTGTGGGACTAAATCACCTGGGGTTTATTTATCGCTTCACGAGTAATGGCGCGGATGTCACCGATCAGGCCATTGACCGGCTGCTGGAAATCGCGCGCGCCTCCGGCAACTCGTTTTTCCTCGGGGACCCGAAGCTGATCGCATTGATCCGCGCGGTGCCGATCATGTACGTGGACCATTACTACTACCACCGCCGAAAGACCTTGGGCGAGTTGCAACAAAGCCCTCAGACCCGCGCGCAGAAGATCATGGACATCGAAAAGGAAATCTTCGAGCAGGCCGCCGATCCTCATCTGGCCGCCAAGCCTAAGGCCTTGCAGAAACGGGGGGGCCTGGGGTACTCGGATATCACGTTCGAGTTCCTCAAGGCGATCTGCCATAACCGCGGCCAGGAACTGGTTTGCACCGTGTTGAATCATGGCGCGGTTGATGGAATTGACGCGGAGGCCGGCGTGGAGGTCGTCTGTCGGGTTGACCGTCAAGGGCCCAAGGCCTTGCCGGTCGGCCCGATACCGCTTGCCTATCGAGGCCTGGTCCAGGCTGTAAAAACTTACGAGAGTCTGACCGTCCAGGCGGCGGTGGAGGGACGCAGGGACTTGGCGGTCCTGGCCCTGACCAATCATCCCCTGGTCGGCGACCATGCTCTGGCGGAGTCCCTGGTGAATGAATTGTCCGCGGCTCATGCGGTCCAGTGGGGGAGAAGTTGCGGGTGAGGCCGTGCGGCCAGGCTGAAGCCGGCCATAGGGGATGCCCGGGCAGGGCCGAGGCCAAGCATTGCCAATGAATGATGAAGGGAGAGATAAAAATGAAAAGTTCAAAGGACAAGTTGGTGGTGGGAGCGGGTCCGGCTGGACTGGTTGCCGCCATCAACCTCAAACGCGAGGGCTTCAACGTGATCCTCCAGGAGAAGCAGGCGCGGGTCGGCGGCGAGCCGGGCTGGCACCCATCGGTGCACACCACCCCGGTGGACGACCCGGGCCTGTATGACTACATCGGCATCAACTGCGCCGAGGCCTTTGTGGACAGCACCGACGTGCTCAAGGTATTCGTCGGCGGCAAGGACGTGCCGGGAATGAAAAACGTCTTCGGCAAGCTGGGCATGAAGAACACCGAGCGCGGCGACCGGCCGACCTCCCTGGATAGCTTCCTGTTCCGGATCGCGGAGAAGGAAGGCGTGGAATTCGAGTTCGGCAAGACATTTACCCAGGATGACCTGGAGCGCGCGGCCAAGGGGACAATCCTGACCACCGGTCTGACCCCGGGTATGTACGACTGGCTGGGGATAGACCACACAGTATTTGCCGGCTACTGGGCCAACACCGAAACCGAACCCGGCTTCGTCTCTAACACCTTTTACCTGGGCCAGTTCTCCAACGAATACGGGTACGCCTGCGCCATGAATGGAATCTGGTACGTGCTCTTGTTCGCCCGCCGCGATGTTGACCCTCAAGACCTGGAAAAATTCCGGGGCGTCCTGGCCGAGAAGGAAGGCCGGACCTTTGATAAATGGCGCCGGTTCCTTGGGCATACTCCCAAAGGCCCCCGCCTGTTTCATCGGGATTTCATCCTGGCCGGGACATTGGCCGGAGTGGTCGAGCCGGCCTTCGGCGGCGGCATCACCGGGGCGCTGCTCTCCGGGAAGATCGCGGCGATGGCCGTCACCGAGCCGGACCGGGCCCTTACCGAGTTCAAGCGCTTCACCGACGGCATCATCGCCCACATCGCACGCAAAAAAGCCAAAGTCGGCTACGCGCCCACTATTCAAATGGGCAAGGTATGGTTTGATGTTAAATAGCCAAGGCGGGCCTCGCGGGCCGATGTCGGTCTTACAAAAGAAACGCTGGTTCAAATTCAATTTTCGCTTGAGATGGAATCAGGCAGAAATATACTGATTAATGGGATCGGGCAGGGATGGATTGGATGAGGCAAAGGGAAAGGGCGATCCAACTTAGAGGATTAGGGGACAGCTTAAGATTAAATACGTATGTATGTCCCCCAAATTTTCCGATTTAACAAACTAAAGACTATGGAATCTGAAATCAATACGAATCATGCCAACCTTCGCACCTATCGGATGCTGTTGGGCGCGTCGGCCATTGCCGGGGCGGGAGGGGGTTTTGGGGTGCCGCTGGTGGTGAAAATCACCGCCTTTTATAATATTTCCGACAGCGATTTCGGCCTCATGTTGGGTCTGGCCACTTTGGTGATGGCCGTGGCGAGCGTGCCCTGGGGTTACTGGGCGGACAAATACCGGCGCGTCAGGCTGCTGCTCATCTCCATGGGCTTCATCTCGGGCTGCATGTTGACGGCCGGCCTCTGCCTGTTCTGGCACCTGCCCTTCTGGGTGTATTTCACGGTGACACTGCTCTCCGGCTTCGGCCTCGCCGGAATCGGGCCGGTCTCCAATAGCATGTTCATGGACAGCGTTCCCCTGCACCAACGAGGTGCCGCCTTTGGCTGGATGGGCGTGGCCTTTGTGAGCGGCGGCGCCTTGGGCATGTTAATGAGCTCGGGCTGTATGCAACTGAACCTGAGTCTGGGTTTGGCCTATCTGCTCGGCGCGGCCGTGGAGGGGGTTTTCTTCCTTGCGCTGTTTTTGCTGGAGGAGCCGATCCGCGGCGCCCAGGACGAGGCCCTGCACGATGCGGTCGGCGCCGGCAAGGGGGAATATCGTTATAAAATCGAGCTTCCTGACCTGAAAGCGCTCCTGCAAAGACCTATCAACCTGCTCTTGGCGGCAACCGCGGTGTTCGCTGGATTTTCGCCGGCGGTTTTGGTCATCTGGTTTGTGACCTTTGCCATGCGCAATCATGGGCTCACCGAATTCGCGGCCACCCAGTTGACCCTCGTCGCGTTTGCGGGCCAGCCCATCGGCAACGCGCTGGGGGGGGTCTTGGCCGACCGCGCTTACCGCTGGAAACGCTCGGGCCGGGTGGCGGTGATGATCCTCTCGGCGGCCCTGGCGCCGGTGTTCCTGATCGCCGCCTTCACCCTGCCCTTCCGATTGTTTCCGTTCGTGCCCTTGATGATCCTGGCCAACTTTTTCATCGCCGCCGGCGCGCCGGCGATCACCGCGGTGAGCCTTGAGGTAAACTTGCCGGAGCACCGGGGAACGATTACGGCGTTTTTTATTATCTGCGGCAGTATTTCGCTCGGCTTGGCCTGGCTGATCCCGCCCCTCATCGCCTCGGCCTTCGGCGGCGAATACCAATACGCCCTGATCATGTCCACTGGCTCTTACCTGCCCCTGATCGTTATCTTTCTCCTCATGAACTCCCGCATCGAAAAGGACCTCGATCACGTGGATCACATCCTGGAAGAGCGGGCAAAACAAATTCAAAATTATACCGGCGGGGGCCTGTCGGAATAATGGGTTAATTAAGTATAATTAAAGGTGATAACTACTTGATTTTTAGTCGGCAAAATTATCTCTCCGACAGGCTCCTGGATCAATAACAACCGATGTCGAGAGGAGTGAGAATGAACAAGAAGATTATTATTGCGGCGATTATGGTTTCTCTGGCCGCGGAAAAGTAGGCGGCTTGTTTAACCCGATAGCGAGGCTCTGGAGAGTAGAACAAGGAGCGAGCAGTCTAATGGACAAGAAAGACTATCCCCTGATTTTGACAACTGTTTGTCAATTAATATTGGCGGCGCTGATCGCGGCCCCGGCCCGGGCTGAAGAGTCCAAATACGGCAAGATCTGGGCACCGGTCCTGCCTGGCTTGAAATGGCTATATAACCGGGTCACCATGAGCATGATCGCCCCCAACCTGGAGGACGCCGGCGGAGACCCCATTTTTGCTACGGACTTGGCCTCGGAGTCTGTTTTTGGAGCTTCCAACTACGCCACCGCCCTCAGCAACGGCCGCTTGTTCGTGGAAGTTTCGCCCTGGGCCGAGCTTACGGTTTTCCGCTGGCCCAACCCCACATACTCGGACCAGCTCCGGTACTTCACTTTTGCCAATAGCTTTATCAGCCTCAAACCCCAGGCCGTGAGGCTGGGAGACCCTGCTCCATCCTGGGATTGGAGCAGGTATGGCCGGCCGGTGGAGCCTTGCCGGGGGCTCGGTTCATCGGGCGGGGTTGTGACCGCGGGCGGCAAGGCCCTGTGGTCGCACGATCCGGTCTGGCGGAGCTCCCGCCGCTTCGAGCCGGAGGGCGGCACGGCGCTGGTCACCGAACTTCATGGCGACAGCGTGTCCATGGTTGTGGAAGATTTCATCCATCCGGAGCTTGACCTGATGGCAAGGCAGTTTACGATCAGTGGTCCCGCAAATAAATTTATCTACCATGCTACATTCGCGCCCTTCAAGGCCCGGCCCGGCGAGTATACGGACAGCGACCCGAAAAGGGCCGGCTTTGCCGCCGCGTATCTCGAAGCCGAGGATTTGATAATCCATTTCCAGCCCAAGGCCGACCAACCGGCCCGGAAGGAGAAGATGCTCAAGCACGGTATCACTTCCGCTGACCTGGACCGGGCTTTTCCCGGGGGCGGCGTGTTTATCGCCTGGGGACTTGGAGCGGGGAGTGACGAGCATCAGGTGGGTGCTGATGAATGCGGAAAGAGCAAGGGTCCGGCCCCTCTCTCCGGCAGGTCCGACGC
>Ga0154610_1027_pt2 | contig 16864 bp, 11 predicted proteins | sample Rifle2008BG13ft_FD_116039 | JGI IMG/M metagenome (GOLD analysis project Ga0154610, IMG submission 116039) | Deltaproteobacteria bacterium RBG_13_61_14 | reverse complement strand
CCTACGCCCGCCAGTTCCTGGAGCTGATGAGCAAGCCTGACGTGGACAGCATTGATGGGCTGTCGCCGGCGATCTCGATCGAGCAGCGCTCAGCCAGCAAGAACCCGCGCTCGACCGTGGGCACGGTCACCGAGATTTACGACTACCTGCGCCTGCTCTTCGCGCGGGTGGGGCGCCCGCATTGCTGGCTATGCGGCAAGGAAATCCGCACCCAGACCGTCTCGCAGATGGTGGACACGCTGCTCGCGCTCCCGGCCGGGACCCGGGTCCACGTGCTCGCGCCGCTCGTCCGGGGCCGCAAGGGCGAATACCGCAAGGAGCTGGATGACCTGCGCAAGCAGGGCTTTGTCCGGGTCAAGGTGGACGGGGCGGTGCATGACCTCTGCGAGAAGATCGCGCTGGACAAGAACAAGAAGCACACCATTGAGGCGTTCGTGGACCGGCTTTTAGTCCAGCCGGGCAAGGTGGACAAGCGGCTGGCCGATTCGCTGGAGACCGCGCTGCGGGTGGCCGAGGGCCTGGTCAAGGTGGAGCTCGCGGATAAAGGGGAGTCGCTGGTCTTTTCGGAAAAGTTCGCCTGCCCGGACTGCGGGGTCAGCTACCCGGAGATCTCGCCCCGGATGTTCTCTTTCAACAACCCCTACGGCGCTTGCGAGGAATGCTCCGGGCTCGGCACCAAGATGTATTTTGACCCGGACCTGATCGTGCCCAACCCCAACCTGTCGCTCCGCGAAGGCGCGATCGTGCCCTGGGAAAAACGCCAGTCCTTTTTCTTCCACCAGGTGCTAAAATCCCTGGCCAAACATTACGGCTTTGACCTCAACACCCCGTTCGGCAAGCTGCCCAAAAAAATCCAGAAGGTGTTCCTCTCCGGGTCCGAAGGCGAGACCATCGAGTTCCGCTTCGAAGGCGAAGGGCCGCTCTCCATCACCCAGCGGCCGTTTGAAGGAGTGATCCCCAACCTGGACCGGCGCTTTCACGAGACCGACTCCGAGGCGGTGCGGGAAGACCTGGAGCGCTTCATGAACGTGCGGCCCTGCCCGGCCTGTCAGGGCAAAAGACTCAAGCCCATGAGCCTGTTCGTGCGGGTGCAGGATAGGAACATCGCCGAGGTCTCGGCCTTGTCCATCCTCGAGGCCCGGGCCTTTTTCGAGGCCATCTCGCTCTCGGCCAAGGAGACCGAGATCGCCCGGCGCATTCTTAAGGAAATCCGGGAGCGCCTGGAATTTCTGAATAACGTGGGACTCGGCTACCTCACCCTGGACCGGGCCTCGGCCAGCCTGGCCGGGGGCGAGGCCCAGCGCATCCGGCTGGCCACCCAGATCGGCTCCGGCCTGATGGGCGTGCTCTACATCCTGGACGAGCCTTCGATCGGGCTGCACCAGCGCGACAACCGCAAGCTGCTCGACACGCTGCTCCGGCTCCGCGACCTGGGCAACACCATCCTGGTGGTGGAGCACGACGAAGAGACCATCCGCTCCGCGGACCACGTGATTGACATGGGTCCCGGCGCCGGTGTGCACGGCGGCCAGGTGGTGGCGCAGGGCACGCCGGAAGAAATCATGGCTTGCTCCGAGTCGCTCACCGGCGCTTATCTCTGCGGCCGGCTTTCCATCGCGGTTCCGGCCCGGCGCCGGCCGGGGAGCGGCAAGTGGCTTCAGATGAAAGGCGCGCGGGCCAACAACCTCCAGGGCATTGACGCGCGTTTTCCGCTCGGGCTTTTCACCTGCGTGACCGGGGTCTCCGGCTCGGGCAAGTCCACCCTGGTGCTGGATACCCTCTATCGGGTCCTGGCCCAGCACCTGTATCACAGCAAGGAGCGCGCCGGGGAGGTGAAGGGCATCCAGGGCTTGAGCTACATTGACCGCGCCATTGATATTGACCAGTCGCCCATCGGCCGCACCCCCCGCTCGAACCCGGCCACCTACACCGGCCTGTTCACGCCCATCCGCGACCTCTTTGCCCGGCTGCCCGAGTCGCGCCAGCGCGGATACAAACCCGGCCGCTACTCCTTCAACGTCAAGGGCGGCCGCTGCGAGGCCTGCGAGGGCGACGGCCTGATCAAGATCGAGATGCACTTTTTGCCCGACGTGTTCGTGACCTGCGACGTCTGCCGCGGCCGGCGCTACAACCGGGAGACCCTGGAGGTGAAATACAAGGGCAAGAACATCGCCGACCTCCTGGACATGACCGTGAACGAGGCGGCCCAGTTTTTGGAGAACATCCCGCCGGCCCGGGCCAAGCTCAGGACCTTGCAGGACGTGGGCCTGGGCTACATCCAGCTCGGGCAGTCCGCCACCACCCTGTCCGGCGGGGAGGCGCAGCGGATCAAGTTGTCCAAGGAGTTGTCCAAACGCTCGACCGGCCGGACCCTCTACATCCTGGACGAGCCGACCACCGGCCTGCATTTCGCCGATATCCAGAAACTGCTGGACGTGCTCAGCCGGCTGGTGGACCAGGGCAACACGGTGATCGTGATCGAACACAACCTGGAAGTGATCAAGACCGCGGACTGGATCCTGGACCTGGGCCCGGAGGGCGGGAACGAGGGCGGCCGGATCGTGGCCGAGGGCACCCCCGAGCAGGTGGCGGCAGTCGAGACCTCCTACACCGGAGGCTTCCTGCGCCGGGTCCTCGGCAAAAACCTGCGCGCGCGGAGAGCGTCTTGAGCGCAAGCGCGCACCGAACCCGCGGAGAGGGGAAGCCCTTTCGCATCCGCGACGGGCTCTGGGTAGCCCTGCCACTCTACCTGGGCCTATTCCTCTATGTGCTGGTTTTCCACCGCGGCTTCGCGGTGATGGGGGTGAAGAACCCCGAGCTCTCGCGGATCACCGAGCAGTATTTCACCTGGGCCATCCTCCGCTTCCAGGGCCAGGTGCTGCTCGCCTACCTCTTCTGCGGGGTCCTGATGGGCATCTTCTGCGGCGCTTTCACCAAGCTCGCCCGCGACCTGCTCCGGCCCTCCCTCTCACGTAACAGCGCGTTCCTGTTCTGCCTCTTCCTGGTGGCCATCCTCCACCTGGCCTTCCAGATGATGTCTCTCGCCCATTATCCCCAACTCTATGCCGAGTTCTATTACGACCGCGGCGGCTTCTGGCAATGGTTCCAACTGCTCTGCACCGACACTCTGAACCCGGAATCCATCCGCTGGTTTCTCCGGGTGGTGCTCATTGTCTTCCACATCCTCCTCTTCACCCGCATCGGCCGGGCCATCCGGGACCGGCGCCGGGCCAAACTCGCGCTGGCCGGTGCCGCGCTGCTCGTGCTGGCCCTGGCCGGATTTTTTGCTGGCAGGGGCGACCGGACTTCGGCGAGCTCAGTCGAGCCGCCGGTCGCCCCTACGAAAAACAAGGGCCCCAACCTCCTGGTCATCTCCGCCGACTCGATCCGGCCCGACCACCTGGGCTTCGGCGGCAGCCGGCGCGACACCTCGCCCGCCCTCGACCGCCTGGCCCAGGAGGGCGTCGTCTTCGAGCAGGCCTATGCCCAGCTCCCCCGCACCTTCCCCTCCTGGCTCAGCTTCCTTACCGGCGAATACCCGTTCCAGCACGGCATCACCACCATGTTCCCCTCGGTCAAGTCGCGCCAGAAAAATTTCGTCACCCTTGCCTCGATCCTCCGCGATCAAGGCTGGCGCACCGGCGTGATCTCGGACTTTGCCGGCGACGTCTTCAGCCGGATCGAGATCGGCTTCCAGGACGTCTCGGCCCCGGACTTCAATTTCGAAGTGCTCACCGAGATGCGCGGCCTGGAGATCCATACCCCGCTCCTGCCCTATATCGCCAACCGCCCGGGCCGCAGGGTCTTCCCGGTGCTCAAGGAGTTCGCGGCCCTGGCCGACCCGAAGCTGCTCCAGGGCGACGTGCACCAGCAGTTGGAAGAATATGCGCGGCAGGACCGTTTTTTCCTGCTGGTGTTTTTCTCGGCCACGCATTTCCCGTATGCGCCGGCTTATCCTTATTACCGGATTTATACCGATCCGGCTTATCGCGGTCCCTACAAATACTTCAAGCCCAACCGGATCAATGTCGAAGAAAAGGTGACCACCAAGGACGAGGAGCAGGTGCGCGAGCTGTTCGACGGCGCGATCCGGGCCACCGATGACGCCATCGCCGAGATCCTGGCCGACCTCAAACGGCTTGATCTGGCCGAGAACACGATCGTGGTCTTCACCGCGGACCACGGCGAGAACCTCTACGAGCACGAATACGGCATGGGCCACGGCGAGCACCTGCGCGGCCGCTATTCGCTCCAGATCCCCTGGCTGATCTACGATCCCCGGGAGCGTTTTCCGGTCTCGCGGGTCAAGGGCCGGGTGCGCTCGGTGGACTTCGCGCCCACGCTTTTAGCTCTGCTCGGCCAGGAGCCGATCCACAACGTCCCTGGCCAGAACCTCCTGCCCCGCCTCCAGGGCCGGGCCGAGGACACCGACCTCCCGGTCTATGCCGAGACCGGCTTATGGTTCATTGACACCGGCGAGGGTTTTTTCCAGAAACTGCGCCTGCCTTATCCCGACGTCACCTTCATTTGCAAGTTCGAGCCTTACTTTCACAGCGAGATCGTGCTCCGCAGAGAATATGACGCCTACACCGAGACCGCCAAGCACCGGACCCTGATCCAGGGCGGCTGGAAAGTGATCTACGTGCCCCTGCGCGAGGGCGTGCGCTGGGAGCTTTACCACCTGGCTCCGGACCCGGAAGAGCGGGAAGACCTGGCCGAGCGCGAGCCGCAAAAACTGTTGGAAATGCAAACCGCGCTCTTGGACCTGCTCCGGACCCGGCCCGGCTGGCAGATTGCGAACGGCTACTTCCTGTCGATGGTAGAGCCATGAAGCGGCTGCTTTGGCCGGTCGGGTTGCCGATCCTGGCCCTGCTCCTTCTCTGGGGGCTTTTCGAGCTTTTTCTGGTTTATCCCAACGTGAGCCGGGTCGGGGATCCGCTCGCGCATCTTATGGGCCTGGGCCCGCGGCCGGCCGAGCGGATTGTTTACCGGTTGGTCGAGGAGGATGGCGCTAAAAACGTGCCCTATGCCTCGGAAGCTTTTCAAGTCCTGGCGGAAAAGAAACAGGTGGACTTGAACCCGAACTTCCCTCCCTCCGCCACCTTGGGCTACAGCCGCTGGGAGAGCCAAAACCGACGCGCTTTGCTGGCGCCGGCGCCGGCGGAATACCGCTACTGGCTGGAACTGCCCGCCGGCTCGCGCCTGGCCTTTGGCTACGGGCTGGTTTCGCATCCCGACCAGGTGACCCGGCCCGGGGTCAAGTTCCAGGTGGCGGTGCGGGTGCGCGATCAAGAAGAGGTGCTGTGGGAAAAGCTGGTTCAGCCGAGGCGCGTTCCCTTCTGGGAGAAAAACCCGCAGCGGATGAACTTCTACTACCGCTATCTCCGGGCCGGATCGCGCGATTGGGGCGACCGTTGGAAAGAAGCCACGCTGGACCTGAGCGCCTACGCCGACCAGCGGGTGGAGCTGATCTTGCGGACGGTGCCGCTTCGGGAAGAACCCTGGCCGGCCGCGTTTTTCGGGGACCCGGTGGTCTTGGCCGAGCGCCAGCCTGAAGAGCAGCCGCCGAAGAACGTGGTGCTCTTCATCGTGGATGCCTTGAGCCGAAGCGCGACGGGGTCCTACTCTCCCGAGATGCGCCTGACTCCCCGGATGGATGCGTTTGCCGAAAACGCGGTGCAACTCGAACGCTATTTCGGAGTGGGAGACACCACCCGCTTGGGGACCTTCCCCCTCTTGACCGGCAAGCACTTTGCCGCCATGGGCCTGGCGCCCAAGATGTTTTCCCTGGACCCGGAAGTGCGGGCCCGTTTTTACCGCCAGCGCTTCGAGAGCTTTGCCACCGTCTTCCACCGGGCCGGCTTTCAGACGGCGATGGTGGGCGCCAACCAGTTTGTGCTTCCCACCCATGCCACCGGCCTGGACCTGGGCTTCGACGAGGGTATGGACATGGGCCGCAAGTATTACCGCAGCGCCGACACCATGCACGCGACCATGGAATGGCTGGCCCGGAATTATACCCGGCCCTTTTTCCTCTACGTTCATTTCAACGCTCCTCACGCTTCGGAAAAGCCGTCATTAATCTACCTCTGGAAAGCGTTGTTTCAGACCCCGGGCGACTACCGGGCAAAATACCTGGCTTACCTGGCCGAGGTGATCTACTCGGACGATTCCTTCGGCCAGTTCCTCCAGGCGCTCGATCAGCTCGGGATCCGGGACCGGACCCTGGTGATCCTGACCTCGGATCACGGCCAGACCCTGGACCCGGCCCACTTTGTCTGGACCCTGCGGGAAAACAAGAAGCCCTGGGCCGCGGACTACGTGCACGGCCGCACGCTCCTGGCCGAGGAGATTCAGATCCCTTGCCTGCTCGACCGGCCGATGGGGTCCGGTGGAGGAACGCGCATCCCGGCGCCGGTTGCGAGCATGGACTTGCTGCCCACGGTGGCGGCTTTGGTCTTGCCGCCCGAATTCCGGCCCGCGGAGGCCGCGGTGGACGGGCGCGATTTTTCTTCCCTGGTCCAGGGACAAACCTTTGCCGGCCGGAACTTGATTTATACGGTGAGCCAGGTGGGCGAGTCGGTGGTGCTGGACGGCCGTTATCAATATATCCGGCGCTGGCCGGACCAGGAAGAGGTGTTGCTGCCGGAAGACGAGCATCGGCTGATGCGGATCTTATCGGAACAACTTTATGACCTGGGGCAAGACCCGGAGGAGCATCAGAACCTGGCCGACGCGGACCCGAGGACGCTCGAATGGATGCGCCAGCTCTTGGTCCAAGAGCGGCCGCAAGAGCCGTTGCTGACTTTTCTGACCTTCAATCTGGGGCCGGGTCCGGTCCAGGGCAGCTTTGAGAAGGCGGCGCCGGACCAGAGGGTATTGGGCACGGAGATAACCCTGGGCGGGAAACCGGAATGGAAGGTCGAGCCGCTGCCGGAGCATCCGGAGGGATTGCGGGTTTCCTTCCAACTCGAGCTTACGGAGCCGGGCCAGGGTTTGATCCTGCCTTACTCCATCCGCGATTTGCAGCTTGCGGCCGCAGGCGAATCGCTCCGGGTCTGGCGAGGGCCGTTCGCTCTGAACTTAAATGGCTACGGGTTGCAAACCCGTGGCACCACCGTTGAGAGTTTCAAGAATCCGCTCTTGCGGGCGGAGCGCAACCCGCGCTTTTACGGGGATCCCCAAGGGGCGTTCCTGTTCACCATGAGATATTCCGACTGGGTCCAGGAAACTTTCAGCGACCAGAGCCTGTCCCCCGCGGTGCGCGAGACCTTGAAGCAATGGGGCTATATTGACTGAGACCCGGGGCCACGTTACAATTTTCAGCAGGACGATCAAGGAATCCGGCTTTGCCTCCTCCAAACCATAAACCCCACCTGCCCGGCATGCCCCAGGGCGTGGAAATCACGCTGGTGGTCCGGAAAGGACCCCAGCAAGGGATCCGCTATCACCTGGCCCGGCCGGAGGTGCGGATCGGCCGGCGTAAAGACATGGATTTAATCTTGAGTGATACCACGGTCTCCGCGGAGCACGCCCGGGTGTTCTTTCAGGAAGGCGGACTCTGGATTGAAGACTTGAAGAGTATGAACGGCACCCTGGTCAACGACCGCCGCATCCGCCGGTCGCTGCTCCAGGCCAACGACCGGATCACCCTGGGCAAATACGAGCTGGAAGTGCAGATGGAGGTGCCGGGTCCCAAGCCGGAGAAGGGGGTCACCCCATCGGTGGAGCCGGAGCCGAGCGTCAAACCCGAGATTGAAGAAGTCTGGCTGGCCGGCTTTACCCCGGCCCTGCGGCAGGTGTTAATCGAGGTGGTTGACGAAACTCTCGTGGGCCATGCCACGGCCTTTACCGATGGAGAAAAGGTTTTGACCGAGTTCAGCGCCCGTTTGGAATCCGACTCTGGACCGGACTTGATTATCCTGGATATCCGGATGCCTCTGATCAGCGGGGTCAACACCGCGATCTCGATCCGCGCTTTTGAGCAAGGTTTTGCCAGACCGGAAAAGATCCCGATCGCTTTTTTCGGGCAGGTGCCCAATCCTGTATCCTTTGAAAAAGTGCTGCAATTCTGCCAACCCGCCAGTTACCTTCCCACGGCTTCCCGGGCCAAGGAATTCCGGATGCAAGCGGTCAAATTGATCGCAAAGGCCAAGAAGGGGCTTTCAGGAAGACCTTCCGATTAGAATCAGAGATTATTAAATGGCTCCCCTTAAGAATTGGGGTGAGCGTGCAGGCATCATGACCAGAATACTCAATCTTTTCAATGGGATAGGTTGATGGACAACAGGATTCAGACGCGTCCCCGCGCACGTCCCGGCTCGAGTTCCGGCCACCCTCGGACCCGGGAAACCCGGGCAGGGTCCTGACCCCCTCGCGTTATTTTGCCGGCGACGGGGCGGGGGCGGGTTCCGGCGCGGTCGTGCTCCCGGGCTCGGTGGAAGTCTCCGGGGTCTCGACGGGCGTGGGATTGCGGGCCGGGATCAGTCGGGCGATTTGCTCGATCCCGGGCACCTTTTGCTTGCGGCCGCGCTTGACCAGTTGGCGGGCGAGGTCGTAGTTTTGCACCAGCACGGCGCAGGAGGCGGCGTTGAGGATGGCCTGGCCGTTGTTGGGCTGCATCTTGAGCAGGCGCATATACACGTTCAGGGCTTTGTCGTATTCGTGTTTTTCGCTCAAGGCCGCGGCCAAGTTGGAGATGGCCGAGATCATGTTCCGGTTCAGGTTGAGCGCGATCTGAAAATTTTCCACTGCCTCGTCGAATTTCTTTTCATGAAAGGCGATCTGGCCCAGGCCGTTGAAAGCCGAGGCGTTGCGGGAATTGTGGAGAAGCGCTTCCTGGAAGCGCGTCCGGGCCCCCGGGTAATCGCCTTGACGCAAGAGGAGCATGGCCAGGTTGCTCAGGGTCTCGGAACGGTCCGGCTCCAGGCGGAGCGCCTGCTCGAACTCGGCCTGGGCCAGTTCCAGCTCGCCCTTTTGCATATGCACCGCGCCCAGGTTATTGTGGGCCGCCACCAGGCCGGGGTCCTTTTCCAGGGCCCGCTGATACAAGGCAATGGCGTCGTCCAGCTCGCCCTTACTGGCCTTGTCGTAGCCTTGACGGTTCAAGTCTTCAGCCGAGTGGCAGCCGGCCAGCAACACCAGCCCAGCCGCGATCCCCATCGCCGTTGCCCGGAGCTTCACCTCGTCCTCCTGAGAGCCGGCGGCGGCTCATCCGCTCCGCCGGCGGGTCAGGATATCAATATACACTGCCGCCACCAGAACGCAACCCTTGACCACCAGTTGCCAGAATGGGTCCAGGTTCATCAGGCTCATGCCGTTGTCCAGGCTGGCCATGATCAAGGCGCCCAGGATCGCGCCCGGGACCTGGCCGCGGCCTCCCATCAGGCTGGCGCCGCCGATCACGCAGGCGGCGATGGCGTCGAGCTCCAGGAGTTGGCCGGCCTCGGGCGTGGCCGATCCGACCCAGGAGGTGAGGGTCAGCCCGGCGACGCCGACCAGCAGGCCGAGGATGACGAACACTCCGAGCAGGTGGCGCTTGACGGCGATGCCCGAGAGGTAGGCCGCGTCGGGGTTGCCGCCGATGGCATAGACGCCCCGGCCGAAGCTTAAGCCCGAGGCGACGAAGCTCATCAAGAGCGTGAGCACGAGCAGGATCAGGACGGGCAGGGGCACGCCCTGGTAGGAGTTCATCACCGCCATGAACAGAAGGATCAAGGCCGAGACCAGGGCGGCCTGGGCCGCGGTGAAGAGAGCGCCGTGGGCCGGAAGCCCGTAGCGGAGCCGGCTCTGCCGCCGCCAAAAGAAAGCCGAGATGGTGATCGCCACGGCCAGGCCGGCTAACGCCCAGCCCAGGGGCTTGGGCAGATAAGCCGATCCGAAAGTCCGGAAGAAACCCTCGGGCAGGTGGATGGAAATGCTCTGGGTCACGCTCCACAGCGCCCCGCGGAAGGCCATCATCCCGCCCAGGGTGACGATGAAGGCCGGGATGCGGAGGTAGGCCACCAGGGTCCCTTGAATCAGTCCCATGGCCGCGCCCAGGCCCAGGGCGGCCAGGATGGTCAGGGCCGGCGGAAAGTCGTGGTGGACGTAAAGGATGGCGGCGGCGCCGCCGACCAGGGCCACGCCTGAGCCGACCGAGAGGTCAATCTGGCCGGCCACGATCACCAACACCATGCCGATGGCGACCAAGCCGGTGACCGACATCTGGCGCATGAGGTTACTGAGGTTGCGGGCGGAGAGGAAGGCGGAGTCCGTGGCGAAGTGAAAGCCGATCCAGATCAGGAGCAGGATCGCCACCATGATCCCGAAGCGCAAATGCTTTTGCCAATCGTGCATCTTCTTCATGCCAAGCAGCCATCTTTGTCTTTTGTCTTTGGGGTCAGGTCTTGACATTTGACATTGACTCCATGCGGGCGCGGAGGGAGCGATTTTTTTCGAGTTGGGAGCGAAACCGAGCCAAGCCTTTAGAAACCGCAGAGACACTTACTCCCATCAGGTTTCCTACTTGGGTCGCACTCATCCCGCCATGCTCCACCAGATGGTAGTAAGCGGCCAGGCGGAGGGGGAGAGCGCCGCGCTTGTTCAAGCTGGCTGGATCTTTTCCAAAAGCTCTTGCCACCCGGCCCAGTTCGGCCTTCGGATCCACGGGTGGGCGCGCCGCTCGCCGGAAATCCGGCACTGTATCGGCCTGACCAGAGGGCGGATATTTCCTCACCAACTCGGCCAGAGCTTCAGCCGAACCCAAAACCACGCGGTTGAGCAACTCTTTACAAAAGTTGGGTTGTTTTGCGGCCAGCGCCAGGCATTCGTTCCGGTAATGGCGCCGACGGGAGGAATCGTTGGAACCATACTCCGCCAAAATCGGGGACCGATTGAGCCAGGGGAAACGCGCTTGGGAACGGGTGTAGTCGCGGAAGCTCGACCATTTATAATCAGCCGGGTCATCTACCAGACCGGCACGGACCGGGTTCAAATGGAGGTACATGGAGAGGTGAAGCCAATGCGCTTCCTCTGTGATCAAAATGGCCTGGTAGCGGCCCTGGAAAAGATGGCCGTTGCGGCGGTGCCGGCGGTGGAAGTGGTTGGTGTAGGTGGCATTGATCCAGTGGAGGGCGGCGGAGAGGTTGGCTTGGGGAGTTTGGAGGAAAAGGTGGTAATGGTTGGTCATGAGGCAGAAGGCGAGGATTTCGAGGGAGAAGCGCTGGTGCGAGCGGGAAAGGAGCTCAAGGAAATCCGCGCGGTCACTGTCGGAGAGATAAATCGCCTGGCGGTTGTTGCCTCGGGCGGTCACATGGTAGAGGGCATTGGGAAATTGGATTCGCCAGGGGCGGGCCATGTGCTCAGATTAGCAGGCCGGCAGGAGAATTGTCAAGCTGAATGTCAAATGTCAAGACCTGACCCCATGGCCGCGGCGGCCATCAGTTTTTCCTGGGTGGCCTCTTCCACCCGGAACTCGCCGGCCACTCGTCCCTCCCGGAGCACCAGGATGCGGTCGCTCATGCCTAAAAGCTCAGGCAGCTCCGAACTGGCCATGACCACGCCGGCGCCCTGGCTGGCCAGGCGGTTGATGATCTCGAACACCTCCGCCTTAGCGCCCACGTCAATGCCGCGGGTCGGCTCGTCCAGGAGGAGCACCCGGGGCCGGGTGAGGAGCCACCGGCCGAGCAGCACCTTTTGCTGGTTGCCGCCCGAGAGGTTGATCACCTGCGCCTCCAGGCCCGGCGTTTTGATGCGGAGCTCGGACACCATCTCCTGGCTGCGGGCCAGCGACGCCGGCCGCGAGAGCACAGGCCCGCGCGAGATTTCCCGCAGGCTGGCCAGCGTCAGGTTTTCCTCCACGCTCTGCGTCGGCACCAGGCCCAGGCGCTGGCGGTCCTCGGTCAAGAGCGCCATGCCCGCCCGGATCGCGTCCCGGGGCGAGCGAATCGCCACCGGCCGGCCCGCCACCCGCACCTCGCCCGCGACCGGCCCGGCCGCGGCGCCGAAGACGGCCGCGAGCATCTCGGTCCGGCCCGCGCCCAAAAGCCCGCACAGGCCCAGCACCTCGCCCGCCCGCACCTGAAAACTCACGCCATCCACCAGGCGCCGGCCCGGCCGCTCCGGGTCTGCCACCGTCAAGTCCGAGACCTCAAGCACAACCTCGCCGGCCGGCCGGCGGGTGCGCGGATACAGCTCGAAGAGCTCGCGGCCCACCATCATCGAGATCACCCGGCCCTCGGAAAGCTCGGCCGCCTCGCCGGCGCCCGCGTTCTTGCCGTCGCGGAGCACGGTGACCCGGTCCGCGATGGCGAACACCTCGGCCAGCTTGTGCGAGATATAGATGCAGGCCACGCCCCGTTCTTTCAGCCGGCGGAGAATGGCCATCAGGGCCTGGATCTCGTGGTCGGCGAGCGCGGAGGTCGGCTCGTCCAGCACCAGGATGCTCGCCTCCCGCGCCAGCGCGCGGGCGATCTCCACCAGTTGCTGCCGGCCCAAGCTTAAAGTTTCGACCGGCGCGCGGGGGTTGAGGTCCAGCCCGAACTCGGCCAGGATCAGGGCGCTCTGGTGGAAGAGCTTGTCCCACTGCACCACGCCGGCGCGGGCGGGCATGCGGCCGAGGAAGATATTTTCGCCCACGGAGAGGTTCCGGGCCAGGGCCAGCTCCTGGTGGATGACCGCGATCCCGTGCGCCTCGGCCTCGCGGATGCCGCGCAGGCGCACCGGCTGGCCGGAGAGCCGGATCATGCCCTGAAAACTCCCGGCCGGATAGACACCGGCCAGGATCTTGATCAGTGTGCTCTTGCCCGCGCCGTTTTCGCCCACCAGGGCGTGGACCTCGCCCGGATTAAGCTCGAAGCGCACGCGGTCCAGCGCCCGGACGCCGGGGAAGTCCTTGGTGATCTCCTCCATCTGAAGGAGCGGATCGGCCACGGCTTACTCCAGCACTTCAATGCGGACCCGCGCCGTTTTGGGGTCAGGTCTTGACATTGGACATTCATGGCGAAACCTGTTGGATTTAGTTATTTTTCCTGTGCCGTTCGATTCCCTTATAATCTCTAAAAAGAATGATTGCATCTTGAAACCGTCTCTCTTTGCCTCACTCATCGCAAGGCCAGAATCAGTTCGAATGTCAAATGTCAAGACCTGACCCCATGGCCACGGCTTACTCCAGCACTTCAATGCGGACCCGCGCGGTCCCGGGCTCGATCATGTTCAGTTGCTTGGCCGCGGCGTAGCTCAGGTCAATCACCCGCCCGGGTTTGTGCGGCCCGCGGTCATTGATCCGCACCACCACGCTCTTGCCGCTCTCTAGGTTGGTCACTTTCACCCGCGTGCCGAAAGGGAGGGTCCGGTGCGCGGCGGTGAGATCGTGCATGTCAAAGCGCTCGCCCGAGGCGGTGGGCCGGCCTTGGAACTCCCGGCCATACCAACTGGCCACGCCCACTTCCACCCGGCGGCCCGGTTGCTCCATATCCGGCTTGGCCTTGCGGCTGCAGACCGGCAAAAGCAGGAGCAGGCTCACCAGGGCCAGGGCCGGCCCGGCCCGCGGGAAAGTTTTCATGAAGGCAGGATCTCCAAAAGGTCCAGGAGTTTCTCGATGGTAAAGACCCGGTCCACCGGGTCCGGAGAGACATAGGGGTTGGAGAGCCACGCCGCCCACAGGCCGGCGGCATGAGCGCCCAGGATATCGCAGCCCCAGAGGTCGCCGACGTGGAGGGTTTCCTCGGCGCGGGCGCCACCGAGCTCGAGCGCCTTGGCAAAGATCCGGCCGTCCGGCTTCATCACTCCCTCCAGGGTCGAGTCGAGGATGAACTCGAAATACTTTTCGATGTCCACTGCCGCGCACTTCGGCCGGGTGTTGCCGTCGTTGTTGGAGATGACGCCCAGGCGATAGCCGCGGCGCTTGAGCGCGTCCAGGAGCTCGCCCGCGCCCGGCATCAGCACCCGCTTGGGCCGGAAGTCAAGGAGCCACCGGACGAGCTTTTCGTAAAGCTCGGCCTCGTCGCCGGAGAGCTTAAGCTCCTCAAACAAGGTCTCGGCGAACCCGGTCTGGAAGGTGGCGTTGTCAAAAGGCGCTTGGGCGAGCATCTGCGAGGAGTGTTTGAGGTCGGACCGGTGAAAGGCGGCCTCTACGTCCTGGGCCCGGCAGGGGAACCCGATCTCGGTCAGCCCCAGGGCGATCCGCTCCAGGTAAGAGGGCGTGGAGGTCACCAGGGTGTCGCCGAAGTCAAAGGTAATCAACTGGGGTCGAATCCGTGGTCGAACTTTTTCCGTCATCCCTAAACTAAATTTAACATGAAATCCGAGGAGTGTATAGGGGTAGGTCTCGTGCCAAGTGTCACGTGTCAGGTGTCACGTATTTGGCTTGGCCCGCGCTTCGCGGGATCGCGGATGCAGGGGGCTGCCGAAGAGCTTTCACCACAGAGCCACGGAGAGCACGGAGAAAAAAGAAAAAAATAGATGGTGAAGATAGAAAAGAGGCGTAGATCCAGGATTTTGATTTGTAGCCCACCCTGGCTTCGGCAAGGGTGGGTCCACCCCGCCACTTCGGTCACCAGACCAAGGGTATGAGCCGATACCGCGTCTTCTCCGCATAGTCCCGGTAGCCGGGCAGTTCCTTTTGCAAAGTCCGGTCTTCCAAGGCCGTGCGCACCACGAACAGCACGATCAATGACCCGACCGCCATCAGGCCCCACCAGGAGCCGAGGATGAGCGGGTAGCTGATCGAGCCGATAATCGCGGCGGCATAGCCGGGGTGCCGCACGATCCGGTAAGGGCCGGAGGCGCAGACTCGCTGCTCCTTGCGGATCAACACCGTGACCTCGAAATGGGCATTGACCGCCATGGCCCATAACCCGAGCGCGCAGGCGGCGATATAGATGATCATACCCAGGAAAATAAAAGCCAAGGGCAGGTGCGACCAGCCGAACCGGACCGCGTCCAGGCCGCACAGGATCGAGATCAAGACCCCCAGCGGCAGATACAGGGCGATAAACCATTTGTCAAACCGCTTGGTGCCCTCTTGAAACAGCTTTCTCCGTATGTTGAGCAACTCCTGGTTGAACCGGAGCAGGACCAGGGTGTTGACGGCCTGGTGGATCAGGTTCAACCCCGCCATCACCCAGGCATTGATCCACTGGAGGGTTCCAGCCGCAGCCAACAAAAGGGCGAGATGAAGCAGGAGATGGGCGAATTCCCGCGCCAGATAAATCACCCCGTCCCGATTGAGCCGGGCTTTTAGATTTGGGGGCGCCATACCTAATTCTCGGCTGCTCTCTCGAAGGAGAGATAGAGAAAAGCCGCGGCAGAAAGGCCGGCGATGAGGATGGAGGCGAAGAGGTAGATCCAGAGGGGCGTGGTAAAAAAGCCTCCTCTCATGCCGGCGATGAACTCATCGGTGGTCACCCAGGAGGTCCAGCGGTTGAGGATTAAAAGGTGCATGATGAGCGCCACCAGGGCCACCGCCCCGGCCCAGACCCAGGCATAACCGTCCTTCGCTTTTTTGAGATCCAAGCCGATGAAATACGAGGCCACGTAGGGGAAGGGATAGAGGCAGAAGAGGGAGGGACCGAGCCAGGCCGGGACCTCTTTTTCATGCAGGCTATACATCCACATCCATTCCGGCTTGAGCACAAAGAAAAAGACAGCGAGCCCGGTGATGATCAGGGCCTCGACCAACCCCAGCCAGAAACTCCTCCGGGCCAACACGCTCCGCTCCCCTTTCTCCGCGGTCAGGCTGAACAGGGCACCGGCTAGCAAAAGCAGGTATGGGTCAGTGAAGAATGTCTTAACCGCCCCCCTTCCTGGAATAAAATTTATCCGATCGGAATAACAAAGTCAAGGCCGGGAACTCCTGTGGGTTTGACATTGACCGGACATTGCTTTAGCTTAAAAAGAGAGCGTCAGTCGGAAAAATCCGGGCCGAGCGATGAAAAGTTTTTTCATCAAAACCTATGGCTGCCAGATGAACGAGCGCGACAGCGAGCGCATGGCCGGGTTCTTGCTCGACCAAGGCTTTCGACCTGCGGCGTCCGAAGCCGAGGCGGATTTGATCCTGGTCAACACCTGCTCGATCCGGGAGAAGCCGGAGCAGAAGGTCTATAGCACCCTGGGCCGCTTGAGCCAACTCAAGCAAGCACGGCCGGGGACCATTCTGGCGGTGACCGGATGCGTGGCCCAGCAGGAAGGCGGGCGGCTGCTCGAGCGCGTGCCCGGTCTGGACCTGGCCATCGGCACCCAGGCCCTCCACCGCCTGCCGGAGCTCTTGACGCGGGTGAGCGAAGGCCGCCGCCTGGCGGAGACCGGGTGGCTAAAGCCGGATGATCCCGGGCTGTTCGAGATCCCGTCGCCGCGGCCCCAAGGCGGGGTGACCGCGTTCGTGACCATCATGCAGGGCTGCGACAACTATTGCGCCTATTGCGTGGTGCCCTATGTGCGGGGCCGGGAGCGGAGCCGGCCGGCCGAGGAAGTGCTCGCCGAGGTCGAGAGTCTGGCCGCGGGCGGGGTCAAGGAGGTGACGCTGCTCGGTCAGAACGTGAATACTTACGGCCCAAGCAACGGCGCCGGGATCGGCTTTCCGGAGCTGTTGCGCCGGGTGGCGGAGGTTCCCGGGCTCGAGCGGGTGCGGTTCACCACTTCGCATCCCAAGGACCTGTCCGACCGGCTGATCGAGGTCATGGCCGAGCATCCCAAGGTCATGGAGCACATCCACCTGCCGGTGCAGGCGGGGTCGGACCGGGTGCTGCGGGCGATGAACCGGGGCTACACCCGGGAACATTACCTGGAGCGGGTGCGGGCGCTGCGGCGGGCCATGCCCGAGGCGGGCCTGACCACGGACTTGATCGTCGGGTTTCCGGGCGAGCGCGAGGCGGACTTTCAAGAG
>Ga0154610_1130_pt1 | contig 17029 bp, 4 predicted proteins | sample Rifle2008BG13ft_FD_116039 | JGI IMG/M metagenome (GOLD analysis project Ga0154610, IMG submission 116039) | Deltaproteobacteria bacterium RBG_13_61_14 | reverse complement strand
GGATATTGTGATCAAGTTCGGTCAAGGGGTGGCCGAGGTGATCCGGGGCGCGGGCGAGGCGGTGAGCTACACCCGGGCCATCCCGGAGATGGTCCGCTCCGAAAAGCAGGCGGTCTCCGAAACCCTGGTAACCTTTGCCAAGGTGTTCCCGCCTTACAAGGCCGAGGTGGAAGTGGAGAAGGTGAAGCCGGACCGGAGCGAGATCACGGTGCGGGTGCGCGAGCTGGAAGGCGCCCGGCCGCCGCGGGGCTTGCGGGTGAGCATGTTCGCCGCGGCCCGGGAGCTGGAGAGCTATTTAGTTGACGACGAAGGCCAGGTGGTCTTCGAGAACGTCCGTTTTGGCAAATACCGGTTGAATATTTTCCAATCCGGAAAAGAAATCGGGAAGATTTCCTTGAACATGAAAGGAGAGGGGAGTCATGGCGGATCAAGACACCAAGGATAAGGTCCAACCCGGGGCTGAGGGCTCATCGGGGGCGAAGGGGGAAGAATCCCTTCCCCGCTCGGTGAACGAGATCCTGCAGGCCCGGATGAAGCTGGAAGATCAGCAGCGGCAACTGGACCAGATGATCAAGGATAAGTTCCAGCGCAACGTCACCATCCTGTTCACGGACATCAAGGGGTCCACCGCCTTCTTCGAGACCTACGGCGACGTGGAAGGCCGGGCCATGGTCCAGCGGCACAACGAGCTTCTTTTCCCCAGCATCACCGGGCACGGGGGCAAGGTGGTCAAGACCATCGGCGACGCGATCATGGCCATGTTCGAGGACCCGGTCCAGGGCGTCCTCGCCGCCATGGAGATGCAGAAGGTCCTGGATGAGCACAACAAGAGCCAGGACCAGAAGCACAAGCGGATCGGGGTGCGGATGGGGCTCAACTACGGGCCGGCCGTGATCGAGGAGAACGACGTCTTCGGCGACGCGGTCAACCTGGCGGCGCGGGTCGAGTCCACGGCCGACGCCGGCCAAGTCCTGATCTCGGAGGACCTCTACAAGCAGGTGCGCAAGTCCGACGACATCATTTGCCGCTTCTTCGGCGAGACCGAGGCCAAGGGCAAGACCGAGCCGGTCAAGCTCTACCGGGTGATCTGGAGCGAAGAGCAGTTGGTGTCCGAAGAAGAGTTCAAGAAGACCGGCACCCGCCGGGCTTCGGACAAGCGGGGCAAGGTGATCAAGGGCCGGGTGATCGAGCTGCACGTCTCCCGCGAGGCCGACAAGATGAAGGTGAGCGTGTTCGAGCGGGCCCGGGGCGAGGAGAAGACGGTCCAGCAATACGACACCCAGAAGCTCAATGACGCCGTGATCCGCGAGGCCTGCGAGGAGATCGTGAACTTATTGAACCGGGCCAACAAGCGGGGCAAGATCACCAAGGAGATCCTCAAGCAGTTGCAGGCCGTCGGGCAGCGGCTGTTCGACCACCTGCTCACCCCGGAGGCCAAGGAGAAGATCGGCCACAGCGAGGCCGAGGACCTGGTGATCCGGATGGACGACCAGTTGGTCCACATCCCCTGGGAACTGCTCTTCGACGGCACCCAGTTCCTCTGCCAGCGCTACAGCATGGGCCGGATCGTGGCCACCCGCCAGCGCGTGGCCGAGGCCGCCAGCCGGCACATTGCCAAGCCGCTCAAGATGCTGATCCTGGCCGACCCCCGGGGCGACCTGCCCTCCAGCCGCACCGAGGGCCAGGCCATCCGCGACCTCCTCGACCCGGAGCACGAGTTGATCTCCGCCAACCTCAAGGCCTCGGAGATTGACAGCAACTTTGCCAAGAACAAGCTGCGCGACTACGACGTTATCCATTACGCCGGTCACACCGACTATGATACCCAGAACCCGGAGAAGTCCGGCTGGCTGCTCTCCGACGGCAAGCTCTCCAGCGCGGAGATCCGGGCCATGGCCGGGAAAAAGCCCATGCCCGCTTTCGTCTTTGCCAATTCCTGCGCCTCCGGCCAGACCGATACCTGGCAGATCAAGGCCGATTATGAGCGGGAGATCTTCGGCCTGGCCAACGCTTTCCTGGTCTCCGGCGTCCAGCACTACATCGGGACTTTCTGGGATATCCTCGACGAGCCCGGTCTCGAGTTCGCCCAGGCCTTTTACCGCGAGGTGATGGCCGGCCGGTCCATCGGCGAAGCCGTGCGCAAGGCCCGTCTGCACCTGATTGACAAATACGGCGAAGAAACGATCGTCTGGGCCTCCTATATGCTTTATGGTGATCCGACCTTCAGTTATCTCGCCGAGGTTGCGGAGGCCGAGGAAGCCGCCGGGGAGGCCAAGGCCGAAGTCCCCACTCCTCCTCCCGGCGCTTATCCCGTTTACATGGCCCCCGGCCAACCCGTGGTCATGCGCGGCGGTGAGACCGTAGCCTTCGGCGCCAAGTCCGGCATGTCAACCGGCATGAAAGCCCTGCTCGCGTTGATTGTCATCGCGGTCCTGGGCATCGCCGGCCTGCTCGCCTATCAGAGCGGAGTCCTCGGCGGCCAAGGCGCGGCCGAATACCTGGTCGCGGGCAATACCGCCCTTGATAACGGCGATATGGCAACGGCGATCAGCCAATACCAGCAGGCGGTTCAGGCCCGCCAGGGCAGTCCCGCGGAAAAAGCCGAGGCCTTTGTCAAGCTGGGCCGGATTTACTCCGGCCAGGGCAACAGCGCCCAGGCCGTGCAGAATTACCAGGCCGCGGTGGAGGCCGACGGCGGCAACGTGGAAGCGGCCATGAACCTGGGTTCGAAGCTGCTCTCCCTGGGCAATGCCGCCCAGGCCCAGACCGCGTTCCAGACCGCGCTCTCGGCCAGCCCCGGCGACGCCATGGCCACCCGGCTCCTGGCCGAGGCAATGAACATGCAGAAGCTGGCCGGGGACAAGGCCTACCAGGCCAACCTGAACAAGACCGTGGACGAGCTGGTGGATCGGTATAAGAAGGGCCAGATGGCCATGCCGGCCGGTCCGGGGGAAGAATGGACTTCCAAGCCTTTGACCTTGACTTTCATTGATTTCACGGCCAAGGGCCGGGCCGCCCAGATGGAAGGGGAGGACGATTTCATTCAACTGGCGGTCAACGACGCGCTGCGGACGACCGGCCGGATGGAAGTGGTGGAGCGCGAGAAGATTGACAAGATCATCTCGGAATTGAACCTGTCCAGCTCGGTGCTGGCCAGCGAAGAGACCCGGTTGAAACTGGGCCGGCTCTTCTCCGCCCGGCTGATCGCGACCGGCGCCATCCTCCGCTACGCCAACGAGACCCAGGTCAGCCTGCGCCTGATCGAGACCGAGACCACCCAGGTCAAGGTGGCGGTCACGCCCAAGCCGCTCTTGGCCGCGGCCAAGCCCGCCCAGATCGCGGACGCGATTACCAAGGAGCTGGTGGCCAAGGTGCGCAAGGCCTACCCGCTGCGGGGGATCGTGGCCGCGGTGGAAAAGGACGGCAGCGTGGTGCTGAACCTGGGGAGCAAGGCCGGCCTGACCTCGGGCACCAAGCTCAACCTGCTGGAAGAACAGGTGTTGCAGGTGGCGGGCAAGAGCCTGACCAAGCGCAATCCCGTGGGCATCCTGGAAGTGACCGGGGTGGAAGACGAGCTGGCCTATGCCAAGGTTGTGTCCGGCGCGGCCAGGAAGGACATGAAAGTCGAAGAAGTGGTGCAGTAAGCACGGTCTCCCCTGCTTCCGGCAGGGGCCAGGCCGAGAGCATCTGTCTTGGACGAATGCCTTTGCTCCCAGCGGGGTGAAGGCATTCGCAATCTCTGGGACCGGATTAAGGAGGGGCAGGTTGACTTTGGTCATCAGGATGAATTGGAAAAAGGGAACCGCGCTGGCGGCGCTGATTGCGGGCCTTCTCGCCTTCGGGGCCCAGGCCCAGGTCTTGGACTTCACCATTACCAGCGCGCCCTCTCCGGTCGGCTCGGGCGCGCGGGCCATGGGCCAGGCCGGCGCTTTCATCGCCACCGCCGACGACGGCACCGCGGCCAGTTGGAATCCCGCGGCCCTGGTGATTTTGGAGAAACCCGAGGCCGCGGTGGTGGGAAGCTCGGAGGGGCAGGCCCGGCTTTACCGGGATGAGGACGACCAGTCCTTTACTTCCTACGCCTTTAACTACATCGCCGCCTCCTATCCCTTTTCCATCAAGGAAAAGAACTTTGTGGTCAGCCTCAACTACCAGCGGCTGTTCGATTTCAACTACCACCTGGAGCGGAACCTGGCCGGCCTGGTGCCGAGCCAGGTGGCCTACGGCTCTGCCGATTTCTCCGGCCACCCCTGCTGGGACTTTTCCGGCCCGACCCCGGTGATGGTGCCTTGCACCGCGGGCACGCCCACGGATCCTACCGATGACTTTTACCTGGGCGTGGTCAACCAGGACGTCAAGCGGGTCCAGGCGCTGCGCCAGGAGGTCACCCAGACCGGCGACATCGGGGCGGTGGCGCCGGCTTTCGCCGTCCAGATCATTCCCAGGTTCTCCCTTGGCTTCACCTACAACTTCTGGATGGACGGCTTTGTCAACCGGGGCTACACCCGCACCACCGAACAGCGCCAGACCGTGTTCGAGCAGAACAACAGCTTCACCTTCCAGGACCTGAACCTGAACCTGGAATACGATCCCGGGATTGATGTCGGCTTTCCCGCGCCGGGCGTGCCCACGGTCACCCGCTCGCATCTCAAGATTGACGAGAGGTTCCGGTTCCGGGGCCAGAACTTCAACCTCGGGCTGCTCGCCAAGGTCACCGGCCGCACCAGCGTGGGCCTGGTCTGGCGCTCCGGCTTTGACGCGGACGTGAAGTGGAAATATGAATACCTCCAGACCCAGTCGCGCCTGGTGGGCGATACCTTTCAGCAGATCGGTTCCGCCACCCGCAGCCATTTCTCTGAAGACATCACCATGCACTTCCCCGACTCCTTCGGGCTTGGCGTCGCCAACCGCTTCTCCGACGCCTTCAGCATGGAGGCCGACGCCACCTTGGTCCGCTGGGATACCTTTACCACCGAGATGATAGTGACCGATCCTCTCACCGGCCGGCGGCGCAAGGAAACTTTCAGCGCGGTGAGCGGGCTCCGCCGGAGCGAGTCCGGGGTGGACCCGACCGCCACCGTCCGCCTCGGCGCCGAGTATATCTTCATCCGGGAAAAATACGCGGTCCCGCTCCGGGCCGGCGCGTTTTACGATCCCCAGCCGGCCGAAAAATCTCCTCAGAATTATTGGGGCGGCACCCTGGGCGCCGGCTTTGCCTGGAAAGGGATCATTGTCGACGCGGCTTACATTTACCGGTTTGCCAACGATGTGGACCTGATCACCACCACCAACGCCGCCGGCACCCGCCTGGCCCAGATCGAGCGGGGCGACGTGCAGCAGCACTCTTTCCTGCTTTCCACCATCTATCATTTCGAATAGCGAGGAAGACCATGAAAGTCACCAGAGCTCTTTTACTCGGGACCGGGTTGACCCTGGGCCTCTTCGGCTTCGGCCGGGACCTGCCCGGCAAGGGGCCGGAATGTGTCAAGAACGGGGTCAAGTATGGGGTGGTCAAGGGCAATTTCCGCGAAGAGTGGTGGAATTACCAGGAGCGGGGCATGTCCTACCTGGAAGGCGGATGCTACGAGCCGGCGCTGGCCGACCTTGACCATGCCATCAAGCTGCGCCGCCAGGTGGACCGCAAGGAGGGCGACCAGCGCCGCGCCCGCACCTACGGCATGCACTTCGCGGATTACTTCGGCCACCGGGAAAAGGGCATCGCCCTTTTTGAGCTGGGGCAGGTGGACCAAGCCATCCAGGAGCTGGAGACCTCGCTCTCGAGTGCCGAGTCGGCCCGGGCCCAGTATTACCTGGACAAGGCGCGCAAGGCCAAACTGGAAGAGACCCAGGCCGACACCGCGGCCCCGACCGTGGAGATCACCTCCCACCGCGACCGCGCCGTTACCAACCAGGCCGCCATCCTTCTTTCCGGCGTGGCCAAGGACGACCAGTTCGTGAAAGAGGTCTGGATCGCCGACCAGCCGGTGCTGGTGCCGGTGGCCGAGCCGACCATCGCGTTCAGCCAACGGGTGGATCTGGAGCCGGGCGTCAACACCATCACCGTGGTGGCCAAGGACCTGCTGGACAAGAGCACCACCCAGACGCTGAAGCTCTTGGTGGACCGGGAAGGGCCGCGCTTAAGCGTGGAGGACATCCAGAAAGGGACGGCGCCCGATTCGGTCCGGATCCAGGGCTTTGCCGACGACCTCTCCGGCCTGCAAAAGCTGGAGCTGAACGGCCAGCCGGTGAAAGTGACCGACGGCGTTTTTGCCGCCAGCTTAAACCTGGCCGGCCAGCAGGCCATCAAGTTCAAGGCGGTGGACATGGCCGGCAACTCCACCGCGGGCACCATCCACCTGGGCGCCCCGCCCAAGGGCGCGCGCTATCAGCCCGGTCCCACCCGCTACGCCGGGCTTTACGACCCGGAGACTTACAACCCGGCCGCCCCGTTCCGGCCGCTCCGCTACAGCCCGCTGCCCTATGGGATCATGCCTTATATCGAGGAGCGCCGGCAAGTGGCGGAGAACGACATCTGGTGGGGCCTGCTCAACACCTACGACGCCATGATGGATTCCGAGCCGCCGGCGATCAAGCTCAAGGACCTGATCGCCGAGCAGACCGTTTATTTCGACCAGATCTACCTGGAAGGCAACGTCTCGGACGTCAATCCCATCACCGAGCTGAGCGTGAATGCCAAGAACCTGATCAAGGGCCAGCGCAAGAACATCTTCTTCAACTACATCCTCAAGCTCAAGCCCGGCCGCAATCGGATCGTGATCGCGGCCACCGACTTGAAGGGCAACCGGGCGGAAAAAGAAATCCGGGTGATGCGGGTGGTGCCCAAGGTGCACCAGGTGGGCAGCCGCATGTCGGTCACTTTGCTCCCGTTTTACGAGGGGGGCGCGGTCAAGGACATCGGGGAAGTGGCCTATGACAACCTGGTTACCGCTTTAGTCGAGCAGGAGCGCTTCGACTACGTGGACCGCTCTCAGATTGACGCGGTGCTGCGGGAGATGAAGCTCTCCGCCGAGGGGCTGACCGACGAGAGCGCATCGGTCAAGGTGGGCAAGCTCACCGCGGCCGAAGGGGTGGTGATGGGCGTAGTCAAGGAAGGCCAGAGCTCGATCGAGGTCTATGCCCGCTTGGTGGACACCGAGACCTCCAAGATTCTCCTGGAAAAGGACGCCTTTCACGAGGACAAGAGCCTGTCCAACCTCCGCTTCCTCATGCAGGGGCTGGCCCTCAAGCTCAAGCTCGGCTTCCCCATCCTCGAAGGCGAGGTCCAGGCCCAGCAAGGCAAGACCTATACCATCAACCTCGGCGCCAACATGCTGGTCAAGCCCGGCATGAGGGTCGTAGTCTTCAAGGAAGAGCCCATGATCGAGCCGAACACCGGCGTCTCGGTGGGCACCGACACCGTGGTCCTGGGCGAAGGACGGGTGATCGCCGCTTACGACCGCATCTCCCAGATCGAGCTTGTGGATGCCAAGGGGCCGGTCGCGGTCAAGAGCCTGGTCATCACCAAATGAGGCGCCCGAAGCAGGAGATTGCGTTGGAAGAGATTTCTTAGTAAAATTTAACTATTCTCATCCGCCACAGGGATTTGTCAGCAAGGAGGAATCGCGATGCGACTCTCCCGTCAAACGTTTGGGGCTCTGGGCTTCTTCCTCATCGCTTTCTTTTGCGCGCCGGCGCTGCTCCAGGCCGAAATCGCGGTCTATAATCCCCCCCTGGGTGCTCCGCAATGCACCAGCGGGACCAGCCCGTGTAATGTCCCGGGGGATCTGATTGACAGCCGTAATGGCCTGTTCAACGCCCTCCGGGTCCCGCCTGGACCAGAGCCCAACGCACCTAATACCCTGATGTCCAGTCCCTGCGTGGATGGCACAGGGGGCGCTTACCATGCCAGCGAATCCCTCGATTCTTACGTGGTGGATGACCTCCAACACACCCAATTCTTGGCAGGAGACACCGTCCGGGTGGAAGCCACGGTCTGGTGCATGAACACTTCCAGCGACCGGCTCTCCGTGTTCCTGGCCGACAATCCCTCCTCGCCATCCTGGATGCTTCAGGGCACCCCTGTCCTGTGCCCTGGCATTGGATCCAAAGTTTTGCAGGTTTCTTTCAAGCTGGGCACTCTCGCGGGTAACCAGGCCATCCGGGTGGTTTTCAGCAACCAACCACCCAATTTCTGCGATGCCGGGTCGAACAGCGACCGGGACGACCTAGTGCTGAACGTGCTGCCGGCGGGTTGCCCGGGCGATACCGACTGCGACGGTATGCCCGACACCTGGGAGACGATCTATGTCCCCTGCGGCCTGGATCCGGACGTCCCGGACGCCGACGGCAATTTGGACCCTGATACCCTTACCAACCTCGCGGAATATAACGGCGGCGTCAATTCCACCGATCCCTGCAACCCGGATACCGACGGCGACACCATGTGGGACGACTGGGAGCGGAATAATTCCTGCATGAAACCCACCGTGGTGGATGGCGACAGCAATTACGACGCGGACAGCTTTACCAACCTCGATGAATATAACCTCGGCACCAATCCTTGCATTTTCACCGCCGACACCGACCACGACGGGCTCCCGGACGCTTTCGAGACCAATACCGGGAGCTGGATGGGGCCCAGCGACACCGGCACGGATCCCTTGAACCCCGATTCCGACGGCGATCTGCTCTGGGACGGGGTGGAGACCAACACCGGCATTTATCTTGACCCGAACGACACCGGCACCGATCCCAATATCCAAGACACGGATGACGGCGGGATCTGGGACGGGGTGGAAGTGTTCTTCTGCGGCGGGGCTGCGCCCAGTGATCCCACCTTCGATGCCGACGATATAGATTGTTCTTTCAGCGATGCCGACCAGGACGGGCTGGATGATTCCTTGGACTACGATGACGGCGATCGCGACATGGACGACGACGGTCTGCTCGACGGACAGGACTATTATTGGCTCGCCCCGGGCGCGGAGCAGGACTTTGATTACGACGACAGCGGCGCCGGAGACGGGGCGGAATACCTGGTGGACTTCACCGATCCCGAGCTCATGGGGGATGACCTTTTCCTCACCTCGCCGGCCCAACCCGGGGCCAATTTTTTCTGGGACCTGGACGGCGACCACCGGGCCACCATCATTGATAAGCTCCTGCTGGAAAAACACCTGGTCAACCATCTCCTCAACTTCGCCAACGTGGACCCTGATACCATCACCTTGATGGACTTGGACGGTGACGGGTCGGCGGACAGTATGGACGTCGCCCTTTTCCAGAACCTGCTCAGCGGCGATACCTCGCCCAAAGGCGGCGCGCCGATTGCGATCCAGAACACCGTCATCCCCGGCAACACCCTGGTGCCGGGCGGGCCGGCGCATGACATCGAGCTGACCCTGGTGGATGGGGATGGCACTCCCCGGAATGGGGCCGGCATCATCTTCGAGGTCATTGCCACCACCGGCGGGATCAATCCCGAAACCCAGGTCATCTTCGGCGGCATCTACGCCCACGATGCAACTCTGTTCGTGGACCCGAGCAAGGGCGCCAACTACAGCGCCGGCACGGTGTTCGCCGTCTCCGGCCAGCCCAACAGTGACGGGCGGGCCAAAGTGACGATCGCCATCGCCACCGGCACGCCCAACGGCACGGTAACCATTCAGGGCCGGCTGCCCGGAACCCCGGACACCCTGGGCAAGGGCCTCGCCGCGGTCCTCGGCGGCACCTTCATCCTGAACGTAGAAAACGCCTTGACCGACCTGGACATCCAGCCCGATGCGCCGGTGAGCGTGAACGAAGGCTCGAGCCTCCAGTTCTCCGCGATCTGCTCCTGGAGCGATTCCACCACCTCCAACTGCACCGCCGCCACCTCCTGGGCGGTGATCGCCGGCTCCGGCACCATTACCGGCTTCGGGCTTTACACCACCGGTCCGGTGCCCGGCTGCACCGCGGTGACCGAAACGGTCCAGGGGACCAACGGCGCTTTCTCCGACACCACCGACGTGACGGTCAACCCCGATGACCCGGTGATCCTCCTGGATATCCTTCCCGATACGCTGACGGTAACCGAGGGCGATGTCGCCCAGCTTTCGGCCCAGTGCACCCGGCAGTGCGGGGGCAGTGAGAACTGCACCGGTCAAGTCACCTGGGGAATTGATTCCGGGCCCGGCTCGGTGGACGGCGCCGGCCTGTTCACCGCGCTGAGTCCGACCGGCTGCGCCAGCGAAGATGCCTGGGTCAGCGCCCAGCACAACACCTATCCCGGCGTGCTCGATAGCGAAACCGTCACGGTCAACAACCTGGATAACGTGATCGCGGTTTTGCTCCATCCCAATTTGCCCAATGTCAACGAAAGCACCAGTTTGCAATTTGGCCTCACCTGCGACTGGCAGTGCAGTCCGGACACGGATTGCACCGCTACCGCCGTCTGGAGCGCGACTGGCGACGGCACCATCAATGCCAGCGGTCTCTTTACTGCGGACGCGGTGCCGCCCAGCGGCGGGACCGCCACGGTGACGGGTCAGGATTACTCGCTCCAAGACTCGACCACGGTGACCGTGATCAACGTCCCGGTGGACACGGACGGCGACGGGCTGGAAGATGATTTGGAATTAGTCTCGGGTTGTCCCAACCGCACCAATCCCGACAGCGACGGCGACGGGCTTTGCGACGGCGGCAATACGGTAAACGGAACCTGCATTGGCGGCGAAGACCGCAACAACAACGGGACCCTGGACGCCGGCGAGACTAACCCTTGCGATGCCGACCCGGACGGGGACGGACTGAACGATTATCAAGAAGTCTGCTACGACGGCAACTGCAATGCCTACACCACGGGATCGGACACCAATCCCTTCTCGGATGACACGGACGGCGACTTGATCGGCGATGCCCTGGAAGCCACCCATGCCTGTCTCAGCGCGGTCCTGGCCGACACTGACGGCGATGGCCTCGCGGACGGCACCGAGGACGCGGACCATGACGGGGTGAAGGACTCCAACGAGACCGACCCGTGCGACCCGGACACCGACGGCGACCTCCTGAATGATTACGCGGAAACCTATACTTTCTTCACCAATCCCCTCAAGGCCGATTCGGATGGGGACGGGCTGGACGATTATCAAGAGATCTGTTACGACCTGGACTGCGCCAGCTACACCGCGGGGGAGGACACCAACCCCAACAACCCGGACACCGACGGCGGCGGCCTGGATGATTACACCGAAGTCCGTCAAAGTCTCGATCCTCTGGACCCGGGTGACGATGTCTCGTGCAGCGATAACCCCCAGCCCAGCGTGGAAGACTCCCGGGTGGACAAGGATGCTGGGTCGGCCAATGCCATCTCCACGGCGCTCGCCTCGGATGGCTTCAACGAGGTCGTCTTCCTCTGGGAGGACAGCCGCAACGGCAACCCCGATGTTTACGCGCGCCTGGCCCAGGGCAACACCCTCGGAACTAACGACTTCCAGGTGGACCAAAGCACGGGTTCCGCCACTCGTCCGGCCGCGGCCTTTGCTTCCAAATACTTGATTGTCTGGCAGGATAACCGCAACGGCAATCCCGATATTTACGCCCGCACCTACCTGCCCTTTGGCGCGCCGGTGCTGAGTGATGAGCTCCGGATGGATGTGGATACCGGCTCGGAAGCGGCCACCGCGCCCCGGGTGGCGGCCACCTCGGACACCCGTTTCTTCTCTACCTGGGTGCGGGAAGGGAACGCCATCTACGGCCGCGACTGCAACAACAACTTCTCCTGCGGGAGCCAGGTGGAACTGGCGGCCGGCTCGACTATTACTGGTCAGGATACTTTCTCCAACCGCAACGGCTTTTTCTTCCTGGCCTGGGCCCAGGCCGGTAACGTCCAGATCCAGAAGTTCGACACCAGCGGCAACCCCGTCGGATCGGCCCTGACCTTGAACACCATCAGCGGCACCGCGGACCGGCCGGCGCTGTTCTGCGACAAGGACGGCAATTGCCTGGTGGCGTGGGAGGACACCCGCCGGGCCGGCGGCAGTGTGGACATTTACGGCCGGCGCTACGAGAGCAGCACCGGCTCGGCCGGGAACGAGTTCCAGGTGGATACGGGCACTGCGACGGGCGAGCAGTCCGGGTTCCCGGAGGTGACGGTCAACTCGGCCGGCGAGTTCCTGGTCGCCTGGCAGGACAACCGCTTCGGCGATTTCGACATTTTTGGACAGCGTTATGACAGCACCGGCAGCGCCGTGGGCTGCGAGTTTCCGGTGGACCGGGGCGGCACGGCCAATGCCCGGCGCCCGGCCCTGGCCCGGCTGCAGAATGGCGTGGCCGTGGCCTGGCAGGACAACCGTGAGCGCGGCACCGATACCGATATCTACATGAACCGCTACGGCGGGCCGACCAAGCAGATTTATCTCTCCATCCCGGGCGGCCAGGTCTCGCCCGGCCAGGAGTTCTGGCTCTCGATCATGGCCGCAACCAATTCCACCACCCTGGGCCAATACCGGCTGGTGCTGCTCTACGATCCCAACTTTCTCGAGTTCATCCAGCCGCCGGTGCCCATGGCGGGGGACACCGCCTTCAATGATCCCTGGTTCGCGAACCTCTATCCCGGCGAGCTTGAAATCTACGGCCACAACGTGAGCGCGGAGCCTTGCACAGTCGCAGGTCAGCTTCACCTGGCCGACATCCGCTTCCGCCTGAGCGGGAACGCGCCCCTCGGGATCACCACCTTCATCAACCTGGACCAGAGCAGCGGCCGTTCCGAAATCTTCAACTGCAGTTATCTCATTGTCAGCAACGAGTTCGGCCTGATGGGCGTGCAAGTCCCGGTCGAAACGCCTTGCGCCACCTACGGCGCGGACCAGTTCATGGACTGCAACGGCGACGGGATTCTCAGCTACGATGACGTGATCACCGCCCGGCAATTGGTGGAAGGCGTGATCCTCAACACCACCGGCGCCTGCTTCACCGACGTCGGCGGGCTGCAGTGCGACATCAACGGCAACGGCTACATTGACGAGAACGACATCGGGTTCCTGGAGTCCTTCATCCGGGCAGATTTCCTCTTCGCCGGCGAAGACGGAGTCTGCGACACCGCCGCCGCTCCCGGCGATGTCCAGGAAATCCCGGTCGGCCAATCCGTTCCCAACCTCGCGGTTTGTGTCACCGCCGGTGAATCCGTCTCTTACTATGGTCTGGTCGCGACTCCTGCGGACGACGATGTCTTGGATAGTTCCACCGTTCCCCACGTGATCAAGGCCGGTCCTGATAACATTTGTGATACTTCCGCCGTCTCCACCGATGTCCAGACCACCCCGGTCGGCGAGGGAGGGGTGGACGCCATCTGTGTTACCGCTGGCGTCCAATCCATCACTTACCTTGATCTGGAGGCAACTGCTGCCAACGATGATACCGTCCTCTATAGCAATACGGTCGCGGATGTCATCCAGGCCGGCCCGGACGGCGTGTGCGATACCTCCGCGGTCTATCCCGACGTCCAGACCACCCCGGTGGACGAAGGATATTTCAGCACGGTTTGCATCACCGCCGGCGAGAATGGCGTGATTGACTCCGCCACCAGCGGCGACGATTACGTGATTGACATGAGCCTGAACCTGGCCCACCTCTGCTCCTGCGTGGCCGCGGGCAGTACCACCCTGGCCACCTCGCCCAGCTACGATGACATTCGGGATGACACCGAGGGGATCATCGCTCCGGGCGATAACGGGAAATGCGAGACCACGGCCAGCGCCCCGGACATCCAGGTCACCCCGGTGGGCAAGCGGACGGCAACTTTACCCGGCTCGCCCAAGAGCCTGGAACTGTCCTGGCCGCCTTACTCGCCTTATTACGTCGATGTCTATACCGAAGACCGGGTGCCGATCACCGTGGTGATCAAGGACGAAAACGGAATGCCCCGCTGCGGCATCAGCCCGCGCTTCGAGCTGGTGGCCGGCGACGGCATCTTTGAGAACACCTACTCCACTATGGCCGAGGGAATCCCTTCCTGCTCCGGGATCGGCGTAACCGGCCGGCCCGACGGGAAAGTCACCGTCTCCTTTATCCCCGGTTCTACGGCCAGCACCATCAAGGTGTCCATCCCCAACTACTTCTCCAAGTGCGTGGCCTTTGTCCCGCCGCTCTATCTGACCATCAACCCCATCACCTACCAGCCCCCGCCGGACTACCTCTGCGCCTATGCCTCGCAAGCCGGCGATTCCTATCTGGGCGATGCCATTAATGTGGACGTCTATCTGACTGGCCATCCCGCCGCCGGCGGCACGGTGGGCATTGTCGGCCGCTCCAAATTCCTCCATGTCTTTACCGACCGCAACTACTACGCCGGATCCAATTTTGGCGCGGCCGGCCAAGAAGGCGGGGACATGGTGTTTTACGACGGCTTTGAGGACGGCAACATTTCGGACTGGATGATCTTGCTCCCCCACCAGCCCTATTTGACCCTGGAAATGAGCGGAGGAACCGTGGGGTTCTTCCAGGGACTGTATAATGTGAAGGCAGTGTATCCGATGAGTCCGGAGCCGCTTTACATGGCCAAGCAACTGATGAATCTGGGAGCTTACGAGGATATCCGGATCGGCCTCCATGCCTTTGGCGGCTACATGGCCGGGGGCGAAGTGGCTATTGAGATTTCGATAGATGGTAATACCTACATCGAGATCTCCCGGTACCCGATCCTGCCGGGCTTTGGCGCCGACAATACCGCGCCGCCTCAGGACCCGGTGCCCTTGTCCCTTGGCAGTTTCGCCGGGATCCCCGCGGTTTGGGTCCGGGTGGCCTTCTATCCCATGATCCCGGACGGCGAGATCTATCTCGAAGACATTTATGTCTTTGGAGAGAAATCCATCTTCTCGGAAAACTTTGAATTCTTGTCGCTGGACCTGTATCCCTTGTCCTTTGACACCGTGACCGGCGCCCAGGGCCTTTGGGCCAATGTGGTGACCACCATCAACCCCGCCGGCGGGCAGGGCCTGAAGTTCACCCGCCTCCAGGCCGGGAGCACCGTGGAAAATTACATCCTGGAGAAACGCCTCGACCTCGCCGGCCTGGACAACGCGATTTTATCTTTCGAGGTCAAGGACGGCGGCTTGTTCAACAATGGCATTCTGGAGCCGTCGCACGGCTTTGCCGTGCAGGTGAACGACCGCGGCGGGGCGGGCAAGTGGATCGAGCTCTGGCGGATGGACCATGCCTCCACCGCCTTGGAATACGTGGAAATCACCCTGTCCGGCGATTACCGCTACCAGTTGGTGGGCGACTCCGCGGTTCCCGGCGACGAGTTCCGCATCCGCTGGGTGGCGCGGATGAATTCGACCGAAGGCGGCGGCGATCCAGACGCCGTCTATCTGGATAACGTCAAGATCCAGGGCGTCACCCAGATTGGGGATGAATTCCAGGAAATCGTGGACCAGGGCAACGGCCACTACTCGACCACCATCAACACCTTTGCCCCCACCTATGCTGCCGGCAGCACCATCATCCTGGAACCCACGCGGGTGATTGCCACCTACGAAGACAGCTCCGGCCTTTTCCTGGATTCCACCTGGTTCTGTCCGCCCCCGCCCTTGCAATACATCCCCCGCAAGGTGGTGATGGACACCGCCGGCCTGACCGGCGCTCCTTCTCCCCAGGTCTGGCCCGACACCTTCCAGGTCAAGGCCTGCGAGAAGATGCAGTTCTTTGTCCTGGGCCGCTACCAGGGGGCGCCGGCCTGGAAGCGGGAAGACTTGACTCACCTCTTCTACTTCTCGGTGGATGGCCCCGCGACCATCTCCCCTGACGGCTGGCTCCAGGCCGACTGCTTCCGCTCCACCGACACCCTGGGCATCAACGTCAACGCCATCCCCCGTTACCCGGGCATCTACGATCCCGGCGGGTCCGGCGGCGGGCAGCCCACCGGCTATCTTTCCGGCAAGATCATGCACACCTATCCGCCCTATGCCGGGGTGGCGAACGACTCGGTGACCGCGGACAGCAGCACCGACTTCGGCGGCACCACGCTTTCCGACGGGTCCTACAGCTTCCAGGACGTGCCCATAGGAACCTACACCCTCAAGTCCATGAAGCTCAACTACAAAGGCAAGACCGAGACCGGAATCGTAGTCGAAGAGAACGAAACCACCACCAAGAACGTTTACCAGCCCACCGGCTCGGACACCGACGGCGACACCACCGCCAACTCCTCGGATACCGACGACGACAATGACGGCGTGCTCGATGTCAACGAGAGCGGACTCGGCACCAGCGTCAACGACCCCGACTCCGACGACGACGGCTACCTCGACGGCAACGACGCCTTCCCCACCAACGGCAGCGAGTGGGCCGACAACGACGGCGACACCACCGGCGACAACGCGGATACCGATGACGACAACGACGGCCTTTCCGACACCGAGGAGACCACCGCCGGCAGCGATGGTTATATCACGGACCAGCTTGACTATGATTCCGACGACGACGGGTTGTGCGACGGCTCGACTGCGGTCATGGACGGTTCCACGGTGCTCTGCGCCAACGGCGAGTTCACCGCCAGCACCAACCCGAATAAAACCGACACCGACGGGGACAAGCTCAGTGACGATATCGAAGTCGTTACCAACTCCTGCCTGGCCCCGAACACGGTGGACACCGACGGCGACGGCTTGTGGGACGGCGATACCCTGGGCGCGGGTGAAGACCTCAACCACGACGGGGTCCTGGACGGCAACGAGACCGATCCCTGCGATGCCGACAGCGACGATGACGGATTGAATGACTACAAAGAAGTGGTCACCCGTCCCTGCCTTGACCCACGCGATAACGATACGGATAACGATGGCTTGCTCGATGGCACCACCTCGGGCGAGGACAAGGACAACGACGGGGTGGTGGACGCTGGGGAGACCGATCCCTGCTCCGAGGACACGGACAGCGACCTGATGCCCGATGATTACGAGGTCAGCAATGCCGCGTGCTTGGAGGCCACGACCGCGGATGCGTTGCAGGACGGCGACACCGACGGGTTGGAGAACATCCACGAATATTTCAA
>Ga0154610_1075_pt4 | contig 17115 bp, 18 predicted proteins | sample Rifle2008BG13ft_FD_116039 | JGI IMG/M metagenome (GOLD analysis project Ga0154610, IMG submission 116039) | Deltaproteobacteria bacterium RBG_13_61_14 | reverse complement strand
CCATCATCGCCACCGCCCTGATTGACACCGGCTCGCGCATGGACGAAGTGATCTTCGAGGAGTTCAAGGGCACCGGCAACATGGAGATCACCCTCGACCGCAAGCTGATGGAGAAGCGGATCTTCCCGGCCATTGACCTGAACAAGTCCGCCACCCGGCGCGAGGAGCTGCTGGTGGAGGACAAGATCCGCCAGCGCTCCTGGCTCCTGCGCAAGGTGCTCTCGCCCCTCAACTCGATTGACGCCATGGAATTCCTGCTCGATAAGATGTCCGGCACCAAGAACAACGATGAGTTCCTCGAATCCATGAAAAAGTAAGGACTTGCCGAGCGGCGGAAAAATCGCTATACTAGCTGTGGTTCAGGTAAAGGAGTCAACCGAACATGAAAGATAAGATTCATCCCTCCTACGGGCCGGTCCGGTTCGAGTGCGCCTGCGGCAACGTGTTCGAGACCAATTCCACCCGCCCGGGGACCATCAAGCTGGACATCTGCTCGGCCTGCCACCCCTTCTTCACCGGCAAGCAGAAGCTGATTGACACCGCCGGCCGGGTCGAGCGCTTTTACCGCAAGTACGGCAAGCCCTCGGGCAGCTAGCGCGGCATCTTTGCAACCACCGGTCTCGGGTGAATCAGCCCGGGCCGGTGGTTCTTTTTGTGATTGGGGATTGCGGATTTTGGATTGGGGATTGGGAAAGAAGAACCTCCGGCCAATCCGAAATCCGAAATCCACAATCCGCAATGGAAGAGAAGCTTCATCTTGGAGGTCAAGCGGTCATTGAGGGCGTGATGATGCGCTCCCCCCACGCTTTTGCCGTGGCCGTGCGCAAGCCCTCGGGCGAGATCGTGATCGCCGAGCGGCCCTGGCGCTCGCTCGGGCACCGCTTTGCCTTTTTGCGCTGGCCCTTTTTCCGGGGCTCGGTGGTGCTGGTGGAAAGCTTGGTCAACGGCATCCAGGCCCTTAACTTTTCCGTCAACCAGGCCGTGCCCGAAGCGGAAGGCAAACCTGCGGACCAGACTCCGGAGGAAATCAGCCCCTGGGCTTTGGCCTCGACTTTGGTCCTGGCCATCGGGCTGGCGCTGGCCCTGTTCGTGGCCCTGCCTCATTACCTCACCGCTCGGAGCCTGGGCCTTTCCGCCCAGTCGTTCGCCTTTCACTTGGTGGACGGGTTGATCAAGGTCGTCTTCCTGGTCCTCTACATCCTCGGCATCTCTTTGCTCAAAGACATCCGCCGCGTCTTCATGTATCACGGCGCCGAGCACAAGGTCATCTTCGCCTTCGAGGCCGGCGAGCCGCTCACCCTGGAATACGTGACCAACCACTCCACCCTCCATCCCCGCTGCGGCACCGCCTTCCTCCTCTTCGTGGTGGTGGTGAGCATCCTCCTGTTTGCCGCGCTCTTTCCCTGGCTCCCCCGCTTCTCACAAAACTTCTGGCTCAACAACCTTGCCCAGATCGGAGTCAAGCTCCCGCTCCTCTTCCCCGTCGCCGGCATCTCCTACGAGTTCATCAAGCTCGCCGGCAAACGGCCCGACCACCCCGTGCTCCGCCTGGCCGCGGCGCCCGGACTCCTGCTCCAGCGCCTGACCACCCGCGAGCCCACCCCGGACCAGATCGAAGTCGCCATCCGCGCCGTCGAGGCGGCGCTCTACCTGGAAAGAAATCGAGACGGCCATGAACGACCGGTGGACTAAACTGGAAAATGTATCCGCCCGCTGCCGCGACCTGGAGGGCCGGCTGGCCGACCCGGCCGTGCATAAGAACCTCGAGCTCATGAAAAAGCTCTCCCGCGAGCATGCCGAACTGCGGGAGCTGGTGGAGACCTACGAGAGCTACAAGAAGCTCGGCGAGGAAATCAAGGAGCAGCAGAGCGTCTTGGCGGAAGGCGATCCCGAGCTGGTGCCCTTGGCCGCCGAGGAACTGACCGGCCTGGAGCAGCGCCGGGGCGCGCTGGAAGAGACGCTCAAGCAACTGCTGGTGCCCAAGGACCCGCTTGAGGGCAAGAACATCATCCTCGAGATCCGCGCCGGCACCGGGGGCGACGAGGCCTCGCTCTTCGCCCGCGACCTTTTGGAGATGTATCTCCGCTACGCCGACCAGAAGGGCTGGAAGGTGGAAATCTTGAGCCACCACCCCACCGGCAAGGGCGGCTACAAGGAAGTCATCGCCCGCATCGAGGGCAAAGCCGTTTACGGCCGGCTCCGCTTCGAGAGCGGCGTGCACCGGGTGCAGCGGGTGCCGGAGACCGAGGCCCAGGGCCGCGTCCACACCTCGGCCGCGACCGTGGCCGTGCTGGCCGAGGCCGAGGACGCCGAGGTGGACGTGGACGAGAAGGACCTCAAGATTGACGTCTATCGCTCCTCGGGCCCGGGCGGCCAGGGCGTCAACACCACCGACTCCGCGGTCCGCATCACCCACCTTCCCACCAACATGGTGGTGGTCTGCCAGGACGAGCGCTCCCAGCACAAGAACAAGGCCAAGGCCATGAAGATCCTAAAAAGCCGCCTCCTGGAGATGGAGCGCGAGCGCCAGGAGCAGGAGCGGATCGCGCTGCGCCGCTCCCAGGTCCGCACCGGCGACCGCTCGGAAAAGATCCGCACCTATAATTTCCCCCAGAACCGCGTCACCGACCACCGCATCGGCCTGACCATCCACCAGCTCGACCGCGTGCTCGAAGGCGCGCTCGATCCCTTTGTCGAGGCCCTGCGCGCCAACCATCAGGCCGAGACTTTGGCCAATGAAGTAGCTCCCGATCAGCCGGAAAGCCGCCCGTGACACCCCAGGCGCCTCCGGCACCCTTCACCATTCGCCAACTCCTCGAGTGGACCGCGCAGGACCTGGCCTCGAACGGGGCGGAAAGCCCCCGGCTCGACGCCGAGCTGCTTCTGGCCCGCGCCCTCAAATTCTCCCGCACCGAACTCCTCCGCCGGCTGGACGATTCTCCCGGACCCGAGGCGCTCGCCCGCTTCCAGCCGCTCGCCTACCGCCGCTCCCTGCGCGAGCCGGTCGCTTACATCCTGGGCGAGAAGCCCTTCCACGAGATCACCCTACGGGTCAGCCGCGCCGCGCTCATCCCCCGGCCCGAGACGGAAACCCTGGTGGAGGAATGCTTGCGCTTGCTGCGCGAGCTCTCGGCCCGGCAGGGGCCCTCGGCCGGAAGGCTCCGCGTCCTCGACCTCGGCACCGGCTGCGGCACCATCGCGCTCGCCCTGGCCCATGCCTTTCCTGAAGCCCACTACCTGGCCACCGACTTAAGCGCCGAGGCCCTGACCCTGGCGAGAGAGAACGCCGAGCGGCTCGGACTCAGCCGGAGGGTGACCTTCCGCCAAGGCGATCGCTTTGCCGCCGTCGCCGGCGAGCCGCCCTGCCACCTGATCGCTTGTAATCCGCCTTATATTCCGACCCGGGTGTTGGACAGCCTCATGCCCGAGGCCTCGGTCTTCGAGCCGCGCCTTGCCCTGGACGGTGGGCCGGAGGGCTTAAGTTTCATCGCCTCGATCCTGCCCCAAGCGCCCGCTCACCTGGTCGCCGGCGGCTTCCTGGTCCTGGAAGTGGGCGACGACCAGGCCGCCACGGTGGCTGCGCTCGCGCCTCCCGAGTTGGAAGCCCGGCCCCCGCTCAAAGACCTGAGCGGCGCCGACCGCGTCCTTAAACTAACATTTGGGGTCAGGCCCCAAATGTTAGTTTAAGGGGCTTGCCCGGAGCGGCCTTCCCTGGTATCCTATCCGCCACATGGACAAGCTCGTGATCCACGGCGGCCGCCGGTTGCAGGGCGAGGTCAGCATCAGCGGCGCCAAGAACGCGGCCCTGCCCCTGCTCGCCGCTGCCATCCTTGCTCCCGGCAAGCACGTGTTCCATAACGTGCCCCGGCTCCGCGACATTGATACCACGCTCGAGCTCCTGACCACCCTGGGCGTGGAGGTGGACCGCTCCGGCTTGGAGCACGACCACACCCTGGCGGTTGACACCGCGAACCTGAAGAGCCACCTCGCGCCCTACGAGCTGGTCAAGACCATGCGCGCCTCGGTGCTGGTGCTGGGGCCGCTCCTGGCCCGGACCGGCCAGGCCGAGGTCTCGCTGCCCGGCGGCTGCGCCATCGGCGCCCGGCCGGTCAACCTCCACCTCAAGGGCATGGAGCAGCTCGGCGCCGAGGTCCAGATCGAGCACGGCTACATCAAGGCCCAGGCCGACAAGCTTCACGGCGCGGAGATCGCGTTTGATATTTCGACCGTCACCGGCACCGAGAACGTGATGATGGCCGCGGTCAAGGCCGAGGGCCGGACCGTGCTCCAGAACGCCGCGCTGGAGCCGGAGGTGGTGGAGCTGGCCGAGGCGCTGGTCAAGATGGGCGCGAAAATCAAGGGCCAGGGCACCGAGGTGATCGAGATCGAGGGCGTGAAGGAACTCCGGCCGGTCGAGCACGCGATCATGCCCGACCGGATCGAGGCCGGCACTTTCCTGGCCGCGGCCGCGATCACCGGCGGCGAGCTTTTGCTCAAAGGAGCGCGGGCCGACCACCTGGCCGCGGTGATCGCCAAGCTGCGGGAGGCAGGGGTGGCGATTGAAGAAAAAGGCGGGGGCCTCCGGGTGCGGGGCGACGGGCTGCGGGCGGTGGACGTGAGCACCCGGCCCTATCCGGGTTTCCCGACCGACATGCAGGCCCAGCTCATCGCGCTCATGTGCCGGGCCGAAGGGCTTTCGGTGATCACCGAGACCGTGTTCGAGAACCGCTTCATGCACGTCTTGGAACTTGAGCGCATGGGCGCCAACATCAAGATCCAGGGCCGGAGCGCGATCGTCACCGGCGTGCCCAAGCTCTCGGGCGCCTCGGTCATGGCCACCGACCTCCGCGCCTCGGCCTCGCTGGTGCTGGCCGGGCTGATCGCCGAGGGCACGACCGAAGTGCTCCGCATCTACCACCTCGACCGCGGCTACGAGACCCTGGAAAGAAAACTCCAAGCAGTAGGAGCGGAAATCCAAAGGGTAAAGGAACAATAAAGTGAAAATTTATCAATTTGATATCAATAATAAGAAAATGCGAGATATTTTTGCATCAAGGCATTTCTTTCAATTAGCAAAAAAGAAAATAATTGAGAAAGAAGTGAATAAAATATTTTTATCAATAACAAATGCAAGAGATCGAAACACTAAAGTATTTTTTTACACAAAGCAATTCGATCGCCATATTTTGAAAGCCGAAACGGTTAGAGTAAGCCCACAGGAAATTGTCCAAGCATGGAAGCAAGTGCCAGGAGCGGATAGAAAAATTATCTCTTTAGCAGCAAAAAGAATTAGGAATTTTCATGAGGAACAAAAGAAAAAACTCTTACTGAACAATTTTAAAATCAAGGAAGATTCTGGAACGATTATCGAGCAACGGCTCTTGCCTATTAGAAGAGTAGGTATCTGCATTCCTGCTGGTCGGGCACCTTTATTTTCAACCGTTTTGATGACCGCTATTCCCGCCCAGATTGCGGGAGTCAAACAAATAGCCATGATTTCTCCTTGGCCGAATGGTCAAATGAATCCTCATATTCTGGTAGCTGCTTTAATGTCGGGTGTTGATGAAATATACAAGATTGGTGGAGTCCAGGGAGTCGCTGCCTTGGCCTACGGCACGGAGACTATTACCAATGTTGAAAAGATCGTAGGGCCGGGCAACCTCTGGGTTACCCAAGCAAAAATTTTTTCAGCCAGCTTGGGTTTCGTTGGCATTGATAGTCCTGCTGGACCCAGTGAAATAGTTGTTTTGTCCGACGGCTCATATCCCGCCGCTATTGTTGCCGCAGACCTTATCTCGCAATGCGAACACGGAGAAGACAGCATGGCAGTTTTGGTAACCCATTCTCGAAAATATGCAGAAGAAGTTAAAAAGGAAGTTGAATACCAAATAAATAATCCAATGAGTAAGAAATATTTAAAATCTTCTGCTGGTGATTTAGCGGTAGGACTAATAACCAGAAGTCTTAAAGAGTCTCTGGATGTTGTGAATTGGATCGCACCAGAGCATCTCGAAATAATGATCCAAAACCCCAGAAGGGTTATGCCCTTGATTGAAAACGCGGCTTCAATTTTTCTTGGGCCTTATTCGCCAGTTCCAATAGGAGATTATTTGGCGGGCCCCAACCATGTTCTTCCCACTGACCGCCGCGCCCGCTTTGCTTCTCCGCTGGGGGTCGAGGATTTTGTCAAGCGGCAGAGCGTGGTGGAGTTTTCGAAGGAGGCGCTGCTGAAGCTGGGACCGGTGGCGGAGCGGATGGCGGAACTGGAGGGGTTGGACGGGCACGCGCAGGCGATCCGGATCCGGCGGGAAGCTTTGGCGAAAAAGAAGCCTCCGAAAAAACGGGGCCGGAAATAAGAGCTTTTCCGCGACCGAGGGGCGGTCGCGGCTACCTCCCTCACCCCCATCCTCTCCCAGAGGGAGAGGGTGAGAATAACTTACCAGCCCGCGGCTACCGGCGAATTCGGTGTATCCAGGAGGGCAATGGCCTGGGCGACCTCCCGGAAGGTGACCGGCTTGAGCAGGACCAGGTTCACGCCCAGGGTCCGGGCGCGCGGCTCCACCTGGGGTAAATCCGCGCCGGCGAGCAGGAGCACCTTGGCCTCCGGCTGCCGGGCGCGCAATTGCGCGATGTAGTCCAGGCCGCTCATGCCGGGCAGGCTCGTGTCCACCAAATACACGTCAAACCCGTTTGCCAGGGAGAGCGCGGCCTCCGCGCTTTCCACCGCGGTGACATTCACGTTGAAAGCCCGAAGCCCACTCTGGAGCCCGAGCCGGATCGCGCTCTCGTCCTCCACCAGGAGCGCGCGCACTCCCCGGCGCGGCTGGATGGGAATTCTCAGCCGAAAGCCGGCCCCGGCTCCCGGCCGGTTCTCGACCTCGAACTTGACCCCGTAAGGATCGAGCAGCATCCGGCAGGCATGCAGGCCCAGACCGGTTCCGGCCGGCCGACCGTCCACCGAGACGTTGGGCTTGGTCGAGAAAAAGGGATCAAAGATCTGGGGCAGGGCTTCGGGGGAAATCCCGTGGCCGGTGTCCTGGATCTCGATGACGATCTCCTGCTGGCGGCAGGCGGTGCTCACCTTCAGGGTTTTCGCCGGCGAGTCGAACATGGCGTCGAGGGCGTTGTTGAGCAGGTTGGAAAAGCTCTGGCTGAAGTCGGAGTAAATGCCCAGGATCGGGGGCAGGGGCAAGAGCTGGGTCAAGAGCTTGACCTCGTGCTTGAAGAAGGGGTTGGCCTGGAGGAATTTCAACTCCGCCTCCAGAATCGCGTTCAGGTCCAGGCGCACCACCTGGCGCAGCGCTTCGCGCCGGCCCTTCTCCTGCATGTTGCTCAGCATTTCCCGCAGCCGGCGCACCTGCTGGTCCAGCACCTGAAGCTCCTCGGCCAGGTTGACCGCGTCCACCCCCTCGGACCGGATCCAGTCCAAAGTGCTCTGCAGGATGGTGAGCGGGTTGCTCAGGTTATGGGCCACGCCCTGGAGCAGCCGGCCCATGGCCGCGAGCCGGTCCCGCTCCAGAAGTTCCAGTTGCAACTCCTCGCGCTGGCGCTCCAGCTCCACCCGATAGGTGATGTCCTGAAAGGCCAGGCGGTAACCGGTCACCCGGCCTCCCTGGAGAATCGAAGTGGCATGGCATCCCAGCACCGCCTGCCGGCCAAAGAGCCGGGCCTCGAACTCTCCCCGCATCACGCCTTCCTCCCGGAGCTCTCGACCCCGTTGCTCCAGCCATTCGCCTAAGCCTTGATCACCTAAATGCTGAAAAAGATGGAAGCCGCGCAGCTTTTCCCGGGGCTGGCCGGTCCAGTCTTCCACCCAGCGGTTGGCGTCCACGATCCGGCCTTCCACGTCCAGGATCACGATCATGGTCCCCAGGTTCTCGAAAATGTCGCGGTAATGGGCTTCCGAGGCCGCGAGCTCGGCCTCGGCCCGCCGCGCCTGGGTCACGTCCCGCACCAAGAGCAGGTAGTGCCGGCGCAAATAGGCTTCCATGGGATTCAGGCGGATCTCCAGCCAAAGCTCCTGCCCGCCCCGCTGAAAGGAGAGGGTTTGATTGCCGGACCGGGACAAATCCTGCGGGCTTTCCAGGAGCCGGCGGATTTCGCTCCCGGCCGGAAACTGCACGGCCAGGGGACGGCCGAACAAGTGCGAGCGGCCGATCTGGAAGATTTCCTCCGCGGCCCGGTTGGCATCCAGCACCGCGCCCTCCGTATCCAGCAAGACCAAGCCGTTGGGGGAGTGATGGAACAAGGTGCGATATTTCTGCTCGGAGGCGGCCAACTGGGCGGTCAGGCGGTGGTAGGCAATCGCCCGCCGCAGCACCGGGTCGAGCAGTTCCCACCTCCCCGGCTCGCGGGTCAGGTAATCGGCGGCGCCGTCCAGCACGATCCGGCGGCAGGCTTCTTCCTGGCCGGGATTGCCCAGCACCACCACCGGGACTTCCAGGGCTTCGGCGAGCAGGTGGTGGAGCAAAGCCCGGGCTCCGCCTTCAGGAAAATCGAAAGAGATCAAGACGGCATCCGCCTGGATCGCCTTCAGGCCCTTGACACACTCGGCCAGATTCACGGTGCGCCAAATATGAAAGGCTTCCGGCGCCAGGTAAGATCGGATCCTCTGGAAGGAAGCGTCGTCCGGTTCCGCCACCAGCACCTGAAACATGGCCATTTCCTCAAGCCTGGGGTCGGGGCTTTCGGCAAGCCCGAGACCGAGGGCTACTTTTCCGGCGCCCAGATGACCGCCACGATCTTGGCGGGCCGACCCTGGGCGCAGCTTACCCGGTGGGGCAAGGTGGCGTCATAGTAGATGCTGTCATGGGGGCGCAGCAGGTCGGTGTGGTCGCCCAAGGTCACCTCCACCTCGCCCTCCAAGACATAAATGAATTCCTCCCCGGCATGGCTGGACAGGTCCGCAGGGCCCAGGGTAGCCGGAGTCAGGGTCACCACGAACGGCTCCATGTGCCGGTCCTTCTTGCCGTAGCCCAGCGCCTCGTAGGAGTAGCCGTAGTTGACCCCGTCCTTGGAAGCGAAGCGGGAGACCTTCTGCCGCTCGTGCTCCCGCACCAGGCAGAAGGGGTCCTGCTCCGGCTGGTCCCGGAAGAAATAGCCCACCGGCACCTCGAAGGCGCACGCGATCTTGATCAGCGTGCCCAAGGGCGGGCTGATCAGGTGGTTCTCGAGCTGGGACAGCACCGAGCTCGACAGCCCGGTCTTCTTCGACATCTCCTCCAGGCTCATCGCCCGGTCTTCCCGCAGCCGCTTGATCTTCTCGCCGACCCGCATCTCTGGCACCGGCTCGGTCATGACTTCCCTCCCGCTTCCGCCGCCAGCGCCATCCCTTTCTGGATGGCGGCGACGTTTTGAGGTATGAAAACCCGGTTCTTCTCGGAGAGCAACTCCGCGAAGCCGTGCTCGATGGACTCCAGGCCCACCACCCGGGTCCGGCCCAGGTAAAGGCCGAGCGCCACCATGTTGGCCAGGCGCTGGTGCGAAAGCTCCAGCGCGATCTGGTTGAGCGGGTAGGCCAGGAGCTCCACGTCCCGGCGCTCAACCTCGGCCGGCTCGATCAACGAGGTGTTGACAATGAGCAGGCCCCCGGGCTTGACCGAGGCCTGGAAGCGGGAGAGCGCCGGCCGGCTCATCACGAGCAAGGCCCGGGGCGAGCCCACCGCCGGGCTCCCGATCTCCTGGTCCGAGATCACCACCGTGCAGTTGGCCGAGCCGCCCCGCATCTCCACCCCGTAACTGGGAAGATAGGTCACGTGCAGCCCTTCCGCCAGCGCCGCTTCCGCCAAAAGGTTCCCGATCAAAAGAATTCCCTGGCCGCCGAAGCCGGCCATGGTGACATCATGATACATCGCTCCAGACTGCTCCCGCACTCAGCGAGCGGGATACTCCTTTCCGGTCCATTCCTTCCACAGCTTCCGGGCGATTTCCTGCTGCAGAGTGTTCTCCGCCTTCTCTTCCGGCATGATCCCCGGGTCGTGGCTGAGCACGAATTCCAGCCGCAAGAGTGCTTTGTCTTTTTCGCCCGCCCACCCGTGCACCCGCGCTAAATAATTGTAGTTATCAAAATAGTTGGGCCAGCGCTCGATGTTGGCCTCCAGGTCTTCCACCGTGTATTCGTGCTTGAACCCGAACTTGCTGGTCAAAAAAGTCGGCACCCGGATCAACACCTCGGAGCCGAAGCGCCGGGTCGCGCCATACAGGAAATACGGGTCGCGCCGGTCCACCCGGCTCATGTTGCCGAACAGCGTCCCGGCCAGCATCAGGCTGGAGAGGATGCCCCGCATCTCCCCGGCCGCGGCCATGTTCGCCGTGGACCAATACATCCCGGGCACGCTTTTGGGGTTGATGGCCAGGGCCTTCTCCCCCGCGGCCTGGCCCTTTTCAAACCATTGCAGCCGCACTTCGCGCTCCTTGCCCGTCTGCTTGGGCAGGTTGTCGCCTATCATCCAATAGCGCCAGGCCAACTGGCACCAGATTTCCTCGTTCCCCGGGTCCTGCTCCGCCGCCTTTTCCAGGAACGCGATCGCCTGGCGCAGGGTCGGGATATCCAGCCGCTCCTTTAGCAGGGCCATCGCCTGATGGTATTCTTGCGGCGCTGGCTTCGTGGCCTGGGGATGAACCGGGCCGGCGATCAGCCAGAGCAACAATCCAATGCTCTCGGCCCAGACCGTTCGCCTTGAAAATTTCTTGGTCATGAATGAATTCTCCCGGTTCACTGTTTACTGTGCACTGTCCACTGTGCACTCTCCTACAGGTGGTCCGCCTCTTTCCGCTCCTTGAAAATCCCCAGCGGGAAATAAGGGATCATTTCCTCTTCCACCCTTTTCGCCGCCTCGATCGGGGTCATGCCCCAGTTGGTCGGGCAGGCGGAAAGCACTTCCACAAACCCGAAGCCCAGGCGCTGGACCTGCACTTCAAAGGCGCGGAAGATGAGCTTGCGCGTGCGCTTGAGGTTGGCCACCCGGTCCACCGCCCCGCGGGCCGAAAAGGCCACGCCTTCCAGGGGCGCCAGGAACTCGGCCATCTTGATCGGGTAGCCGGCCTGGTGAAAGTCGCGGCCGTAAGGCGAGGTGGTGGTCTTCTGGCCGAGCAAGGTGGTCGGGGCCATTTGGCCGCCGGTCATGCCGTAGGTGGTGTTGTTGACAAAGACCACGGTGATCGGCTCGCCCCGGTTGGCGGCGTGGATGATCTCGGAGGTGCCGATCGCGGCCAGGTCGCCGTCGCCCTGGTAGGTGTAGATCAATCGGTCCGGGAGCGCCCGGCGCAGCCCGGTGGCCACGGCCGGGGCCCGGCCGTGGGGGGCCTCGACCACGTCGGTGTTGAGGTAGTTGTAGAGGAAGACCGAACAGCCCACGCAGGCCACGCCGATCGCTTTCTCCCGCAGGCCGAAGTGGTCAATGGCCTCGGCCACCAGGCGGTGGACGATGCCGTGATGACAGCCCGGGCAAAAGTGGGTGGGAATATCCACCAGGCTCTCGGGCCGGGGGTTGAGCAATTTCTCTGCGGTTTCCGACATGGTTTACCTCGCTGGATAAGTCTCCCGGATCTCGTGCAAGATGTCCTCGGGCGAAGGCAGACTGCCCGCCCCCGGCGGCCGGCCGTAAAAGTGCACCTCCGCGCGCCGGCCCGCGGCCATCCGCACGTCTTCCACCATCTGGCCCACGTTCAGCTCGGTCACCAGGAAGGTCTTGCCTTGGTCGGCCAGGTCCGCCAGCTCCTTCTCCGGGTAGGGATACAAGGTGATCGGCCGCAGCAGGCCCACCTTCAAGCCTTGCTCGCGCGCCTCCATGATCGCGCCCTTGGCAATCCGCGCCGGGCTGCCGAACGCCACCACCACCAGCTCGGCGTCCTCGATCCGGTAAGCCTCGCAGCGCACCTCTTTCTTCTTGATCTCCTCATACTTGGCCCACAGGCGCCAGCAGTGCTTCTCCAGCTCGCCCTCGCCCAGGTAGAGCGACTTGAGCAGACGCTTGTCCCGGCCCTGGCAACCCTCCAGGATCCAGTCCTTGGCCGGCAGCGGCGGCAGCTCCGGCTTCCGCATCTCCAGGGGCTCCTTCATCTGCCCGAGCATGGCGTCGGCCAGGATCACCACCGGGTTGCGGTAGCGGTCGGCCAGGTCGAAGGCGAGGAAGGTGAGGTCCCACATCTCCTGGACCGAGGCCGGGGCCAGCACGGGCGTGCGGTAGTCGCCGTGGCCGCCCCCGCGGGTGGCCTGGAAGTAATCGCCCTGGCTGGGCGAGATGCCGCCCAGGCCCGGGCCGGAGCGCTGGACGTTGACGACCACCGCGGGGATTTCCGAGCCGGCCAGGTAGCTCAAGCCCTCCTGCATCAGCGAGATGCCGGGTCCGGAGGACGAGGTCATGGCGCGCATGCCGGCCGCGGAGGCTCCGAGCACCATGTTGATGGAGCCGATCTCGCTTTCGGCTTGGAGGAAGGTGCCGCCGAGCTTGGGGAACTCCCGGGCCAGGTATTCCGGGATATCGTTCTGGGGCGTGATCGGGTAGCCGAAGTAGAACCTGCACCCGGCCTCAATCGCGGCCTGCGCCAACGCCTCGTTGCCCTTTACCAACTTCTTCTTCATGAATCTTTCACCACAGAGACACAGAGAGCACAGAGAATTTAAAGGTCAAAAAAGTTAAATCCGAAAGCGGCGAATGCCATCTTTCATGAGTTTGCTGTTAAAATTGAATAGTAAACCCAATGGGCATCCCGTCAGTTTCAGATAGGTAAGAACCTGGGCCTCGTGCACCGGGAGAATGGTCTCCACGGATTTGATTTCAACTACGATTAAATCCTCCACCAAGAGATCTACCTTGAATTTAACTTCCAGCGGTTCTCCTTTATAACAGATCGGGATTTCCGCTTGCCGTTGATACTTAACCGCTCGCTCGGTTAATTCTTTCGCCAGGCAGGTTTCGTAAACCGACTCCAACAGCCCCGGCCCCAGATGCCGGTGCACCTCCACCGCAGCATCCACGATTTTTCCACTCAACTCGTTAAGAGCTTCCAGATCGATTTCCGATCTTTTTACTCTCGCTTTTTCATAAGCCATTGCAACTCCATTTTCATCTTACCCGCTATCAATCTTTCTCCTCTTCCATTTCTTAACCCCAGTTTTTTCTTGCCTCTGTGCTCTCTGTGTCTCTGTGGTGAAACTCTTCATTTCCAGACTTGCAACGCCAGATCCGGGCACATCTCCCCGCAGATCAGGCACCCCGTGCACCGCTCCTCGCTCTCGAACCGCACCACGAAATAGCCCGAGGCATTGGTCTCTTCGCCGATCTTCAGGCACTCCTTGGGGCAGGCGTGCACGCAGATCTCGCACGACTTGCACCGCTCCGGGTTGACCACTACCCGCGGCATGGTCTCATCCCTTTTGGAAAAAGTGTCGGTCCAGGAGTTCATAGCCCCGCTCGATCAGGAGCCCGGCGGCCGCGGCCGCGCGCTCGGTCAGGCCCGGGCCCGGCCCAGCCTTGGGGTCCAGCTTCGCGGAATCCACGATCATGAACGGCACCGGGTCGTCCCGGTGGGTCCGCTCCTTGACCGGGGTCATGTGGTCCGGCATCACCAGGATCCGGAACGGCTGCGCGAGCTTTTGCAAACCCTCCACCATCGGCCCCACCACCCGCCGGTCAAACAGCTCGATCGCCTCGATCTTCTCCGGAAGGTTGCCCTGGTGCGCCGCCTCGTCCGGCGCCTCGATGTGCACGTAAGCCAGGTCCTGACCGGCCAGCGCCTGCAGCGCCGCGGCCACCTTGCCCGAGTAATTGGTGTTGATGTCGCCGGTCGCGCCCGGCACCCGGATGATCTCCAGGCCGGCCAGCTTGCCCAGACCCCGCACCAGGTCCACTCCGGAGATGACCACGCCATGCAGCCCGTCACGCTCCGGGATGGTCCGCAGCCGCGGCATCACCCCGTGGCCCCACAGCCAGATCGAATCCGCGGTCTTTAGGCCCAGCTTCTTCCGCTTGAGGTTCACGGGATGGTCGGCGAAGATCTTCTGGGAGGCCTCTACCATCGCCCGGACCTGGATGGCGCCCGGGCAGGCGGGCCAGTGCTCGCCGACTTTGCCGCTCAAAAAGTCGTGGGGCGGGGTCACCTGCATCCGGTCGTCAAACCCGGCGATCACGCAGAGGTTGCGGTAGCTCACGCTCGGGTAAAAGCGGATGCCGCGGCCGTTGAACTCGTGGTTCAGCGCCTCCATCAGCGCCGCGGCCTCTTCGTTGCTGATATGGCCGGCGCTGTAGTCTTCCATGACCGGGCCGTCCGGACCTTGGCCCAGGCTGACCAGGTTGCAGCGGAGCGCGGTCTCGCCCGGCTGGAGCTCCACGCCCAAACCCGCGGCCTCGATCGGTGCCCGGCCGGTGTAATGCGTCCGGGGGTCGTAGCCGAGGATGGACAGGTTGGCCACGTCCGAGCCGGCGTGCATGCCCGCCGGCACCGTCCGCACCCGGCCCAGCACCGCTCCCCGGCTCAGCCGATCCATATTCGGGGTCTTCGCCACTTCCAGCGGCGTCTGTCCGCGGTGATGGTCCTGCGGATCATCCGCCATCCCGTCGCCGATCAGAACTACATACTTCATGAATTTTTCACCACAGAGCCACAGAGAGCACGGAGAAATTATAGTTTAAAAAATAGTAAATTCTCCCGGCCCGCAGAGGCACGACATAACTTTCGTCAATCAGGCAATTCATAACTAGCTCCCGATTGCGTTAATATCTGCAAGAATCCCTTCTCTTTGTCTAGATTGCGAAACATAATCGAAAGTAAGGTTCGAAGTTGGTTGGCGCTTCCGTGCTTGTCAATGAACAGATTTTCTTTGATCTTCATTGGCTTTGATGAACTTGATGGATCAAAGTCTTTTTCATCAGCATGGTGCTTCATTGGGAGGTCGTCCTCGCTCAGATTCAACTCCAGGGCTTTTTGGGTCCCTAGGTATAATGCATGGGTCCAACCATTGACCGATATTTCCGAGCCATCCCCGTCTTGCCAAGTCAAACACTGGGCTGGGTCAGAAGGATTCGTTATTGTTCTTCCTTTTTGGTATTCACGGCGCTGGTCTGAAATTGGCACCGTTTCTGGCATAAAGTCATCAAGCTCAGGAGGGGGGATGAGTCTTTCCCGTTCGAGGATCATTCGATCACCTATCTTATAGGGTCTCAACCTGAAACAAGCGATGTTAATATTGTGTTCCTGAAGCCAGGCGCATGCGGAGGTCACATCCGGCTCGTAATCCGCTGCCACCAAGTAAATCTTTTGCTGATCCCTGGGATTGAGCAATTCCTCAAGGTCGTCTTCTGATACTTCTTCCTCACCAGACAAGTGCTCGCATAATTTGCTTACAGCCTCTTCCCTCCAATCAACATCCTTTTTGTCTGCTTCTAGATCCTTCAAATAACCAGCGAAAAGATCAATGATTTGGTGAGGCGTCATTTTTCTGCTGGCCGCGGCATAACGGATCGCCTGAAATTCAAAGGCTTCCTTCCTGTTTTTTTCATCAACCGCATCGCGCTTAATTTCAATTACCACAAGATTGGCTTGGCGATCAATCGCCAAGAGGTCTGGTTCCTTTCCAAAGCATTTTTGGCGGCTGATAATAAGCAAGTCCGGCTCTTCGTCGAGGGATGAATTATGATCGGACCAGTCGAGAAGACCTGGGTTTTCGACTATCAATCGCTCAAGGTCCTTTTCTAATGCTCCCTTGGTCAGGATTTCTTTGAATTTGATTGGCTTAGCCCTTTCTTTCACAGATAATGAATCATCTGTGGTCTTCAAATAAAAAAGTTCCATCGGTTTCCTCCTTTTTATCCTTTTAGGTTATCCTCAATTTCGAAATCTTCTTATCCCATTCTTCATCAGCTTGGTGTTGAAGTTCAGAAGTAAGCCTAAAGGGCATCCGGAGAGCTTGAGATAAGTAATCACTTGAGCCTCATGCACTCCCAGGATTTGCTCCACGGCTTTGATTTCAACAATGATCAAATCCTGAACTAAAATATCTATCCTAAAGCTGACCTCCAATTGCTCACCCTTATAATGAATTGGTAACTCAACTTGGCGCTGAATTTCCAGGCCGCGTTGACTTAGCTCCCGGGCCAAGCAACTTTCGTAAGCCGACTCCAAAAGTCCTGGTCCCAAGTGCCGATGTACCTCAATCGCGGCGTCAACAATTTTCCCGCTCAAGTCGTTCAATGCCTCGATATCTATTTTAGGCCCGCTCAATCGCTGTTTCACCTCTTTAGCCGTCACCATTTTCTATCCCAACACTCTTATCTAAAACATATTCCTCTTTCTTTCCGTCCTTACCTCAATAGATTTCTTCTCTCTTTTTCCTCCTCTGTGCTCTCTGTGCCTCTGTGGTGAACTCTTCCTCTTCAGAATCCCATCGCCTTGAGCACCGCTTCCATTTCCGCCGGCACCGGGATCGGGTTCGAAGAAAACGCCCGCGCCGTGCCCTGGCCGGCGTCCGGGTCTTTGAGCCCGTGGCCGGTCAGGGTGCAGACTACCTTCTGGCCTTTTTGCAGGTTCAGCTTGTCCTGATACCGGATCAGCCCGGCCACCGAGGCCGCGCTGGCCGGCTCGCAGAAAATCCCTTCCAGCGAAGAAAGCAGGTATTGGGCCTGGCGGATCTCGTCGTCACTCACCATCTCGATCATGCCCTCGCTCTCGTCCCGGGCCTGCTCGGCCTGCTTCCAGCTCGCCGGGTTGCCGATCCGGATGGCGGTGGCAAAGGTTTCGGGTTTCTCGATCACCCGGCCGCGCACGATCGGGGCCGCGCCCTCGGCCTGGAACCCGTTCATCTGGGGCAACCGGTGGATCAGGCGCGCCTCGTAATACTGCTTATAGCCCTTCCAGTAGGCGGTGATGTTGCCCGCGTTCCCGACCGGCAGGCAGTGGTGGTCCGGCGGAGAGCCGAGCACGTCGCAGATCTCAAAGGCCGCGGTCTTCTGGCCCTCGATGCGAAAGGGGTTGAGTGAATTCACCAGCGTGATCGGATACTCCTCGCTGATCCGCCGCACCAGCTTCAGCGCCTGGTCAAAGTTGCCATCCACCTCGATCGTCTTGGCGCCGTGGATCATGGCCTGGGCCAATTTCCCCGCCGCGATCTTGCCCTCC
>Ga0154610_1024_pt4 | contig 17485 bp, 8 predicted proteins | sample Rifle2008BG13ft_FD_116039 | JGI IMG/M metagenome (GOLD analysis project Ga0154610, IMG submission 116039) | Deltaproteobacteria bacterium RBG_13_61_14 | reverse complement strand
CTAATTCATTGGCTATCTATCCTAAACCGCCAACCGCATTCCATCAACTGTCAACTACCTAGAGAGGTGATCTATAACAAAGCGCTTTAGCCATTTTAAAAAATCTTCTACATCTTGATGACGAATTTTATCAAAGTGGCCGTGATCAGCGTTGTTACGCATATCTGCATAACTTGTAATCTGCTTTTGAACTAGTTTATCGTATACCTTCGCACTTGCAAGAGAACGATTAAGAGCGTCTATCTTAGTTTTATCAGGGTAGCTGATGCTGTGTCGGTCACAAATTATTCTCAATGTATCTTCTAAGATTGCTCCAGCCAAAGAGGTGGCAGGCACATCTAACCTTTCCTCTAACAAGAACTCTGTTTGATCCATGAAATCATCTAAAACGTCCACCCTTACCCGACTCTCTGTATCGAAAAGGAGACCGGCATTGAAATCGCGGTGGGCAGCTCCCAAAGTACCTAATTCCCCTTATTCGGAGGTTGTCCCTCCCATAATCGGCCCTGCAAGGCGGCCCGGATCCGCAAATCGAGCCAAGCTCGGAATAGCAAAATAATAGGCATATTAGGAAGCCAAAGTCAAGAAAAAAATTAGGATTGATCCACGAAGGACACGAAGGGGCACGAAGGTTGGCGGACAGGAAAGTCAGTCCCTCGGAAAGGAAGATTTTCACGCAAAGGCGCAAAGGCACTAAGTTTTTTGACCGTGGTCGGAAGCCTGGCGGTGCGGAAGGTCATGATTGGCAACACCCAGGGCTTTATGGATGCCAAGAAACTCAAGACGCCAAGGGTGCAGAACGGTAAACCTTTGCGGCTTAGCGGCTTGGCGTGAGATCTTCCAAGAATGATCACGCCCAGGCAATCCTCCTGTCCACTGCCTGCCCCGCGTCCGGGCGGGGGCCAATCTCGGCTTGGGCTTACTCTATCCAATCTTTGATACCGAAGTCAAAAAAATAATTCAATTTTGGCATGCACCATAAAAGGGGGGCAACGGTGATGATCGTAGGGGCAACCCTCCCGCGCGGCGCGGGATTGCCCGAAATCGGGCAGGCACAGCCTTCGGCCGTGAGCTCAGGCCGAACGGGGGCCTGCTTCTACAACTTTTTTGTCGCAGGCCCAGGTTGCATCACTTCATTGAACCTTATATAATGCCGTCCACAACTCCTAAGGGAGAAGAAGCATGTCCAAATTAGCCGTCGTAATCCTGGCCGCGGGTGAAGGCAAGCGGATGAAGTCGGAGCGGCCCAAGGTGCTCCATGAGATCCTGGGCCGGCCCCTGGTGGACTACCCGGTGGATTTGGCGCTCTCCCTGGGCGCCGAGCGGGTGGTGGTGGTCGTGGGAGTGCAGGCCGAACAGGTCAAGGCGCATCTCCTCCGTCGCCGTAACCCCAGGATCCGCTTCGCCCTCCAGAAAAAGCAACTCGGCACCGGCCACGCCACCCTGGCCGCGGCGCCCGCGCTCAAGGGCTTCTCCGGAGAAGTATTGATCCTTTACGGCGACGTGCCCTTGCTCACCCCGGCCACCATCAAGCGGCTCAGGGCCGCCCATCATAAGAAGCGGGCCAAGCTCTCGCTGATCACGGCGCGGCTGGCCGAGCCCCGGGGCTACGGCCGGATTTTGCGCGACTCCTCCGGGGAGGTGCTCGGCATCGTGGAGGAAGCCGACTGCACCCCGGGCCAGCGCGGCATCACCGAGGCCAACCCCGGCATCTACCTTTGCGAGGCCGGGTTCCTGTTCCGCATGCTGCCCCAGCTCAAGAAGGACAACCGGCAGAAGGAATATTATTTGACCGACCTGGTGGGCCTGGCCGTGGCCGAGGGAGTCCTCATCGCCACCCTGGAAGCGCATGACCCGCGCGAAACCTTCGGGATCAACTCCCGCTCCCAGCTCGGCCAGGCCGAGGCCGTGCTCCGGGCCCGGGTGAACGCGGCGCTGATGGAGAGCGGGGTGACCCTGGAAGATCCGGAGCGGACCTGGATCGCGCCCGGGGTCAAGATCGGGCCGGACACGGTGATCGAGTCCGGCGCGCGGCTTTTGGGCAAAAGCCGGATCGGCAGGGCTTGCGTGATTGAGGCCGGGTCGCGCCTGGATGATTCGGACCTGGGGAACCGGGTGGAAGTGCGGGCCGGCTCGGTCCTGGAATCGAGCACGGTTGGAGACGACACCACCATCGGCCCGATGGCGCGCCTGCGGCCCGGCTCAATGGTGGGCAAGCGGGTCCGGATCGGGAACTTTGTCGAGTTGAAGAACGCCAGGGTCGGCGACGACACCAAGGCCGCGCACCTCACCTACCTGGGCGACGCCCGGGTGGGGAAGAACGTGAACATCGGGTGCGGGACCATCACTTGCAATTACGACGGGGTGAAGAAGTCGGTGACGGTGATTGAAGATGACGTCTTTGTGGGGAGCGACACCCAGTTCATCGCGCCGGTGAAGGTGGGCAAGGGGGCTTATATCGGCTCGGGTTCCACCATCACCCGGAACGTGCCGCCGGGAGCGTTGGCGATCACCCGGGCGCCGGAGAAGCACAAGCCCGGCTGGGCGAAGAAGCGGGCGGAGTTAAAGAAAAAAGGAGGGAGCAGTGGCAAGAAAAAGAATTAAGGCGTTGGCCGCGGCGGGGTTAGGCGCGGTTTTGTTGTTCACCTGCCCGCTGTCGGCGGCGGAGCCCTGGGAGGAACCGCTGCCCAACATTTACTGGGGCGACCTGCACGTTCATACCAACTTTTCGCTTGACGCCTGGATCATGCTCTTGCCGCCCGGAGCCTATGCCGAAGAGGCCGGCGTGTATGCCGAGCATTGCGCCAAGTTGGACTTTTACTCGGTGACCGACCATGCCGAGGTGCTGACCCGCAACGACTACTGGCCGGAAGCCACGCGGGCGGCCCAGAGCCGGAACGCCCAGGCGCAGGCGCACCCGGCGTCGGACGGCGACCCCAGGATCGTGGCCTTCACCGGCTGGGAATGGACCCAGCAAGCGCCCTGGGGCCACAAGAACGTGATCCTGAAATACGACACCCTGGACAAGCTGCCGCCCAGCCCCATCCGCTGTTACCGGGGTTTCGCCGGCTTGCGGCCGCAGGACTTCGGCGATTTCAAAGACCTCACCTTCCTGGCCGAGACGCCGGCCAAGCTCTACGCGCTTTTGCAAAAGTATTGCACCCAGGCCGGGACCGGCTGCGCGGCCACGGTCATCCCCCACGGCAACGCCTGGGGCAATTTCACCATGCACACCGATTGGGATATCCAGCTCAACCCGGAGCAGCACAACCCGGAGCTGCAGCGCCTGATCGAGGTCTTTTCCAAGCACGGCAACTCCGAGGAATACCGCGCCTTCCCGTCCGACTACCGGTATTTCCGGGAGGGGAAAGAATTCCCGGCCGGAGAGTGCAAGGAGCCGGGGACCTGCGAGAAAGTCTGCTCCGAGCCAACCGCCAGCTACGAGCCCTGCTGCTGGCGCGCCGGCGAGATCGTGAAGGAACGCTGTGATGACCCCAACTCGGATTTCTGTCAGCAGCAGATCGCGCTGGCCCGGGAGGCCGCGGCTCCGTTCCCCCAGGGCGTGTCGCGCAAGGACCGGGATCAGCTCAAGCCCCAGTTCCGAAACGACCCCGCCAAGCTGAATTACTGGGACTGGGGAGTCTGCGGTCAGTGCCGCGACTGTTACCAGCCGGCCTTCAACTACAACCCCCTGGGCTCGGTGCAAAAGGCGCTGGCCTCCGCCTACTTTGACGAGCAAGGCAAGCCCACCTATTACCGCTTCGGCTTCCTCAACTCCACCGACACCCATGCGGCGCGGCCGGCCTCGGTGATGGAGGATAAGCTCAGCGCCGAGCTGATCATGGCCCACGGCGGCGCCCTCCTCTACAACCTGGCCCAGAAGACCAACCTGGGCGTGGCCGGGATGGACGCCTCGGTGCAAATGTGGGGCTACGAGCGGATCGCCAACTACCTGAACCCCGGCGGCCTGGTGGCCGTCGCGGCGCCCCACCGGACCCGGGACGCCCTGTGGCAGGCGCTCCAGGACCGGCACGTGTATGGCACCTCGGGCGGCCGGATCGAGCTGTGGCTGCGCGCCCGGATCCAGCGGCTGGGCCGGGAAGAGCTGGTGGAGATGGGTGACGTAACTACTTCTTCGATGAATCCGACCTTTTATCTCAAGGCCCAGGGCGCGTTTGTGGAAGACGGCACCTGCCGGTATGACCAGCAGCCGGAGATCCAGGCGGCCCTGTCGCGGCGCGAGTTTGAGAAACTCTGCTTTAGCCAGTGCTACAACCCGCAAGACCGGCGCACGCCCATTGCCCGGATCGAGGTGGTCAAGGTGCGCCAGCCTTTGACCATCACCGAGGCCCAGATGGCGGACCTGAAGTGGTCGCCGGAAAATCCGGACGGCCTGATCCTGGACCCCTACGCCACAATCGAGTTCCACCAGGGGCAGGTGGAGTGGACCTGGACCGACCCGGAGTTTGAGAGGGAAGCGCCGGGCCGCTCGGTGGCTTACTATTTCCGGGTGATCCAGGAGCCGACCCCGGGCTACAACTGCCGGCCCACGGCGCGGCTGACTCGCGGGCAGAGCTGCGACAACCGGATCCCCAAACCCGATGAAGTGGCCAAGAAAGCCAACCCCCAGGGCAAGGCTTCCCCGATCTCCCGCGCCGAGCTCGGCGACGCCTGCTTTTCCGACGCCGGCGATTTTGAAACCTATTGCGAGGAACGGGCCTGGACGTCGCCCATCTACATCGTCAAGGAATGACTCGTCCCAGGGTCTGGTCCGGCCTGGCTCCCTGGCTGGGTTTAATCGGCGCCGCGGTGCTGGGGGCCGCGCTGGTCTGGGACCCGTCGGCGAAGCTGCCCGAGTCTGCCGAGGCGCTGGAAGTCGGTTACTCCCGCCGCCAGGTGCAGGACGCGGTGGACGCCGCGGTGGCCGAGACCCCGGCGCTCCGCGATCAACTCGACCAGGTCAAGGAGGAGATGCGGGAGGGCGCTGAGGCGCAGGCGCTGTTCGTGGCCGAGGCCTTTTCCCAGGGCCTGGCCGCAGACGATTACATTGTGCGGAACCGCCTGGTCGAGATCCAGGTGATGGCGCTCTATGAGAAGGCCGACGCAATGGTCACGCCGGAAGCGGTGGCGCGGTATTTTAGCGAGCGCCGCGACCGCTTTCGCACCCAGCCCCGGAGGTTTTACCTCCACCTGTTTGTGCCGATTACCAACCTGGTGGATGAGGTTGAGGCCCGCGGCCGTTTGGAGGAGTTGTTCCGCGACCAAAGCCGCTGGGGCGAGCCGAAGTGGGTGAGCGAGGATGATCTTCGCAAGGCTTACGGTCCGACGCTGGCGAAGCAGGTGTTCGAGTTGCCCCGGGGCAAGTGGAGCGAGGCGATCCGCTCCAGCCTGGGCTGGCACTATTTGAAGGTGCTGGACGAGGAGGCGGTGCGGCCCTATGAGTTCGAGGAGGTCAAGACCCGGGTCACCGAAGATTGCCGGCGGGAACTGCGGGAGAAGATGTATCAGGAGGAAATCACCCGGCTGAAGAAAAAATACCGGGTTGAGGAGAAAGATTGAGATCAAGTTGTCGCCGCATCCTGATTTTCTCCGTGCTTCTTTGGGCCGTGCCGCTTTCGGTCTTTGCCCACCACATCAGCATGAGTTTTTCCACCTGGGAGCTGAAATCGGACCAGGCCCGGGTGGTTTTCCGGATGCCCCTGGCCGACGCGGTCTGGATCATGGACCCGGACCTGGTAATCAAGCAGGAGGTAATGATCCAGATTCGGGTGCCGGTGGATGAGGCGCTCAAGGCCAAGGTCCGCGACTACCTGGCCTCGAGCCTGCCTGAGAAAATCAAGCTGCCCGGCTGCGCTTTTCAGCCGGACATGAAAGTATTATTCGAAGGCGCCAGCGTGCAAGTCGAGGCGGGCCTGGCCTGCGAGCCCGGCTATCTGGACCAATTCTCCCTGGTCAGTCATTTCCTGGTGGACGAGAACCGGCTGCACACTTCCTTTGCCACGCTTAACTTCCCGGACCGGGTCCAGCAGTGCCTGTTCCGCTCCAGCCAGTTCACCTGCGGCGTTAAAGCCGCGGGGCCGGAGACCAAGACCGCGCCGGCTTGGCAGGCGCGGATCGCGCCCTGGTGGGATTACCTGGCCCTGGGCCTGGTCCTCCTGATCCTGGCCGGCGGAAGCCGCTCCCTGGCCTCTGCCCTGGCCGTGCTCGTGCTCGGACACGGCCTGGCCCCGCTCGCGCTCCGGCTTAATCTTCCCATCCCCGCTTCGGCCATGCTCCGCAGCGTGCTCGCGGCCCTGACTATCTATGCCGGACTCTTGGCCTGGGCCGCCGGCCGGGGATGGACGCGGAGGGGCTGGGCCTTGCTCCTGGCCGGCTCTACCCTGGTGCTGGTGCTCGCCTGGGCCGAGTTCCTGCGCCTGAGTCCGCTCATGGTTACCGGCCTTTTCCTGATCGCGGCCTCCGTAGGGGCGACCGGCCGGTCGCCCCTACTTTTCGGAGAGGAGTCGGATCGCCCCCGCATTTCCCCGGTCGCCCTTTATCTGCTCGCTCTGACCTTCGGCCTGGTCAACGGTTTCATCCTCCTTCGAACCCGAGCTAATCTCCACCCGGGCTGGGGCGCCTTGGCCCTGGTGCTCGCCGCCGCGGCCCTGGCCTGGCCGCTCAGAAAGCTCGTGCTCCGGTTCCACCTGCAGGCCTGGGCTGGACTCCTGGTCTTGGCCGGCGGCGTGGTCGTCTTCGCGCTCCGCAACGTCAACCTGGCCTTCAGCTCCTTCCGCTACGAGAACGCCCGAGAGCTCCTCCGTAACCTGGTGCAAAGCCCGGAAATGGGCGCGCCCTTCCTGACCCTGGCCCTGATCCTGGCCGTGGTCATCGGCGGGCTCCACGCCCTCACCCCCGGCCACGGCAAGACCATTGTCGCGGCCTACCTGGTCGGCACCAAGGGCCGCACCCTGGACGCGGTCCTACTCGGCTTCATCGTCACCCTCACCCACACCGGGAGCGTCATCATCCTCGCCGTGCTCGCGCTCTTCGCCTCGCGCTACATTCTGCCCGACCAGTTGGTGCCCTGGATGTCGTTCTCCTCCGGGGTCCTCATCCTGGTGTTGGGGGTCTATCTCTTTCAGATCCGCCTTCGCAACTACCTCCGCTTCGGCTCGGCCGCCGGCGCTGTGGCGGACCAATTCCGCCATCAGGGACACGAGCACGATCATGACCACGGACATGGACACGATCACGGCCTGGAGTGCGGGTGCCCTCACCCGCACCCTTCTAACTTGACCCATTCCCATGACGGAGTGACCCATGCCCATGCCTTGCCCAGGAGCCAGGTAACTCTGGGCAGCCTGGTCGCCCTGGGCGTGACCGGCGGCATTGTGCCTTGCCCGGACGCGCTCGCGGTGCTCCTGATCGCGGTCTCCCTGAAGCGCATCCTCTTCGGCCTTTCGGTCATCTTATCTTTCAGCCTGGGTCTGGCCGCGGTGTTGATCGCGATCGGGATCGTGATGGTCCAGGCCCGGCCGCTGCTGGACCGTTTCACCGGCCAGGGCCGCTTTGCCGGCCTGGGGCTGCCGCTCTTCAGCGCGACCCTCGTCACCTTGCTCGGCGCGGTCATGGTCTGGAAGGCGTGGCCGTGAAGAAGGTGCCAGGGTGTGAGGGTGGCAAGGTGGCAAGGTAACCCCACCCTTCGCGTGGACGCGAAGGGTGGGCTACAAAAAGAAATGATTCCGGGCCTTTTGACACCTGACCCTTGACAAGCATTCTTTAGCAACGATTCGGATATAGTAATAATGGACAGATTTTGATAAAGTGGAGCGACAAGTTATGTGCGGCATTATCGGCTATATCGGGAAACGCGAAGCACCGGAGATCCTGATGGAAGGGCTGAAGCGGCTCGAGTATCGCGGCTACGACTCGGCCGGGCTGGCACTCCTCCACCAGGGCCGCCTCGAGATCCGGCGCTGCCAGGGTAAGCTCGCGGTCCTGGAAGCCCTGCTCAAGGAAAGCCCGGTGCGCGGCCAGGCGGGCATCGGCCACACCCGCTGGGCCACCCACGGCCGGCCCTCGGAAGAAAACGCGCACCCGCACCGGGTGGGCGCGATTGCGGTGGTGCACAACGGGATCGTGGAGAACTTTGCCGAGCTGAAAGCGGAGTTGATCGCGGCCGGGGAAAAGTTCAGCAGCGAGACCGACACCGAAGTGATCTCGCACCTGGTGCACCAGTATGTGTCCCAGGGCCTTGATTTCGAGGCGGCGGCGCGCAAGGCGCTCTTGCGTCTCCAGGGCGCTTACGCGGTGTTGATCTTGAATGAGAAGGAGCCGGACCGGATCATCGCGGCCAAGCAGGCCAGCCCGATGATCCTGGGTCTGGGCGAGGGCGAGAACCTGGTGGCCTCGGACATTCCGGCTTTGATCAGCCACACCCAGCGGGTGGTGCCGTTGGAGGACGGCGATTACGCGGTGATCCGGGCCGACCGGGTGGAGGTGAAGAACCTGCAAGGCGAGCCGGTGGTGCGGAAGCCGCGCGCGGTGCAGTGGACCCCGGCCATGGCGGAAAAGGGCGGCTACAAGCACTATATGCAGAAGGAGATCTTCGAGCAGCCGCGGGCGGTGGCCGAGACCCTGGCCGGCCGGATCAAGCTGGAGGCCGGCGAGGTGAGCTTCGAGGATTTCGCTATCAGCGAGGGCCAGCTTCGCCAGGTGCGTCGGATCGCGGTGGTGGCCTGCGGCACGGCCTGGCATGCGGGCCTGGTGGGGAAATACTTGCTCGAGCAATTTTGCGGCCTGCCGGTGGAGGTGGACATTGCCTCTGAGTTCCGCTACCGGAAGCCGCTCTTGGATTCGGAGACCCTGCTCATCCTGATCAGCCAATCGGGCGAGACCGCGGACACGCTGGCCGCTTTGGAAGAAGGCCGGCGCCGGGGCGCCCGGATCCTGAGCATCTGCAACGTGATGGAGGCGAGCATCCCGCGGCGCTCGGACGGGGTGATCTACACCCGGGCCGGGCCCGAGATCGGAGTGGCCTCGACCAAGGCCTTTGTTACCCAGTTGGCGGTGCTTTACCTGTTCGCCGTGCACCTGGCCGGCGTGCGGGGCGCCTTGCCGGCAGAGGCCCGGCGGGAAATGCTGAAAGAAATCCTGCGGGTCCCCCACCTGATCAAGGACGTGCTGAAGACGGACGAGCAGATCCAGGCGGTGGCCAGGCAGTTCTATCGGACCAAGGGTTTCTTCTTTATCGGCCGGGGCATCCACTTCCCGCTGGCGCTGGAAGGGGCGCTCAAGCTCAAGGAAATTTCCTACATCCACGCCGAGGGCTACCCGGCGGGCGAGTTGAAGCACGGGCCGATCGCTTTGGTGGACGAGAACATGCCGGTGGTGGTGCTGGCGCCGAGGAACGCCATGTTCGAGAAGGTGATGAGCAACCTGGAGGAAGTGGCGGCGCGGGGCGGGAAGATCATCGCGCTGGTCACCGCGGGGGACGAGGGGAAGGTGGCGGCCAAGGCTACCGAGGTGATCCCGTTGCCGCAGGTGGCGCCCGAGTTGGTGCCGATTCTGCTGGCGGTGCCGCTGCAATTGCTGGCCTATCACGTGGCGGTGCTCAACGGCACCGATGTGGACCAGCCGCGCAACCTGGCCAAGAGCGTAACCGTGGAATAAGATCGCCCGAAGCCGGTATTGACAAGGCGCGAGATCTATCGTATGAAAAAGGGCGCCGCCCAAGGAAGGAGTTTCGCCATGGCACTTGCAACCAAGCCGGTCCAGGAGTTGATCGAGGTCCAGGAGTTGATGAGCATCCCCCTCGTCTTTTCCACCGGACCCACCATGGGCCGGTTCCTGGCCGAGATCCGGGACCACAAGCGGATCTGGGCTAATCAATGCCCGAATTGCGGCCGGACCCAGCTTCCGCCCCGGATCGTTTGCGCCGAGTGCAACGTGGAGGTGACCGAGTGGGTGGAGTTGAAAACGTCGGGCCAGGTCGTGGTCTTCGACGTGGTCTATGTGCCCACTATCAACCCGCTGACCGGGAAGATGCGGGAGGTGCCCTATACCACCTGCAGCATCAAGCTGGACGGCGGTGACGCCACCCTCATGCACTTCCTGGATGAGACGGACCCCAAGAAGCTCCGGGTGGGCCAGCGGGTGGAGGCCGTGTTCCGGCCGGACGGCGAGCGCACCGGCAACGTGCTGGATATCCTCTATTTCCACGTGATTCCGGATTAAAGGGTGCAGGTTGAAAACCTGCACCACCAAGGAGTGGGCGATGACCGAAGCGAAGTGGGCGTTTGAGGTTCCGGGCAAGCTGGAGATCCCCTACCGCTACTTTGCAGGCACGTTCTCTTCCCGATGGTTCCGCGCCTTGCGGGATGAGAAAAAGATCCTGGGCTGTCGGTGCCCGACCTGCCGCAAGGTGTTCGTGCCCCCGCGCGGGAACTGCGAGCGGTGCCTATCGAAGATCGAGGAATGGGTGGAGCTCCCGGGAACGGGGACAGTCGAGAGCTTTACGGTGGTGCGCTATGCGGAGCCGTTCCAGCCCCACAAGCCGCCCCTGGTCCTGGCCGCCATCAAGTTGGACGGGGCGGACAGCTCGTTGATCCACCTCCTCGGCGGAGTTCCGCCGGACCAGGTCCAGGTGGGCCAGAGGGTCAAGGCGGTCTTTGCCGAAGAGCGCAAAGGCCGGATCACGGACATCTCCCATTTTGCGCCGGCCGCGGAGGCCAAGAAAAAAGCCGAGTACAAGAAACCCGTGGTCCAAAAAACCCGGGCGAAACCTCAAGCGAAGGTCAAAGGGAAAGTGAAGAAGCCTGCGGCAAAGAAGCCCGTCAAGAAGACCGCGGCGAAGAAGCAAGCGGCCCAGAAAAAAGCCGTCAAGAAGATCGTTCGTAAATCGAAAAGAAGTCGGTAAGCGCTGCCAAGATTTTACTCCCGTCCCGCCTTCGGGTGAGGAAAATCTTTTAAAATCCTGACCTGGCCGCGGTTGCCGTCCACCTGAATCATCTGACCGGTCCGAATAATTTTCGTGGCCGGGCCGACGTTGACCACCGCCGGTATCCCGTATTCCCGGGCCACGATACTGCCGTGGGAAAGCAGGCCGCCCTGGTCCATGACGATGGCCGCGGCGGTGATGAAGTAAGGCGTCCAGCCGGGGTCGGTAAAGGGCGCGACCAGGATTTCGCCGGGGAGGACTTGTTCCTCGGTGCTGGCGCGAAGGATCACCCGGGCCGGGCCGGTGACCACGCCGGGGCTGACCGCGATCCCGCGCAGTATTTCCACGTTCTCTTCCACCGGGAGGGGGACGAAGTGGTCGGGATCAAATTTGCCGATGACCAGGGGCGGCGGGGTGATGGCTAAATTTTTTTCATGTTCGACCCGGCGCTGAGCGATGGTTTTCTTTACCTCGAATTTTGCCTGACCCCGCGCCACCGGCTCGATTTCTTCCAGGCGCAGGAAGAAAATATCCTCGACTTCCTCCAGCCGGCCTCTTCGGACCAGCCTTTGTCCCAGTTCCAGGAACAGGAAGCGAATCACGGCGAAGAAGCGCATGGCCATGCTCTTGATGTTTTCCCGCAGCACCACTCCGCGCTGGGCTCGGGGAAGCCAGAAATTGAACAACCGACGTTGGATCGGGTTACGGAGCAGTTGCCGGCACTGGTGGACCATTCGGTCGCGTTCTTCTCGGCGGCGCTGGTAGTTGGCCAGCGGGTCCGTTTTTTCCAGACCGCCCAAATATCCGCACACCAGTCCCAGGATGTAATCCGGTTGCTCGCGCCAGCGGCGGTTGAAAAGCTCGAGCTCGCCCCGGGTGTGATGGCCGTGTTCCGCCATGAAGGCGTTCCAATCGGCCAGGAATTCCCGGCCGCCGGGATGGTTGGCGATTTTTTTCCGAGCGGTCTCCCAGGTTTCTTTGGCCAAGAGGGCTTCGGCCAGGGCCGGGTGTTGCTGGGCCGAAACCGCCAGGCGCCAGAGCGCAAAACCGGCCTCGGCGCTGTCCATGCCGCCCACGCCGGAGGCCAGGCGGTTGGCCAAGGCGCCTTCGGAATCCTGGAGCCACTTGCGGCATAACTTGTCCAAAGCGGTGAAGCAAGCCATGCCCACGAAGGGAAAGGCGAGGAAGTTGGAACTGGTAAAAACCTCGGCGATCACGGTTTGAATCCGGCCGAGGAGAGCCTGGTCCGAAAGAGAGTTTAAATTGATCCGCTGAAACTCCTCGACCCGCTTTCGGGTTTCAGCCACAAAGACTTCGCCCCGGCCGAGCGAGTGAGAAAGGACCCAGACCAGGAGGCCCGGCAGTTTAAGGGCCATGGTCAGCCCATGAAAGCTTAGGTCCGGGATGTCTTCCTCCGGAATCTCCAACCGGCCCAGATCCTCCATATTTTCTTGTTTGCCGCCCAGAATTTTGGTGAGGTCTATGTTCTGGGAGCCTGGAAAGCAGCGGACCATGCCGACCGCGGTATTGAGATTAAAATACACTCTGCCGGCGACCTGGCCGACCAGCGGATGATCCCCTAAATCCATGCCTAAGCGGCTCAAGATATCCTGGACCATCTTTTTGAACGGGATATCGAGCAACGACCAAGTCAAGGGGGTCACCACGTCGGGCAAGATCTCGCCGGTGTTGATATTGCTCCAGACCTGACGGTCCTCCCAGGTTTTTTTCGGGGGAAGGGTGGTGATCGGCCGGGCCTGCAGGAAGAAAATATCATTTTTGCATATCGCCCATTCCAGGTCTTGCGGCGCCCCCAAGGCGGCTTCGGCCTTGATGGCCAGTTCGGCCAATTTTCGGGCCAGGGCCTCATCCAGCGAGGGGGCCTGCGCTCGTTCCGCGGCCACCGTTTGTTCCAGGACCCCGCCCCCCTCCTCCAGCACACAGGCGATTTTTTTCTCCGCGATGGTGTGAGAGAGCAAGCGGAGGTTGGCTTTGGCCACGATCAATCGGTCCGGGCTAACTTTGCCGGAGACCAAAGCTTCGCCCAGGCCGAAGCAGGCTTCGATCACGATCCGGTCCGAGCGACCGGTCACCGGGTCCGCGGTAAAGAGCACGCCCGCGACCTCGGCCGGGACGAGCTTTTGCACGATCACGGCCATGGCCAGGTCCAGGTGGTCAAAACCGTTGCGCTCGCGGTAAGCGTAGGCCCGTTCGGTCCACAGCGAAGCCCAACAGCGCTTGATCGCCGCGAGACAACCCGCCAGGTCCGCGGCGCCCAGGAAGGTATCATACTGTCCGGCAAAGGAGTGGCCGGGCAGGTCTTCCGCGGTGGCGGAGGATCGGACCGCGACCCGGTCCGCGGCGAGCCGGTGGTAATGGTCGGCAATCCGGCTTTCCAGCTCCGGGGACAGAGGCGTGGCGATGATCTCTTGGCGCAAGGCAGCCAGGATCGGGCCCCGCGCCTCCGGCGAGGCGGCGCCCAGTTGTTCCAGGGCGCTCTGGACCCGGGAGAGAAGGCCGCTTGAATGGAAATGTTCTCGGTAGGCAGAGGCCAGGATGCAGAAACCCGGGGGAACCGGCAATCCGATCCCGCTCAGGCGCACGAGGCTCAGGGCTTTGGCACCGAGAGCTGCTTCTTCCAGGCCAGGGGTGGATTCAAAGGAAATGACTTGTTCAGGATTTATGTCTTCATCCTTCAAGGCCAGATTGTTTTGATCTTAGCATATTCCGGGGGTCTGTCTACCTGACCTCCCAAGAAAGCAGCCAAGAGCCAAGCTTCCGGCAGGAACAAATCCTCTCGGAAAAAAATAAAGCGCTGAATTCAATAGTTACGGCTGATTTGGCAACTGGGATGGGCGTCGTCTCCGCCAATGCCCGAAGATGCATTTTTATCGGTGCTCCTTCCCATGTTCAGTATCCCCTTCTTTAATCAAGGGACGCCTAATGATCCCGACCGTGAAGTGGGGTACGGATTGAATCTGCATTGCAATCTGGCAACATCTTTTTATTTATAAAGATAATTTTAACCGCAGATCAACGCGGATGAACGTGGATTTGAGCTCAAAGGTTTCGATTTTCACCTTCAATCCTCTTGGATATAACTATCTGCGTTTATCTGCGTCCATCTGCGGTTTCCAATTCTTCTTTGGTTGCGGCTCGGCCGCGCTGGGGAATCTGCGGATGTTTCTTTCTTGACCTGACCACCGACTACTGCCTGCTATCTACTTCGGAATTCATCCACGTCCACGTTCACGTTCACGATAAGCGGCTGATTTTAAATGTGAATTTAGCCGGCAGAATTTGCTTGACAAGGGGATGATTTGGGGTTATAGTTTGTAGCTAGACTGACATGTCAGTCTAGCCAGTGGTAGCCCCGCTCGGCCAAAGAGGTTTCCGGCCGAGAATTTAATAGGTGATGGCTGGAATGACATGTCAGTCCAGTGAAAAGAACAGGAAATAAAACACAGAGGGCACAGAGAACACCGAGAAGAAGGAGGAAGATTTAACCACCAGGGCACCAAGGCACGAAGCCAAAAAAGTCTCTCTTCATCTTGGTGTCTTCGTGACTTGGTGGTTAATTTTTCTTTCTCTGAGCTCTCTGTGTCTCTGTGGTGAAAAATTTTCCCGGTTTTAAGGAGGACATCATGGCCAACGGCAATACTCGGATCGGTCTTGACCTCGGATCGCATTACCTGAAAATGGTCTTGCTCGAACAGGGCCGGATCACAGCCTCCATCCACCGGCCGCACCGGGGCAACCCGATCAAGGCGCTCAAGGAAGAGCTGCCCCGCTTCCTTGACGGCCAGCCGGCCGCGATCGGCATCACCGGCGCACTGGCCAGCCTGGTCACCGACCAGATCGGCTCCAGGCCGATTGACCTCACCCAGGCCCTGATGCAGGCCGTGGACCGCGAGGCGCCGGGGGCCCGGGCCATCCTGGACGTGGGCGGCGGGAGCGTCTCGCTCATCACCCTGGACGAGCGCGGCCGATTCCTGGGCATTGCCGCCAACTCGCTGTGCGCGGCCGGCACCGGCTCCTTTTTGGACGAGCAGGCCTCTCGGCTGGGCATGAACGCCGAGGCCATGGCCCTGGACTCGGAAGAGGCTGACCCGCCTCCGGTCGCGGCCCGCTGCGCGGTGTTTGCCAAGTCCGACCTGATCCACCTCCAGCAGACCGGGGTGAGCAAGAGGCTTTGCTGGTCCGGCCTGTGCAAGGGCATGGCCCACAACCTGCTCCAGACCTTGCTCCGGGGCAAGCCCTTGCCCGGCCGCACCGTGGTGGTGGGCGGGGTGGCCCGCAACCCCGAGGTGGTCCGCTGGCTGAAAGCCAGCAGCCCGGACCTGATCGTCACCTTTGCCGACGCCCACCTGGCCGGCGCGATGGGCGCGGCGCTCCTGGCCGATGACTCCAACCGCTACGATCACCAGGCCTTTGCCGAGCTATCCGAGAAAGAAGTCAAGCCGGTCGTCGCCATCGAGACCGCGCGCAAGCCCTTGAAGCTGATCAAAACCAAGTATCCTTCCTTTGCCGTGGCGGAGGAATACAAGGACGAAGAGGGAAACGAAGTCCGCGTCACCCGGCTGGAACCGGGCTTGGAGCTGCGCTGCTTCATGGGTGTGGACATCGGCTCGACCAGCACCAAGCTGGCTCTGGTCGGCGAGGGAGGCCGGGTCCGGGTGGACATTTACCGCCGGACGCTCGGCGACCCGCTGGGCGCGGTGCGGAAGTTGTTCAGCGCGCTGGTGCAGCTGACCCAGAAGAAAGCGGCGCGGCTGGTGATCTTAGGCGTAGGCACCACCGGCTCGGGCCGCAAGATGATCGGCCAGGTGCTCGGCGCGGATTGCATTGTCAACGAGATCACCGCCCACGTGCGGGCCGCGGCCGAAGTGGACCCGACCATAGATACCATCTTCGAGATCGGCGGCCAGGACGCCAAATACGTGCACACGCAGAACGGACGCATCCGGGAGGCCAACCTCAACTACGTGTGCGCGGCGGGGACCGGCTCGTTCGTGGAGGAGCAGGCCAAGAAGCTGGACTTCCCGATCGAGGTAGTGGGGGAGGCGGTGATGGAGATCGCGCCGCCGCACACCTCGGACCGCTGCACGGTGTTCATGGAGCAGGACGTGAGCCGGCTGATCCGGCAGGGGCACTCGCGGGTCGAGGCCCTGGCCGCGGTGCATTATTCGGTAGTGCAAAATTACCTGCACAAGGTGGTGGGCCAGCGGCCCTGGTCGCGGGAGCGGGTCTTTTTCATGGGCGCGACCGCGAGAAACCGCGGCCTGGTCGCGGCCTTTGAGAACCTGCTCGGGGTGGAGGTCGTGGTCTCGCCCTACAGCCACGTGATGGGCGCCTGGGGCGCGGCGCTGATCGCGCGCGAGCGCCTTCAGCAGACCGCGAAGCCATCAACTTTCAAGGGCCTGGACCTGGTCAACCGCCGGATCCAGCTCCGGAGCGAACGCTGCGAGCTGTGCGTCAACCACTGCACCCTCACCTTCGCCGACATCGAGGGCGAGGCCGAGTCTCCTTCCTGGGGGTATCTCTGCGGCCGCGACCCGGATGCCACCTCGGTGCGCAAGGACCCGCACTTCCGCCACTTCCGCCGGCACCGGAAAATGCTCCGGGCCGCGGGGCACATCGCCCTGCCCCAGGACGCGCCGGCCGTGGCTTTGCCCCAGACCTTGACCGGCATCTCCATGCAGCCGCTGTGGCGGCGGTTTTTCGGCGAGCTGGGCTTTCGCTTCGAATTGAGCCCGCCCACCGACGAGCGCATCCGCCAGGCCGGCATCGCCTGGTCCTCCGGCGAGTTCTGCTTCCCCGTGAAAATCGCCTTCGGCCACCTGCGCGCATTGCTCGACCGGCCGGACCTGGCCGGCATCTTCATCCCCCAGGTGATCAGCTCGCGGCCCAATGCCGAGACCTCGAACGCGCTTTTCTGCCCTTACGTGCAGTCCTATTCCTCGCTCTCGGCCTCGGCGCTGCGGGTCCACGGATACGACCCCTCGGTACTGATCCAGCCGGTGGTGGACCTGCGCTGGCCGGACAAGAAACAGGTCAAGGAACTCCACCGCGTTCTGGGGCCCCGGTTGAACCGCTCGGCCAAGGCCATTGCCAAGGCCTGGGAGGCGGGCCTCAAGACCCAGGCCGAGTTCGAGGCGCTTTGCCGGGAGGAAGGCCGGAAGGCTCTTTCGGAGCTGGCCCAGGAAGACAAGCCCGGCATTGTCATCGCCGGCCGGCCCTACAACTGCCACGATTCCGGCGCCAACCTCGACCTGCCGCAAAAAATTTCCGAGCTGGGCCATACCGTGATCCCCATGGACTGGCTGCCGGTTGACCTCCACGACCTGGGCCCGGAATACCAGAACCTCTACTGGAATTATGCCCAGCGCATCCTCGCGGCCCTGCGCTACGTGCAGCGGCACCAGCGGCTCTTCGCCGTTTACCTTTCCAACTTCAACTGCGGGCCGGACAGCTTCAGCCTGGCCTATGCCGAGCAGATCATGGGACACAAGCCGCTCCTCATCCTCGAATTGGATGAGCACGGCGCCGACGCCGGCTACCTCA